>Ga0074046_10001140_pt1 | contig 24502 bp, 21 predicted proteins | sample BogForMeECP23OM3_FD_94441 | JGI IMG/M metagenome (GOLD analysis project Ga0074046, IMG submission 94441) | Bog forest soil microbial communities from Calvert Island, British Columbia, Canada - Bog Forest MetaG ECP23OM3 | ecosystem: Environmental > Terrestrial > Soil > Wetlands ...
AGACCGCCCAGGGCATCACCCTGGCGGATGAAGTGCTCACACCGGATTCCTCGCGCTTCTGGCCGGCCGACACCTACCAACCGGGCAAAGCGCAGGATTCCTACGACAAGCAGTATGTAAGGGATTACCTCGAGGAGATTCGCTGGAACAAACAACCACCCGCCCCCGCTCTCCCCCAAGAAGTTGCGCTGCGCACAAGCGAAAAGTACCTCGAGGCGTATCGTCAGTTAACGGGACGCGAGTTGGAGGTTTAGCCGGCAAGCGCTCGGATCATTGAACTTCGGATCCTTGAAGGACGATCATTGAACCATGGGCATTGCGGACTGGATCATCCTGGGATTTCTGGTGTCTTCCGTGATCGGGGCAGCCAGCGAAGGCTTCTTCCATGAGGCCTTCGGTTTAGCGGGCCTGGTTGTGGGATACCTGCTGGCCGCCTGGCAGTATCATCGCCTGGCGGATTGGTTCGCGCCTCATTTGAAATCGCAGTGGCTAGGCGAGATCGCTGGTTTTCTTATTATTTTTCTTGCGGTCCTGATGGTGGCGGGTTTTGCCGGACGGACTACGCGCTGGGCAATGAAGAAAGCCGGTCTGAGTGCAATCGACCGGGTTCTGGGAGCGGTCCTGGGTTTGTTGAAGGGCGTCCTGGTGGTGGCGGTTGTGCTCACTGCTATGGCCGCTTTTGCGCCGGCTGCAAAATGGCTGGCAGGATCTCAGTTGGCTCCATATTTTCTGGTAGGCGGCAGGGCAGCGGTCTGGCTCGCACCGTCGGAACTGCGCCACCGCTTCTACCAGGGGTTGGATTACATGCGGCAAGGGCATTCGCCAACCGACCACCTTCAGCCGCAATCGTCCGGGCCGTCGAAATAGCGGTTAGAAGTGGCCTGAAGGCTTGGGGCCAAAAGAGTTCGGGCTCAGCCCCTGAACGATCTTTAGAATTGCAAAGGTGCGGAAACGAGGCAAGGTGAAAGATCAATTGGAAGCACTCATCCTTCAGATGTACAAAAGCAACATCCTCTATTCGGAAGCAGTCCGTGAATTCAAGAAGCGCTTTATCATAACCGTGCTGGAAGAGAACCGCGGCAATCAGTGCAAGGCAGCTCGGCAATTGGGCATGCACCGGAACACGTTGAGCCGGACCATGCAGGAACTCAAAATAGATGTGCGTCCGTTGCGCGCCGGTGCCAAGCGTCCGCCCCGCAGCGCGCGACCCACGATCACACTGGAGAGAAAACAGGCTCGGTAGTTCAGGTGTCAGGTCTCAGGTCTTAGGAAGACATCTCCTGGGAAAATCTCGAACAAAAAGGGCGGCCCGGATTGGGCCGCCCTTTTTCTTTTTTCTATTCAGATCCTCGAGCCTCGCGGTCTTGCTGAGACCTGAGACCTTAACCTCAGTGTGCGGCCGGCTTCTTGTGAACGGGTGGCTTCGGCAGCGATTTCACCAGTAAGGCCCCTTCGCTCATGGTCATCATAAACGGCTTGGCCACGTAGGAAACCGGCGTTCCTTCGAATTGGAAGTCGGTATCCTCTTTCGGCATCTGCTTCACGGGAATCGCAGCCGACATAGTCAGATCGATGTCGGCCGTCTTGGCGTCAATATCGTCCGAACTGCCAGCCAGTTTCAGTTTGGTCGGGGATTTGGCTGAGGCCTCGATGCTGATAATGTGGGCCACCATCTGCAAGGGCTTGCCTTTCAGCGCACTCCACACCGTGTCCGCGTCCGCAGGCGTGCCTTCGGAGAGGCACAACTGCCACTCCGCAAAGCTCATCTCTTGCGGTTTCTTCGTCTTCAATAGATCGGCACACTGCTCGGCGGGAGTGGGTGGCACGTACTTGGTGATGGTGAAATTGGTCGGGGGCAGAGCCGTAGTCTTGGTCAGTGCCAGCAACTCGTTCCATCCCTCTTCGCTGCCGTGGTACTTGTTGTACTTGCTCTTGCCGAACTTGGCGATCTGAGTTTGACCTGCGCCCTGCGCCAGATTGGAAGCGCGCGCGATGAAGAAGAGTCCATTCACGTCATCCTCAGAGGGTCCCGCCGCCAGGTACGCCAGCGCCAGGTCATAGACGTCGACCAAGTTGGCCGGATCCGCTTCCACCGCGGCCCTTAGAAACTGTTCCGCCTTGGCGTAGTCCTTGGCTGCGTATGCTTTCAGTCCCGCCGCACCGTTAAAGATTGCCGCCGTCTGCGATTTCAGCTTCTGAAAATCCGCATCCGATGTGCCATCCGGCTTAGTCGCTGTCTGCAGACACTGCAAACCCTTTTCCCCGTTCTGGCCGGCGTCGGCAAGATTCTGCTGCGCGTTCTGGCCTGCCGTCGCCATCGCCTGCTTGGTGTAGGCCAGCAGCGCCAACGCCCGCAGATTGCACGGATTCACTTGCAGGACCTTCTGCCCCGTCTCCAGCATCTTGGTCTGATTGAGCGTCTGCTGATCGGGCGTCTTCGCCTGACTGAGTACCTGCTGGTAGGCGCCCATCAAAATCTCCAGCGCGTCTTCCTTCATCACGCTGTTCGGATACTGCGTCAAAAACGCTTCTAGGCCGCTGACCTTGGCCGCGGCATCCGTTTGCTGTACGGCGCCCACGTAGGCGTTATATTCGGCTGGGTCTTTGATCTCTTTTTTCTGGGGCGCTGCCGGAGCGGGCGTGGGATTCTGCGGCGACGCGGGTTGAGTTGGCGCGGGTGCGGTTTGAGCGAAGGCAGTAAATGCGGTTACCAGCAACATCGCGAGAACAATCTTCTTCATTCCTGTGGCTCCTTAATTCTTTGGGGAAGCTGGAGTTTGTCATCGTGCCCGATTCTACTCAAGCCTGGCGCCGGGCTTGCACCATGAACCAATCTTGCACTGACATTCACACTGACTGGTCCCGAAAGTCATGGGCCGCATCTGGACACACCGCAGCTTTACATTATTCCGGTGACCGGATTATAAGGATGTAACCGCGCTAAGGCAAGCGTCTTGCGCACCCGCACCCTGCCCGGTTAGGGTGCCCCGTCAGTACCAACCAGTAAACAGCCGAGAAAAACCAAGCCAAGCGCTCCGGGACAACCCGCTGTAACTGAGAACCGGGAACTCCGAACTGGGAACTGACTTCAGTCCTTGAACAGATTATCAAACGCAGCGCGCGCGTCATTCGGGCGCTGACTGGCTTTGCTGGAGGTTTCCTTCTCGACCATTACGCGGATGGAATAGAGCGAGCAGTCGTTGCGTTTGTCTTTGGGAGAGATTCTGTCGGGAATCGGCTGATTGCATTCGAAGCGGCTCGACGGGTCGAAGTGTTCGCACTGTTTGCAGGCGTGCAGGTCGAACCCGCACTTCGGGCACTGCCCGACTGTATCGGAGAGATTCTGCAGCAGGGCGCCGCATTCCGCACAGCGGGAGACGGTACGCGTTCCCGGCATGTTGATGGGCCGCGGCCCGAACGTATTCTCTTTTTTCGGGGCCGAGGACCGCTCGAACTCTTTCTTCGGGCCACTACCAGCGCCGGAATCCTGGTATCCATGTTGCCGATACTTGCGATCGGACAAAAAACGCCTCCTCGGAAACGCTTCATTCTCCGCCTTTGGCGCGTCCCGCACAAGAGTTTCTTTATAAGCTCCGAGCTGCTACCTCGTGGCGCCGTCAATTGTCTTTCACATTTCGGGGTGCTACCATCCGATACATAGAGAAACTGAGGAGGTAGTTATGGCGGATCGTGATGGCAACAGCTTCTTGTGGTTCCTGGCAGGGCTCGGTGTTGGAGCTGTAGTCGGCGTGTTGTACGCGCCACGCTCCGGCGATGAAACCCGCGAAGTCATTCGCGCCAAGGCGCAGGAAGGCAGCGAACGCGCGCGTGCGCAAGCTCGCCGGGCACGCGAACAGGCGAATGACTGGGTGGATCGCGGGCGCGAAATGCTCAACCAGCAAAAGGAGCAGTTCCGCAACGCCTACGAGGCTGGCCGTCAGGCCTATAACGAGACGACCACCGCCGGGGCCGAACCGCCCAAGTAACATCCAGTCGCACAGCGAGATATCGATAATCCCACTCCTTCGCAAAAACCGCGAAGGAGTGGGGCTGAAACGCAGCAGGAGCTCCCATGGATGACACTCTCCTAAGAATTTTTATTGCGGTGACAACTCTCGCGGTCGTGTTGCAGACGCTGATTCTGGCTGGCCTCTACTTCGCCGTTCGCAAGAGCACGGCGAAGATGGAGGCTCTGGCCACCGAAGTGACGAGCAAGGCTCTGCCCACGATGGAGACGGTACAGAATATGCTGGTGGAACTGCGCCCGAAAATCGATGTCATTAGCGTCAACGCCGCCGAGTCCAGCAACCTGGTGCGCAACCAACTCGCCCGCATTGACGCCACCCTCACCGATGCCCTCGACCGCACCCGGCTGCAAGTCATCCGCGCCGATGAACTGCTGAATCGGACGATGGATAAAGTGGAGGAGACCAGTGAAGTCGTCCACAAAACCGTGATCTCTCCGCTGCGCCAGGTCAACGGACTGATGAGCGCGATCAGCACTGGAGTCGAAGTCTTCCTCGGCCAGAAGCGGCGGCATCCGAAAAACGGCGCGGGCGTGCCGCAGGACGAGATGTTTATTTAGAAACTCCTGTGCGGTGACGGGGCGGAGCCTGCCCTGAGCCGAGCCGAAGGGCCCCGTCCAAGCGGGGCAAAGCCCCGCTTCCACACAATTCTTTATTCTTCGCCGCCGCCTGCCACCCGCTCACTTCTCACATCGGGCACGTAGATGGAATGGACATTTTGTTCCGCCGCCAGCTTCTGGAACGTTGTGATGTCCGTATTCCGCACCTGCTCCCAGCCCGCCAGGAATTCATCCGTCTGCTTTTTCAGCTTGTCGAATTCCTGGTACTGCGCTTCGGTCGGAGCCGAGTCGGCGAAACCAGCCACCGCCATGGAAAGAAACGCCAGCCTCGCGTCGATCCCCGGAGCGTAGGCGAGGGAATCTTCGCTGGCGCTGATTTTGAAGTTAATCAAGGGATCGCGAACTGCAATCAGCCTGGCGTCAAGCGCGCTCGCGCCATCGAACAAGACTTTCGTGGAATCGCCCGGCGCCAGGCGCTTCTTGAGCCCGTCCAACTGCTCGCGAACATCCTGGATCTGGTTCACCGCGTAATAGACGCGATTCAACTGCTCGCGCACATCCATCTCTAGCTTGAACTGTTTCTCCAGATCACTCTGCGAAGTGGTGACTCGCGGATCAATCTTCAGTTCGAACGGAGCCGTCAAGCTCTTGCCATTGGCTGTCAGGCGCACCTGATAGCTGCCTGGCAGCGCCAGTGGCCCTTTCGCGCCGTCGTTGTATTCCCACAGAAAATACCCGGGGACGCGGCTTGCGCCCTCGTAGTGCAGATCCCACACAAAACGGTTCAGCCCGTCTTCCAGCTTGATCTGCTTCTCGGGCTTCTTGTCTTCGGGGTCGAGCGGTTCCTCGAGCGGCTCCGCTTTACTGCTGGAGTAGGTGCGGATTACACTGCCCGCCGCGTCCAGGATTTCAATTTTCACTTCCTGTTTCGGCGCCTTTTTCAAGTAGAAATAAATCACCGCGCCGTTGGGTGGATTCTTCCCGGCAAAAGACAAATGGGCCGGAGCATCTCCGCTGTGCACGCGATACGCCGTCGCGGGCTGGTAGAGATGCATGTCTTCCGCGGCAACCGTATCGGCAAACTGGCGTAGCGGCGAGACATCGTCAAGGATCCAGAACGAGCGCCCGTGCGTGGCCACCACCAGATCATCGTTCTTAACGACCAGGTCGTGGACTGGCGTGATCGGCAGGTTGATTTGCAGTGAGCGCCAGTGCACTCCGTCGTCGAAGGAGACAAAGACGCCGCGCTCCGTCCCCGCATAGAGCAGGCCTTTTTTCTTCGGGTCCTCTCGAACCGCGCGCACAAAGATTCCATCCGGAATTCCGGTGGTGATCCGGCTCCAGGTCGCTCCGTAATCGGCCGTCTTGTAGATGTAGGGCGCGAGATCGTCATTCTGATGGCGGTCAACCGCGACGTACGCGGTGCCGGCGTCATGCGGAGACGCTTCAATCAGGCTGATGCGGCTCCATTCTGCGAGATCCTTGGGGGTTACGTTCTTCCAATTCTTCCCTTCATCGCGCGTGATCTGGATCAAGCCATCGTCGGTGCCCACCCAGATCAGGCCTTTCGCCGGTGGCGAGGGAGCAATCGAAAACACCGTGTCGTAATACTCGGTACCGGTATCGTCAATCGTGATCGGCCCGCCCGAAGGCTGCTGTTTCGATTTGTCATTGCGCGTCAGGTCGCCACTGATCGCTTCCCAGTGCGTTCCGCCGTCGCTGGTTTTGAAAACGCGCTCGCCTCCGTAGTAAATCGTGTTCGGGTCGTGCGGAGAGGTCACGATGGGCGCCGTCCACTGAAAACGGTGATCGAGCGGGGCTGCGCCGCGGGCATCGCTGAGTTCCGGCCACACGGCAATGCTCTTGACCTGGTTGGTGCGCCGGTCGAAGCGTGTGATGTTGCCCTGGTAGTCGCCGGCATACACAATGTTCGGGTCGGTGGGATTGGGCGCAATGTATCCCGATTCCCCTCCCCCTACGGGATACCAATTGTCGCGGCCAATCGCGCCGTCATCGCTGCGGCTGGCAATCGCCACGGTGGAATTGTCCTGCTGCGCACCGTACACGTAGTAAGGCGTCCGCGTGTCGGTGATGACGTGGTAGAACTGCGCGGTCGGCTGGTTGTCCTCGCGCGTCCACGACTTGCCTCCATCCAAGGTGACGGTAACGCCGCCGTCGTCCGAGGCAATCATGCGCTTCGTATTCTTCGGATCGATCCACAGGCCGTGATTATCGCCGTGCGGAACTTTAATCTTATTGAAGTTGCGCCCGCCGTCGCTGGATTTGAAGAACTCCACATCCAATACGTACAGCGTATTGGCATCCTGCGGATCGGCGATGATGTGCATGTAGTACCACGCCCGCTGAAACAGGCTGTGGCTGCCGTTTACGAGATCCCAAGTGTCGCCGCCGTCGTCGGAGCGGTAAAGGCCACCGTCCTTAGCTTCGATCAACGCGTACACCCGCTCGGAGTTTGCTGCCACGGCCAGCCCGATGCGACCGTAGGGGCCCGGTGGAAGCCCGTGCTCGTTCTCCTGCAGCCGTTTCCAGGTCGTGCCGTTATCCGTCGAGCGATAGACGCCGCTGCCCGGGCCACCGCTCGAGAGCGTCCATGGGGTTCGCCGCGCCTCCCAGAGTGAGGCGAACAAAATGTTGGGATTCTGCGGATCAAAAACTACGTCGATGGCTCCCGTGTTCTCGTCTTTGTAAAGAACCTTGTCCCAGGTCTTGCCGCCATCGGTGGTTCTGAAGACACCTCGTTCCGTGTTTGGACCAAAGGGATGACCGAGCGCTGCCACAAAAACGACATCGGGATTGCGCGGGTTCACGATCACTTTGCCGATCGCGCGCGAATCTTTCAGGCCAACGCTCTTCCAGGATTTTCCAGCATCCACCGACTTCCAAACGCCGTCGCCTTGCGAAATGTTTCCACGAATGCAAGCTTCGCCAGTCCCCACATAAACGACGTTCGGGTCGGAGACGGAGACGGCAATACTGCCGATCGAAGGCGCTCCATCCTTGTCAAAAATCGGGGACCAGGTGTTGGCGCCGTCGGTGGATTTCCAGACGCCGCCACCGGTCGCACCGAAATAGTAGGTCGTCGGGTCGCCGGGAATTCCCGCTGCCGTCAGCGAACGGCCGCCACGAAAAGGTCCGATCGAACGGTACTTCATTCCCCGGAACAACGGGTCGCCTAGTTTTTCTTCGTCTTTGTCTTTGTCTTTGTCTTTGTCGTCTTTCGCCGATGTCGCGGACGCGGCAGCAGCGCTCTTTTGCGCGGCATCCGGCTTGCGGTTCCGCTCTTTTTGCTGGGAGAAAGTCAGCGTGACCAACAGCAGGACGAACAACGCAAGCATGGCGACGCGCACATGCAGTCTTTGGAACATGAACTGGATCATGAATCGAATGGCCCCGAGAAAAAAATTTGTCTGACGCTAAATGTTACTGCCTGAAGCGGGAACGCACAATCCGATGGCCTTCCGGGTCTCGGTCCCAACTTCGACGTCAAGGAAGCATCTTCCGGGACGTATCGTGCTTTTGCTCGAACCAAATCTTAACCGCAGGGGCAACAGGGGTACACAGGGGAATTCAACTCATCACGCCGCGATCTTCCGGCGACGTACCCGCGTAGTCAACACAGCGAAACACGAAACACTGCTTGGATTCTGCCTCCGCCGCCTAGAATGTTTCAAACATTTATCCACATTTTTGTTTGATACGGAACGCGCGCAGAATGCAACAAGAGTTCACATCTAACGAAGTGATGGCCCTGACAGGGATCACCGCGCGCCAGTTGCAGTGGTGGGATGAACGAGGCATCGTGGCGCCCGGCCGCCAGGGACACCGCCGCATTTATACCTGGGACGAACTGGTCACGGTGGCGGTGATCTGCCAGCTTCGGCGGCGCGGCTTCTCGCTCCAGCGCATGCGGAAAGTGATCGGGTTCCTGCAACAGGAATTCGGCACCACGCTGGCCGCAACGGTCAGCGCGTCATCGGAACAGGAGTATCACCTGCTTACCGACGGCACTCATCTCTATCTGCGCACCTCGGCGCGGCAGGTCGTGGATCTGCTGAAGAACGCGCGGCAGCCAATGTTTGACATCTGCCTGAGCGACGAAGTCCGCCGGGTTAGAGCGGAGATTCAGTTGCGCAAGAAGGCTGTGGGTTCGGAACGGGGCGGGACTTTGCATAGGCGTAAAGCAATCGGCATAAGACGAGCGTAAACGGAGGCGGGGGGAGGCACATGATGATCGGTGAATTGAGCATTATCAATGAATGGATTCCCGAGCAGATGGAACCCGGTACCGTGTTCGTGCTGGAGAACGCAGGCGAAGTAGGAGAGAAAGAAGATCCCTATTGGGCGGTGCTCTCCTGCCCGTCATGCGGCACGCTGGGCTTGATTACCCGTAAACAGATGGCTGGACTGCTGCCGACGATTTGCGGCTCTTCGGTATGCTCGGCGCAGTTTTTTATCAAGGATGAGGAGATTACGCCGCGGAAGCCGTTTTAGTGCGTACCACAGGCAGCTGCCGAGCTTCGCTCGGCTGGACAGCCGAGAGCGGCTATCCCTACGCAAAGCGTCCCGGCGCGACCTTGTACGGGGCGGAGCCCCGTCACCACACGAGCATTTACGCTTTCGGAACGGAAAACTTTACCGGAACCCGCTCGACAATCTCGATATCAAATCCTTCCAGCGCGGCTACTCTTCGCGGGTGATTGGTTAAGAGTCGAATACGTTTCAGATTCAAGTCGAAAAGGATCTGCGCTCCGAGTCCGATTTCGCGATGAATCTTACGCTCGTTTTCGGGAAGCGACGGCAAGCGCCGTTCGCGATGGAATGTAAGGAAGGATTGGTCGCCGATCTTTTCCGCCGTGAAACCTTTGGAGGTCTGGTGCAGGTAGATCAAGGCGCCCCGGTCTTCCTCGGCAATCATCTGCAGCGAGGCCTCGAGCGTCTGATGGCAGTCGCATCCGGTGGCGCCAAAAACGTCGCCCAGCAGGCAATGGGCGTGCATGCGGACCAGGACGGGCTCGGTCGAATCGCTGATATCGCCGCGAATCAGCGCCATGTGCGATCCGCCACCGTCCACTTCGCTCTCGTAGGCGATCAGGCGGAATTGTCCATAGTTGGTTTCGACCATCGCCTCGCCCACACGATGTACGTAGCGCTCATGCTGCATGCGGTAGCGGATCAACTCCGCCACCGTCAGCATTTTCATTTCGTGCTGGCGGCAGAACTCGATCAGGTCGGGCACGCGAGCCATGGTGCCGTCGTCTTTCATGATTTCGCAGATGATCCCCGCCGGAATCATGCCAGCTAACCGGGCGAGATCCACGGAAGCTTCGGTCTGCCCGGCGCGCACCAGCACTCCGCCCTTGCGCGCGCGCAGCGGGAACATGTGGCCCGGGCGCGCCAGATCCGACGGCCGCGTTTTGGGATCGATTGCCACGTTGATGGTGTGGGCGCGATCGTGCGCCGAGATTCCCGTGGTCACGCCGTCGCGGGCGTCAATCGCTTCGCAAAAAGCAGTCCCGTACTGCGACGTGTTCTCGCTGGTCATGGGACCGATGCGCAGGTGATCTAGCCGTTCTTCGGTCATCGCCAGGCAAACCAAGCCGCGTCCATGCTTGGCCATGAAATTAATGGCTTCGGGAGTAACTTTCTCCGCGGCCAGCGTCAGATCGCCTTCGTTCTCGCGATCTTCGTCATCAACCACGACGATCATTCGGCCCGCGCGAATCTCTTCGATCGCGGTGGGAACGTCGGTAAAGCGTGAATGAGGAGTCATAAGGATTTACGCAGCGTTCAAATCGCGCCGGTTCGACGGGGCGGGTTCGTTCTCCGCACATTCGCCAAGCACACCAGGAAACAGATTCTTCAGCGCCCGCGTCATAGCCCGCACAATCCAGCGCATCACCACCATGATCGCGGCCAGAAAGGCGGCAACGATCAGGGATGCCGCAATCGGGTGCTGGGTCGCCAGCCAGGTCAGGAATACGGCGAGCGCATCTTCTCCGGCGCTGAGCGTAAAATTCGAAACCGGCTCCGGCGACGGGGTCACGGCTACGCGCGCCGCCGTCTTGCCGCCGTGGGCCGCCAGCGCAATCGCCCCGCCCGCCAGCGCCGCTAGCAACTGCTTTTCCGGCGAAAGCTGAGACGTCGCGCCGTAGGCGATCAAGGCCGCTACGGGAACCCGCACAAAAGTATGCAGGGCATTCCAGATCAAATCGAAAGCGGGGATTTTGTCGGCGAAAAACTCGATGGCAAATAACGCGCCCGAGGCCGCAATCACCCACCAACTGGTCAGCAGGTGCAGCCCGGAAGGCAAATCGACCAAGCCGGCGTGGGTCAGCAGTCCGAGAGTGGCCACCGTGGCGTACACGTTGAGCCCGGCCGCAAAGCACACGGCCACGACCAGACCCGTGAGTTCGGAGCCGCCAAACCTCATGCCTGCCAGCATATCCGTCCCCGGCCTCCTCGCCAATACCCCCGCAAATGGAAAAGGGCCGCCTCAGGCGACCCTCCCAATATACCCAGTTCCTTGCACTTACAGAGTGGATTCGATTTCAAAACCCCAAGCTTCCAGCAAGGGCTCGGGAATGTACTTGGAATTCTTGTTGCGACGCGCCCATTCCCGCAGCCGTGTGGACCGCAAATACTGGTCTGGGGAGAGCTTATACTCGTGCACAACCTGCTCGAATTCCGTGATGGTGGGCGTGACCGGGCCGATAGGCTCGGGCTTGCCCCAGTTGGGGTTTCCGCGTCGCTTAGCCATGAAAAATATTCCCTCTTGTGAATTGAATAAGGACTTCCTATTAAGTCTCTTAATTATTTGATTCCAAAGATTGCCTCGGGGATTCACGTGCAGAAGAACAAACTAATCCACCGACTTCAGCCCCCTCGGCCTCTATGGAAGCTATTGATAATAATAGGTTTTTGTCGATTAGTCAATAGAAAAGTTGAGACCTCTACAACTTTTTGTATATCCCCTTTGTGCACAGTTACTTGCAGTTTATCGTGGGGGAACACACCGGCAACCTGCTAGGCAATGGACCTCGGATCGACCACCTCAGGAACCGGCATCGGTCTGCCGATAGGACCATCAGGACATCGGCGTGACTGGAGTAACCATCAGACCGGGTCATTGTGTTGATCACGGAATCCCCTAGACTTATAGTGCGAACAAGGAGTGTTCCGATTCCCTGGTTGGGGCTGGTGCCGTGATGGGCACGTAAAGACGTCTTCGCCATGCATTCGCTATTCATCCGTCCCGGTAAAACTGGGGCAGCGCGCAAGAACCGATCTGAAGCATGATTCGAAGTATGAACTTGAAGTCTCTACTGCTGAGTTCCGACGAAAAGACGGTGCGCATCCTGCGCCGCGTCCTCGGCGATCTGGAAATTGACGTCGAGCACTGCTCCATCCCGGACGATGCCATCTGCCGGATCACGCGTCAGCGTTTCGAAGCCATCATCGCCGATGCGGCGAATCTGGAGGACGCGGGCAACCTGTTGCGAGCGGCCAAAGCGGCTCCTGTCAACAAGCGAGCCCTCACGGTAGCGCTGGTGGAATCTCCGGTCGGACTCAAGGGCGGCTTCGAATTGGGCGCTCATTTCGTCCTCCATAAACCGCTTGCGGTCGAGCGCGCCAAAGCCAGCTTCCGCGCGGTTCGCGCCCTGATGAAGCGGGAACGGCGGCTGCAACTGCGGGTCGCGGTGCAGATTCCGGTCGAGTGTATCGGCTCGGGACGGTACTCGGCCAAAACCATCGACCTCTGCGAAGGCGGCATGGCGATCCAATTTTCCGGACGCGTTAACAAAGAAAACTCGCTCCACTTCTCGCTCGAATTGCCGGGCATGAACCAGAAGCTCGAAATCGATGGCGAGCTGGCATGGGAGGGCTACCAGAATCGGGCCGGCGTCCGCTTCACCAACACTACCGACGAGCAGCGGAACCTCCTGCGGGAGTGGTTAAACAGCCAGCTTCCTGAGCCCGAGCAGGACGACCCACCTGTGAATTGCCGGCTCACCGACCTCAGCCTTGGCGGATGCTATCTCACCACCGGTTCGCCCTTCCCCAGGCGCACGCGGGTCATCCTTAAGATTAAAACCGGCGACCTCGAAGTCCGCGCCCCAGGAGTCGTACTGGTCGCGCATCCGGAATTCGGGATGGGAGTGGAGTTTCTCCAGATCACGACCGAGCAACGGCACCAGGTTCTCCGCATGATCACGACTCTGCGCGCCAACGGAGATAAATCTCCCCAGCTTCAGGTCGAACCCGACGGATTGGAAGTTCCATCGTCGGACGAGAGCGTAGACATGTTGCAGTCTTCCGCAACCGAAGTCTCGGGAACCGAAGACACACTCGTCGACCTGTTCCGGAACCAGTTTCATGCGCCGGTCGAAACCTTCCTGGAGCAGATGCGCGAACAGCGCCAGTCGATGGAGTCGCGCTAGAGGGAGAGAATCAGGTCTTAGGTCTTTAGGTCTTTAGGTCTTTAGGTCTTAGGTCTTCCCCGTCCACTCTTCGCTCTTAACAGTCAGCTAAACCTGTTGGGTCTTGGCTAAAGGCTAAGTGCTAATGGCTAACGGCTGGTCCTGCCTCGGGAATCAGTTCGCTCACCGTCCCGCGCTGCAGCAGATACGCTCCCGGTCCCTGTTGTCCGCGAATCGAACGGCAGAATTCGGCCACAACGAATCCGGCTTTCATGGCCTCGCGGAACGCCCACCGGGTCGCGTCGCGCCACTCTCGCGCAAGTTCCATGCCGGCGCGCTCGACCTCCAGAATGTCGCCTGGGATTTCAATGCTCACGCGTTGCCGGGCCAGCGACTCAGCCAGATCGGCGCGTCCCGGTTTTCCGTTGGGATCGAAGCGCACCAGCGGAGCCAGCAGTCGCAGGGCATCGAGCGTTTCGACTCTCGCATTCTTACCCGCCAGCCGATCCCGCACGCGGCGCGAATTCAGTATCCAGCGCACCCACAGGCGGTCGGTTCCGTTCCGATGCAGCATGCTGGATGTTTCCGGCCCGTAGAAATCCGCCTTATAAGTATCGGAGAGCACGCCCAGCTTGGAAAAGTTGAAGTGCGCGTTGCGACTTTGCAGCGGATCGAAGGTCCACGTCATCTCGTGGACGCCCATGGCGAGGGCGCGCTCGCGCTGCGCTTGCTTCAGTCGCGAGCCCAGATCGAGATGCCGATAGGCATCGAGCACGGCCAACATGTGCGAGTGAAGTGTCGTCTGCCCGTGCTCGCGGCCGAGGAATCCGAACGCGAAGCCGACCAGCTTGTCCTTATCTTTATCCTTATCAAAAGCCCCGACAAAAATATTGCCCGACGCCTTCAAGGCAATGGCAAGCGTCAGGGGTAGGGTATCGTCGTTCGTCATCCCCCAGACTTCCTTCTCCACCGCTTTCAACTGGCTGAGGTCGTCGATGCTCTTGAGGTCTCGGATTACAATCTGCTGCGCAGCGCCGCGGGACATCATGGCTGGCCCTTCGTGCGCTTCGAGTTCGGTTCCCAAGGCATGGCAATCTCGGCGCGGACCCTTCTTGGCAAAAGTCCGGCGCTGAAGAGAAACCATCGTGTACAGCACCGGTTGCATCGTTGTCAACAGCAATCGAATTTAGCCACGTGTCCTGAGTTCTTCAACCACCATTCCAGCCTGACGGACCGTTCCATGCATCTTAGTTAATGCTACCCTCGAACCCGGAGACGAACACTGCCGTGAAACCGATTATCAAGCTTCTGCTTTTGACCGCCTTGATCGTGCTGGCAAACTCCCTGCTGCTGGCCGCTGATCGCGGCGCGCTGGTCCGCGAGGCCATCATCTACATCTCTCCCGACACCACCTCCAGCAAGCTCGGCCAAGCCGAACGCGGGCGGGAACTGGTTCTCCTCGAGAAAAGCCGCAACTGGCTGCACGTTGAAGCTCTGCTCGGCTTCGCGCAAACTCCCGACCCCGCCTTCGTCGAGGATGAAGACGTCGAGGGCAAGACGATCAGCGGCTGGGTTCTCGATACCGGCGTGGTCTGGGCGAACACTCCCAACGGCGACCGCATCCTGTTCGGCGCTGCCGTCGATTCTGAAGATGAGGCCAGCCGCCGCCACGGACGCCGCGGCGCTGCCCAGGACGCCTTACGTCTCTATCGCCGCGTCTACGATCTGTTCCCAACTGCTCCGCTGGCCGGTGAAGGCCTTTACCGTGCCGCCGATATCAAGTGGCAGATCGACAAAGCAGACATGCAGTCCCGCCCTTCCGCCCGCGAGAAAGAATCGTTCTACCGCCAGGGGATCGACGAGGAGATGATGAAGCAGGTGATGAAGAAATTCCCCAACACCAAGTGGGCCCAACTCGCCGCCTTCCACCTGCTTGACAATAAACTCTGCGGAGATTGGCAGGGCTCGTCCAAGTGCCCCGACAAGGAAGCCGATATCTACGAAAAATACGTTAAAGAACGCCCCGACTCTCCGGCTGCTCCCGAAGCGTTGTACAACGCGGCTTCCCGCCGGGCCGCCCTGATCGAGATTTATAAAACGGAAGAACAACCCAAGAAGTCCGAGCAATCGAAGAGCCTGGCCATCGCGCTCGCCCAGCAGTTAACCTCCCAGTATCCGCAAAGCGACTGGTCGTCTCGCGGACAAACCCTGCTCTTCCTGGTGCAGCAGGGAGTACCGACCTACGGAAACGCGCTGCAGTAGGACATCGGCGCGGTCACATTAGATCTCAAAAACCATCTGCCATCCGAGTGACTTGCGGCGGTTTTGAATTCGTCACAGTTTTTCAGTTCAATCATCACAGACAGCCTTAAGCGGTCTTCGCTACGCTCTGCTTGTTAATGGAAAAGCGGTTGACGCCGCGACCGAGCAGTACCCGGCACGGTGCGGATCAGCCGTGGGATTGCCCTCGACGCGGTTCTTTCTCTTTGATTCTTGAAAGTGTGCAATTTCGAACAGTCGCAGGCATTGTAAATCGCTTAATATCTGCGCTCGTCGAGGAAGCGCTCATCCCCAAGCCGATCCGAAACTCTACGACCTTTCGGCCGGAGGTGATAGGAAGCCGCAGTAAGGCTTAATGACATCCCGCCGATAGCTCTAAAAGATGTAGAGGCGGGCAGCGTCCGCTGGGATGTTGTAATGAAATGAAGCGGGGTCGCTTCAAATCTGCGAACCAAAACAATTCCGTTGTCCTACATTCACGAAAGACCGCGGGTGTCGAGGGGAGAGTATCAATGCCAGCAAAATCCAGGGCCACTCGAGTTCTTCTGTTTTCGGTTCTATTTCTTTCCGTCTTCGTCGTCCTTGCCGCAGGCCAAGCCCGCCAGCAGGTTGCCGATAAGAACGCTCAATCTCCGAGCGTATCCGTGGCCGGCGCGCCTTCATCCGACGCCTCCAAGTACGTGGGAGCGGAGACGTGCAAGACCTGTCACGAGGAAATTTACAACGCCTGGGAGAAAACGCCGCACTGGAAGACCACACTAAATAAGGTGGGCGGCCCCGCGCATCAAGGTTGCGAGGGCTGCCATGGTCCCGGTGCGGACCACGTGGCTGGCGGCGGAGACAAAACCAAGATACTTACGTTCAAGGACGCGTCGCGGGAGGAGACCAGCGCTCGCTGCCTGACTTGCCACGGCGAGGGCCACGAGCAGTCGCATTTTTCGGAATCCGCCCACTCCAGCAGCGATGTTGGATGTCTCGACTGCCACTCCCCCCATCACGCCAAAGAAAAAGAGCACCTGCTCATCCAGAGCCAGCCCCAGTTGTGCTACGGATGCCATACCTCGGCCAAGGCAGATTTTGCCAAACCCTTTCACCACCGGGTCAACGAGGGTCTGATCGAATGCAATGACTGCCACAACCCTCATGGCACCGCGACCATCCGTCAGGTGCGGGCCCTGCCGAGTGGGGATGCCGTTTGCTACAAGTGTCATGCCGACAAGCAGGGACCTTTCGTTTACGAGCATGTGCCGGTGAAGACCGAGGGCTGCACCAGTTGCCACACGCCCCACGGTTCCACCAATCCCCGGCTCCTCAAAGTGATGCCGGTGAACATGCTCTGTCTGCAGTGCCATACTTTCTCGACCACTTTGACGGCCGGCGGGCCAGCCGGGCCCGCCCACAATCAATCGGCGAAGTACCAGGCCTGCACCATGTGTCATAACCAGATTCATGGCTCCAACTTCAGTAGTGTCTTTTTCAAGTGAGGGGGAACCGATGCCGTCGCTAAGAATACTCCTGCTTCTCGCCGCTCTGATTGCGGTCTCATTGGTTTCGTCGCCAACTTTTCTCATGGCTCAATCTTCCGGCTCGGCACAGAATCCGTCCGGGGAACCCGATGGCGTTTCGAGCGGCGGTTATCTCATTCACTCCTCGGGTGAGCTCGGCTACCGGTCTACCGACATAAGCGGCAGTGCCAACATGTACGACACTTTGGTCAATCTGCAGCAAGGTCCGCGTTTCCTCGACGAGACGCTTTCGATGCAATCGCAGGCTCACCAGGGCTTCCTGTTCGACAATCTTTACCTCAACAGCTTTGGCTGGGGAGGCGACCCGAACAACGCCCTGCGGCTGCGGGCCGATAAGGGCAAGTGGTACAACCTCCAAGGCAGTTTCCGCCGCGATCAGAGTTTCTCCGACTTCGACTTGCTGGCGAATCCCCTGAATCCATCGACCTCTACTCCGACGATTCAGGCACAGAACTCGCCCCATCTTTTTGATACGGTGCGGCGCATGAGCGACTTCGACCTCACCCTGCTGCCGCAGTCGCGGGTGAGCTTTCGCCTGGGGTTTTCGCACAACAATATGACCGGGCCTTCGTACAGCAGTATCCACGAGGGTACAGACGCTCTGCTCCTCCAGGACTGGAACACAACCATGACCTCCTACCGTTTTGGTGTGGACTGGAAGGCGGCCCCGCGAACGGTTATCAGTTACGACCAATTCCTCGATTACTACAAGGGAGACACGGACTACCAACTGGCATCGTTCGCGCCGGCGCTCTTGTCCACCGGAGTTCCGGTTGAGTTGGGGTTGTCCATCGACACTGTGAACAAGGAACCCTGTGCCGGAGCGCCAGCGGGAACTCCTCTGATTGTCGGCGGAGTCCTGACTAACAACAACTGCAGCGCCTACTTCAGCTATTCGCGGAACCAGCGGATTCGTACCTCCGCGCCCACGGAGCGGCTCAGCATGCGCAGCAACAACATCCAGCGGTTGGACTTGATCGCTTCGTTTTCCTACAGTTCCGCCGACATGAGCACGCCCTTGGACGAGAATTTCGCTGGCCTGATCACGCGCACCCATACCCTCGCTTTCAACGGCACTGGCACAGCCAGCGCGAACCGAATTTCCAACGTGCTCGATGCCGAGGCCACGCTGCATCTGACCCAACATCTGCGCCTGATCCAGAAATTCTATTTTTGGGCCTACCGCATACCGCAGAATGGCAATTTCAGCGAAGTCGACAGTGATTGTCCAACCACCACGCCCCCCACACCGTGCACGCTGCTGACTCCACTTAGCGCGACCACGCCGACAACGACACCCACCGTCGCCCTATCGTCCTTCAACCAGACCTGGAAGAGAAGTCAGACCGAACTGGCATGGGATATTTCGAAAAAAGTCGGGGCCCGGATCGGTTACCGCTATGGCGATCGGAACTTCAACCACTTCAATGATTATCTGCCCGGAGACTTGGACCACTTCGTGGGCCTGGAGAAAACGGCGCTCCTCGGGCTCTGGGCACGGCCCACCCATGCCTTGCGCTTGAATTTCGATTTGGAGCACACGAACTACAACGCCGTGTTCGTCCGCATGTCACCACGCAAGGAAGGGCGCTACCGCTTCCAGACGACCTACACCCCACGCTCGTGGGCGACCCTGGGCGGATCCATCAACATCCTGCAACAATCCAACAACGACATACAGACCCAGTACGTAGGCCACAACCAAAACTACGGTCTCACCGCCTCGCTCGCGCCGCGCGAGCGCTTCGGAATGGATCTGGCGTACAACTTCAACAGCGTGATTCAGAATGCCCTGATCTGCTTCAACGACACGCCGCCAGCCGGGGTGACACTCCCGTTCGTGACCGGCGCCACCATCCCTATCAATTATTGTGGGAATACTCCGAATGGTACCGGGGGGGTGACGCCCTCGGCTAATCCTCTGCTGAACACCTCGTACTATACCAACCACACTAATTTTGGAATGGTCGCCATCAGGTTCAAGCCCGAGAAGCGCGTGACGGCCAACGTCGGCTACAGCATCACCAGTGTTGACGGCAGCGCACCGCAGTTCAACATTCTGCAGCCTCTGGGTTCGCTGCAGTACAAGTACCAGCAACCGGTGGCCAACCTGACCGTGGATCTTGGCCATAAGCTGGCTTACAACCTGGGCTGGAATTATTACCAGTATGGCGAGGGTTCGTTTGTCGGCCCCACCGCGCCCCGCTATTTCCACGCGAACTCGGTGACCGACTCCCTGCGTTACACCTTCTGATGGATTTCCGCTTGTGTGGGAGCCGGAAGTGAGCGCCATTCCCTACGCGAGCAGTCAGGAATGAATCGCAGGCGCTTCGCCCAGTTTTCCCTCGCGATAAGCGCGCACATAGTTCTTGCAGTGCGCATCATGACCCAGGAGCGCTTCGGCCGCGATGATGTTCATCATCAGTTGCTGGTCGCGAGGATCGACAATGGCGGCATCCAGTCCGTGGGCCATCAGCAAGAGAAGGAAGGTCTCATTCAGCAGCTTGCGAACCGGCAATCCAAAGGAAACATTGCTGACGCCGGCGCTGATGTGAACCCCCGGATACCTCGCCACAACCTGGGCAACGCTGGCCAACAGGTTCTTGCCATGCGGACCGGTAGCCAGAGGCATCACACAAGGGTCAACGTAGATATCATCCAGGGCAAAACCCTCTGCGGTAAGCCGATCGACCAAGCGGCTGGCCGTAGCCACTCGATCCTCCACACCGGTGGGCATTCCGCCTTCCGATATGCAGAGGGCGATCACTTTGGGACGGTGTTCCTTAAGCACAGGCAGCATTTTCCAGCGGGCGGGTTCGTCGCTGATGGAGTTGACCATCGGCCTTTGCTTGCAGCGGGGAAGCGCTTGCATCAAGGCTTCCGGGTCGGCGCTGTCCAGGCAGAGGGGAATGTCCACTACTCCCTGCACCAAGTCCACCAACCAACTCAGAAGCTCCACTTCCTGTTGCGGAAGTCCGCCGTTCACATCGAGCATGTGGGCCCCGGCACTGGCTTGCTTTCGCGCCAAGTCCCGGAAGAACTCCTCATCCCGCTTTTCCGCGGCCTCGCCAACTTTCTTCCGGGTGCAGTTGATGAGTTCTCCAATGATCAGCATGGCTTTGTCTCCTTAGCAGCCTGCGGTGAAACTCTGATGTCCACAGCCAGCGCCTAAAGGCGCATTCATAACAAGGCTTACGGTATGCCTGAAGGCATACCCTGATACAAATCTCGCTTTCACACCGAGCTGTTCGGGTCCTTCTCAACGGGGAGCCCGAGATCAATTCTCTTGCAGAGGTTATCCAGACCCGCGAAGCGGTTGGCCAAAGCGTTGGTGCGATCGAGGCACCAGTCGCGCGGAGGAACGAGGACGTGGGCGAACTTCCTGGGATCATCGCCCATCGCGAGCGTGCCTTGGTAGACGAGGTTCCAGATGCAGGGCAGGTCAGGACGCGCTTCGCAGGTTCCGTCCACCCTGGAGCCTCCGCACGGACCGTTGCGCAGTTCCTTGTAGCACCCCTGCATCGAGCACCCGGCATAGTTGAGATGATCCTGGATGCAATCTCCACAACTTACGCAGCCCAAAGTTGCCTTCCGGTAAAGAGTCGCAGGCTCCAGCAGTCCATACCACAAGCCGTGGCGCCACGAATTGTTCTTGTCGAGCTGACCTCCGGCCTTCAATTTCTCCGCGAAGAGTCGCGAGCCGAACGTGCCGTCTTTAATAAAGTGCCGGTGCACCCTCTCAGAGAAGCGCTGCACCCATGACGGATGATGATTGACGCTGGCGACACAATAGCCGCCTGCGCTGTCGCTGAGACCGTCGCCACCCTGGGGCAAAAGGTAGAACTCGTTGGGGTACGGGAACACGAGCTCATCCATCCGCCCGCGCCAGTTCTTCCCGATCGCGGCCGCACCCTCCAGGATGGTCATGAAATCTTTGTGCGTGAGGCCGAATCCGCCAATGTGAGCTCCGGCAAAGCCGAGGTCTTTGACTGCGGCTACCATCAGTGCGGCGCGCTCCAGCCTCTGTGGTTTCTTTTCTCCCTCCAGGCGTTGGATGAGCTCGTCCGGAATCACGCAGCCCGCCAACTCGCCCGCCTGCATCAACCGCGCTATCTTCGCCGTCGGCACATAGACGTTCGCCAGCACGGGTATATGGCCCAATCCTTCCCTGACCATGTATTGCTTTAACTCGTAAAGCTTGCGCAGGTTGTATCCCAGCTGGGTGATGATGTACTGCGCACCCGCCGCTACTTTCAGTTGCAGCTTGTAGAACTGCATCATGAGATCCGGCTCGCGGACTTTGAAGGGATTCACCACGGCGCCGGCATAGAAATCGAAGGGCGTGGTGCGCGCGGTTTTTGTTCCCTGGCTGTAGTCGAGACCGCCGCTTAAGGCGCGAAGCAGCCAAAGAATGAGCACGGAATCCAGGTCGTAAACCGGCTTCGCCTTACCGGCGAATCCCTCCTTCTGCGCATCGCCGGTCAGGGCCAGGATATTCTCCACGCCCAGTCGCGCCAGCGCGTGAATGCGTGCTTCCAGCATCGAGCGGTTCCCGTCTTTGCCCGTCAGATGCGCGATCGGCGTGAGCTGGTGCTCGAGAACGCAGGCCACAAAAGCCTCCGGCGGCAGCGCGGGATTGCCTCCGGGAAGATCGGTCAGGCTGATCGCATCGATCCCATGCCCCTGCGACGCTTCTTTCACAAAGACTTCAGCCTCCACCGCACTGTGATCGCGCCCTAGGACGAGTTCAGCCGTGCACACGAATTCGCCTTGCTCAAGCGCCGATCGAAAGCGGTTCGGGTTCTGGCTGCTTCCGTCTGTACTCATTTTGCATCGCCCGGTTCTGTTGGTTCCATTGGAACATCGTTATTAGTTCTAAGGCTGTGATGCGAATCACCGAGGCGACGCTGGGAATCGGGGCGGCTTATGACTCTTAGTCTTGAAAGATGTCTCGGCTGTTCGCCGCGGATTCGCAACCTAGTAGCGCCGCCGTCTCGGCGGCTGTCCGGCGGGCGTCTCGCCCGCCGCGCCGAGGGCGAGACGCCCCTTCGGCAGGCTCAGGGCAAGCTCTCGGGACAGCCGGCAAGGCTTGTCCTGAGCGAAGTCGAAGGGTGCCGGCGCTACGGTAGCCATGCTTCCTGCTATCCTAGAAACCTTCGCCAACTGAGGAACGTCATGAAAATCAAGTCATCGACTTTACTGCTCGCGTTGCTGCTCGCAATTTCCGCCGCCGCCCAGACCACTGCTCATTTTGACGGCCAGACCTGGTGGAATCACATCAAGTTCCTTGCCGACGACAAACTCGAAGGCCGCGATACCGGCAGCCGTGGCGAACGCGCCGCGCAAGCCTACGCCGTCGAGCAACTCCAAAGCGCAGGCGCGGAACCGGCGGGAGTTAACGGCTTCTACCAGCCCGTCAAGTTCGTTTCCCGCCAGATCATCGAAAAGGATTGCAGCCTCACGCTCATACGAGACGGCAAACGCGAACCGTTATCGCTTGGCGAAGATGCCATCATCAGTACGCGGGTCATGCCCGCGCCCGAGGTCGAGGCTCCGCTGGTTTTCGCCGGCTACGGCCTCAAAGTCCCAGAGAAAAATTATGACGACTTCGCCGGCCTCGACGTCCGGGGCAAGATCATCGTGATTTTTTCCGGATCGCCCTCCGAGATTCCCGGGGCGCTCGCTTCGCATTACCAGACTGCAGCCGAGCGCTGGAAGGTGTTGCGGGCCGCCGGCGCCGTGGGCATTGTTTCGTTGATTAACCCTAACTCCATGGACATTCCGTGGTCCCGCATGGCGCTCAACCGCGCCCATCCCACCATGGATCTGGACTATCCCGAGTTCAGCGAAACCGAAGGCGCCAAACTTTATGTCGTGGTCAATCCCGCCAGCGCCGAGAAATTTTTTGCCGGCTCCGGACACAGCTTCGAAGAAATCGTCGCTCTCGGCAAGGATCGCAAGCCGCTGCCCCACTTCCCGCTCGCCGTTTCGCTGGCCGCGAAAACGAAAGTTGAAGTTACCAAGGTAGAGTCGGCCAACCTGGTCGCCAAACTCCCTGGCAGCGATCCCGCTTTGAAAGACGAATACGTGGTGCTCTCCGCCCACCTCGATCACATCGGCATCGGAGAACCCATTAACGGTGACCGCATTTACAACGGAGCGATGGACAACGGCTCCGGCAGTGCTCTCGTCCTCGACATGGCTGCCAGCTTCAAGAAGAATCCCGAAAAGCTGCGCCGGTCGATCCTCCTGGTCTTAGTGACTGGTGAAGAAAAGGGCCTGCTGGGCTCGAAGTACTTTGCCGCTCATCCCACGGTCCCGCCAAAATCCATTGTCGCCGACGTGAACGTCGACATGTTTCTGCCCATCGTGCCCTTGAAATTTCTCACCGTGCTCGGTCTCGACGACAGCGATCTGGGAGATCGCGCCCGCGAGATCGCGCAGGCGCAAGGGGTGCAGGTTCAACCCGACCCCGAACCGTTGCGCAATCTTTTCATCCGCAGCGATCAGTACAACTTCATCCGCCACGGAGTGCCCTCGGTGATCATGAGCGTCGCTCCCGAGCCCGACTCGCTCGAACAGAAGAAGATTTTCAAAGACTGGCTGACCCAGCGTTATCACGCGCCCTCCGACGACGTGGACCAACCGGTCAACCTCGCCTCGGCCGCGAAATACGAGGAGATCGTCAGAGCCTTGCTCATCAACATCGCCAACGGCGACCATCGCCCCGAGTGGAAGCCGGATAGTTTCTTCCGGCGTTACACGGAACCTGTCAAAATTGAACATTAAAGTCCTGTAGAGACGGGGCCTGCCCCGTCTCCGCGTGAGACGCGACAAACCGCGTCTCTACATTAGTTTTGGAGAGAACACTTGAACGAATATCTTTTGTCCGTGCTGCTAGGAATTGTCGAAGGCCTCACTGAGTTCCTGCCCGTTAGCTCGACCGCGCATCTCCGCCTTTCGGAGCTGCTCCTTCACGTTTCGCTTTCCAACGGCTATTGGAAGATGTACTCGATCGTCATCCAGCTCGGCGCGATCCTGGTGTTGCCAATCTATTTCCGGAGCCACATCGCCAAGCTCTTTTCCACGTTTCCCGAAGGCGAGAAGAAAGACTGCGACTACCTGACCCATCCGTTGAGCCTGGTCATGATCGCATTCGTGGTCACCGCGATCCCGTCTTTTCTGCTGACCAAGGTGATCGGCAAGAACCTTGAGAGTCTCTACGTGATAGGCGCAGCGCTGCTGATCGGCGGCATCGTCATGTGGGTCATCGACGCCATGAAAGCGCCTTGGGAGAAGGCCGGGCCAGGTGCTCCGGGATCGCCCATTCACACCTGGAAAATGGACGACATCCACGGCGGCCAGGCCATCTGGATTGGCGCGTGCCAGATTCTCTCCGCGGTGTTCCCCGGCACCTCGCGCTCCATGTCCACGATTGCGGCCGGGCAGCTGGTGGGGATGTCGCGCGCCGCCGCGCTCGAATTCTCCTTCTTTCTCTCCATGCCGACCATGGCGATGGCGACGCTCTACACGCTTTTCAAATCGCTATCCGGCAAAGATGAAAATCCCATCGGCGTTGCTCAAATCACGTCTCACGAATGGGTCATCCTCGCCATCGGCTTCGTCGTCTCCTTCATCGTTGCCTACGGAGCGGTTGCCTGGTTCATGGGCTA
>Ga0074046_10001141_pt1 | contig 24501 bp, 29 predicted proteins | sample BogForMeECP23OM3_FD_94441 | JGI IMG/M metagenome (GOLD analysis project Ga0074046, IMG submission 94441) | Bog forest soil microbial communities from Calvert Island, British Columbia, Canada - Bog Forest MetaG ECP23OM3 | ecosystem: Environmental > Terrestrial > Soil > Wetlands ...
AATCCCCATAGCAGCATTTTTCACTCGTGGTTCGATTCTCTAAATCGATTTCCAAATAGCAATAGCCAAAAGAAATTCCATAGCTGCACTGATTGTTCTGTTCTCTAAACTGTTTATTCCGACAGCGTGACCGATCGGAAAAATACATTGCCCGGAACGGCATTACCTGAACCAAAAAAAGTAAAATTTGACAGTAATTATGAACCGTTTATGAGGAGGGGGTTCCACTGGGAGAAATTCCGCCGGTCGTGTTTCCTGCCTGAGCACCGGTCATATTACCTTCCGGAGTACTGGTCACGTTTCCACCCGGCCCGACGGGCATGTTTGAAGCCGGGGCACCGGTCATATTACCTTCCGGAGCGGCGGTCACGTTTACTGCCGGTGTGCCTACCGGTGCTGATGTTTCGCTCACCGGGATTACTGTAGTACTTGTCGCGGTTGCCGCTGCAGTGGCGGGTGTCGTGGATGATGATGAACTGGTACATCCCGCTATCAGGACCATGCCGATAACGAAGACCGCAATCGCCAGTGCAATACCAAGCTTCCGTTTCAGGACGGGACTATTTTTCTGGGAGAAGAAAATCAAACTCATTCGTGTACACCTGTGGTTCAAAATAATCTGTATCTATATTCTCTATAGATCTGCCAGACTAATGATCCTCTGGAGTATAGCGTTTTTAACATTATTATTGCTTTTCCACGGCGATTGTGCAATTCAGGCGTTATGGCAAGGGGATGCTGAGGTAGGAGTTCTTAAAGAGGGAATAATCATTCACCAACAACAGCCGGACAGGACCGGGAGGATCAACGAGCTGAATTGAAAATGAAACGGGTTATTGATTTGCCAGAAAAAGGGATTAATGACTGGATGGCCGGATCCCCAATAAACAGGGGATTATTGATATTTTTTCCTGAAGAACAAAGCCACGCATACAAGTGCGATCAGGGAAATTGCCGGAGGTAAACCTGATGCCGGAGTTGCTGTAACTGCCAGGGCCGCGGACTTCGCGTTCTCCTGCGCCAGCCAGGCGGCACTGCTGCTGTCGGAGGCCTGGGGAGTACCGGCAGGTATTACGAAGGTGTCGGCAGCAGTAGGCGGAGGCGTGTACGTCTCGGCAACAGTAGGAGTTACTGAGGAAACCGTAATGGCATCCGGTTGCGAGAACGTGGTACTGCCTTCACTGTTTGATGCGATCAGGGAGACGCTGTACACGCCCGGGCTCGTATAAATATGGGAGGGGCTCTCATCCGTCCCGGTAGTCCCGTCCCCGAAATTCCAGAGCCATGTGGTCGGGGACCCGGTCGAAGTATCAGTGAACTGGACAGTCAGCGGGGCTGTGCCGGACGTGGGAGTCGCGGTAAAATCCGCTGCCGGGCCCGAACCCCCGACAATGATATAATCAGTATCGGTTGTTGCGTTCTGGCCAAGCGAGTTCTCTTCCGTCAGGGTAACGGAGTACGTCCCGTTGCTCATATAAGTATAGGTAGGATTTTCCAGGGTACTGGTATTGCCATCCCCAAAACTCCAGCTCCAGGTAGCCGGGGACCCGGTCGACTCGTCCGTGAATGTTACCTCCAGGGGTGCCAGGCCGGACATCGGTGAGGCGGTGAAGAGAGGCAACGGGACGGTTGTTGCAGTCGCTGCAAAGCTGTATTCGTCACCGGCTAGTGCCGTGGATGTGCCGCTGGGTGTCGTAACGAGGACGTCAACTTGCCCGGCGGTTGAACTGGCCGGGGTGGTTGCGGTAATTTCTGTAGAGCTGACAACCACGACACTGGTTGCTGCTGTGCCGCCAACAGTTACACCAGTTGCTCCGGTAAAGCCTGTCCCGGTGATGGTTATAGGGGTTGCAACGGAAACCGGGCCGTACGTAGGGGAGATGGCTGTTACGGTCGGGACTGTAGTCGTTGCTGTTGTATAGGTGTATTCGTCGGCAGTTGACTTCGCGGATGTGCCGCTGGGTGTGACAACGGTAATGTCAACGGTCCCGACTGCCTCAGTCGGGGAGGTTGCGGAAATTGATGAATCACTATTAAACGTATACGAAGTCGCTGCAGTTGTGCCGAACATTACAGTAGTCAGATCGGTAAAGCCGCTTCCCGTGATAGTTACCAGGGTGCCACCAAGAGTCGTACCGGATGCCAGTGAGACGCTGCCGACAACCGGGATAACTGGAGTTGCAGTCGCAACTGTTGTTACGGTAGTAGTCGGCGCTATATAGGTGAATGCTCCCGTCCCGGTCACTGAACCACCGGCTGCGGTGATGACAACGTTAACGGCTCCGGCTGTACCAGCCGGAGTGGTCGCGGTGATCTCGGAATCGCTGACAAATGTGTACGAGGCTGCCACGCCACCAATGGATACCGCGGTTGCACCGGTAAAGCCGCTACCGGTGATGATTACTGAAGTGCCGCCGGCCGTAGTGCCGGATGTCGGTAAGATGCTGGAGAAGACCGGAGCCGGTACTACAGTAGTTGTCGCGGTAGTGGTTGTCGTCGGAGTTGGTGTAGCTGTTGTTGGTGTTGGTGTTGCCGTTGTCGGAGTTGGCGTTGCCGTCGTTGGAGTTGGTGTAGCTGTTGTTGGTGTTGGTGTTGCCGTTGTCGGAGTTGGCGTTGCCGTCGTTGGAGTCGATGTCGGCGTAGTAGTCACAGTTGAATTATCCGCAGATGCTGACGAAGTGACAATCCCCAGGACCACAATGGTCAGACAGAAAACCAGGAAAAAAGTTTTAGTATTCATTCACATTCCCGCACAGGATACATTCGTGTCTCACTGTCCGGAAGCAGTGCTACCGGTTTGAGTGTTGCCACCATTCATGGAGGCATTCTGTCCGTTCCCCTGGTAGTTGCCATTCCTCATTCCACCGGCATGCATACCGAGCGCAGCCATGAGCTGGGCCGGCGTTATGGTGGTTCCTGATGCCGCAGACAATTGAGCTGCCGCATCAGTGAGGTTGACCCTTCCCTGGGCCGGGGGTGTCAGGGCGTTGGTAAGATCGCTCTCGGATACCCCGAGGGTCTGTGCAGCTGCCGCAATGCGGGTCTCGTTGCTCAGGAAATTCATTCCGTTATGCTGGCCCGGGATATACGTTCCCGCCGGCGAAACGCTGCTACCCTGCTGGCTGGTGTCTACCGGTGCCGCGGAGCTGGCACCCTGGGCAGGTACGCTGTTCCCGGAAGAATCTGTGGGGGACACTGCCGCCGCTGACTGGCCGGAATTATCGGTAGAGGTCTGGGTACATCCTGCCACAACGAGGCTCATGATAAGTAACACGGAGGCAATGATGCCGATGTAGCCGCAGCTTTTAAGAAATCCTGGTTTCTGGATCTTCATGGTCATCACATTCACTAAAGGGAAATCATTCCAGAGAGCAGATGCCGGATCTCCCGGCAGATCATCTTCCCGTTCCCTTGTAAAGTATATTTAACATTTTGTAAGATAAGCATTTCGATTGCTACCATACACATTACAATTTGGAAACCAGAATCGTAACAAACCGCTTGTCAGCCGCATGCATCGGTTTTAAGGATCGAAACATTATCCGACATGCAGGGCAGGCAATGGCCGGTGCCCGCTGGATTTCCGGGATCAGTTTTACGGCACAGAGAACATTACCTGTCCCGCTGGATTTTCCACCGGACATTATTTCGGAGAAGTACCCGGTCTGCCCGTGCCCCGGTTGATCGAGATGGTACTAAAGTAAACGCAAAGATTTCCCTGACTACCCGGAAATGAAGTGCAGAAAGGAACATAACGATCGCGGTTCAGGCCTGTCCACAACAACGTGCCGATGAGGAGACCTGGAAAAAAATCGTGCACGAAAGGCGATCAGATCGCACGCCACCGCTTCACAACAATATCGTCGCCTTTCTTCTTGATCTCGACCTTGATCGTGGTTTCCTTGTATTTTATCTCGTGAATACCAAACTTTTTTGCATCCACGATTCGCTGCAGTGCCAGCATATCAGTCCTGTGCATACGCTTGAAATCGTCCCCTTCGTAAACCACTTTTACCATAATCCGTTCCCTCCCTGGGGTATACTGCTCAATCGACCAGTGCCTTTATCAATCTTGTGCGATGCGTGTTCCGGGGATTCCGTACAATCCGGATTACGATTAAACCCCAATTTGTGCTTTTTCTGGGGGAAACATTAAATATCGTATCCCAGCATATCCCTATATGAGGAGTTATGAGCAGGGAGAAGATCAAAGTCCCCGGAAAGGTATACGAAGAATTAGTCGCCCTCCAGCGTGAGATTCATTTCACCCAGGATCACTCTGACACGATCAAGAAAGCTGAAGACCGCGGGTATATGAATGCCGCCAACTGGATACGACAGAATGAGCGGGCATACAAGATAGGGTTTGCCTGGGGTTTTGAATCGGATGGCGAAGAGAGCCAGGGCACACTCCGCGACATACCCCAGCGGGAAGCGCCCCCGGTCCGCCGGACGATCTCCCGCCCCGCCCAGACCATGCAGCCCCGGTCCGCCAGGAAGTCATCCGGTTCCGGAAGTTCCGACGGTGTTTTAGCCGGGATCCGGAACTGGCTTGGCAAATATTTCTGATCTTTTTTCATGCAGCAGACGATTAACGGGCATATTAATAAGAGCATATATGCCACCCGTTCCGGGTTGTGCCAGTGACAAAACACGGTACCATGAAGAACGGGACACGTGCCGCGTCGGCGGGGAGATTACCGGATCGCGAGTGTGCATGATGCCCTTCACGCACGTTTATTCCAAGGGCCGGAAAATACTTATCAGGTGCTTTGATTATGCCACGCGAACTCGATGAGAAGGACATTGCGATACTGAAGAAACTCGCGCCGGAATGCGGAGACCTGACGTGTTCCGGCTCCGGGCATATGTTCCATTCGATCCTGCCCCCGGTCTCCAACCATTTTTCCGAGGACAGTGACGACTTTATCCGGCGCCTCAGCAGCCTGGGTGACGACGAACTCACCTATATCACGGACCTGATCGGGAAGGGCGACGAAAGTCTTGGTTGCCTTCCCGTAGAGGACGTGGAGGCGCTCGTCCACCTGATCCATGACCGGCTCTCCCCGGAAGTAGCACAGAACGTTATCTCCGCGTATGAGTCCGGGAATGCATGTGAGCATTGATCCCGGCCTTCCTGTCATCCCATGAAAGATTTCACTGCCAGCTCAACCGGAATTAATGCCACATCGGCAAGAAAACGGAGAGGTGCTGCTCTTGATCTGGGAAGATCGGGTAATCCTTCTGCAATCCCGTCACTCGCAGCCGCATTGTCCGATCCTGACCCCGGTGTCCGTTCTGAGGCTGCGCTCGCGCTTGGGAAATTAGACGATTCAGCGGCAGTTCCCGCCCTTATCACGGCACTCGGTGATGCCGAACCCATAGTCCGTTCAGCAGTTATTGCAGCCCTTGGACGGATACGGGACCCGGCAGCAACGGGCCCCCTTCTGGCCGGTCTCAGAGATCCCGAGATCAGCGTGCGGATTGGGGCCGCGATGGTTCTTGGAAAACTCGGGGATATGCGGGCGGTTGATCCCCTGTCAAAGATGGCAGGAGATCCAATCCCGGAAGTGCGTGAAGCTGCGGAGTCGGCCATGGTACGGATCCGGAAACGTCACCGTTAATATAGTCCCATGAGGGCGTACCCGTCATTGGTCAATCCGCTCAACACATTTTTATTCACGGCAGATCAGACAATAAAATCGCTTATCGGTGAGGTTGTATGGAAAACAAACGCTCGGTTACGGATCTCCTGACCGCATTTTTCTCGCTGGTTCCTCTGATCCTCTACACGATCATCGCCATCATGCTGACGGTCATCGCGATCTTCTCCGTATGGGATGACATTAAGCTGATCGCCCAGATGATCCTGTCCCAGGACTTTGCCAACGGGCTCGTGAATGTTATCTATGCACTGCTTCTTACGATCACGATCATTGTGCTCTTTGAGACGGTAACCGTCTATTTCCGGACAAAACGCGTGGAAGTCCGGGCACTCCTGATTGCGGGACTCACAGGTATTGTTCGCCATATCCTGGTCTATAACGTAGCATCCGTTGACCCGACGGTCGTATTCGGGACCGTTGCCCTGCTGGCAGTCCTCATTGCCGGCATCGTCCTGATCAAACCGGAGTCAATCTGACTATTTTTGAGGATCGGAATTGGAATTCCCGCAAAGGGGATAGTGAGTGTTTTATGTACATCCGTCGCATCTGCTCTGAGGAGGTGGGACGATAACCGCAATCATCGAAGCAGCTGATCTGAAAAAGACCTACGGTACCATCATGGCAGTGGACGGGATCCGTTTTGAAGTCAGGAAGGGGGAGATCTTCGGGTTCCTCGGCCCCAATGGCGCAGGCAAGACCACGACCATGAAGATGATCACCTGCGTCTCCCCCCGCACCTCCGGTGCGCTCCGTGTCCTCGGGCTGGACCCGGACAAAAACCCCGCGGAGATCAAGGGTCGTCTCGGGGTTGTCCCTCAGGAAACAAATCTCGACCCGGACTTCACCTGCTTTGGCAATCTTTTCTCCTATTCGCGGTACTTCGATATCCCCCAGGAGGAGGCAGCGAAAAAAGCCGACGAACTGCTGGCGTTTGTCCAGCTGCAGGAGAAACGGGACGTAGCGGTGGAGAAGTTGTCCGGCGGGATGAAACGCAGGCTGATCCTTGCCCGGGCGCTCGTCAACAACCCGGACCTGCTCATCCTCGACGAGCCCACCATCGGCCTCGACCCGCAGGCCCGACACCTCATCTGGGAGAAACTCCGGAGCCTCCAGGCACAGGGCAACACGATCGTTATGAGCACCCATTACCTTGACGAGGCGGCCCGGCTCTGCGACCGGCTCGTGATCATGGACAACGGGAAGATCCTGGTTGAAGGTGCACCCGCTGACCTGGTGAAACAGCACGTGGGCCATGAGATGGTTGAAGTGGGGAAGTCAGCGGAGGTGATCGCGTGCCTCAGGGACCTCGGGATCCCGTTCGAAGAGACCGGGGACGCGATCCAGATTGCCACGGATTCATCCCGCGAGATCGCCCGTATCCTGCTGGAGAAGTGCAAGCCGGAGAAATTCACCACCCGACCGGCCACGCTCGAAGATGTCTTCCTGAAACTCACCGGAAGGACGCTGAGGGAATGACCATGCCATCACTCCTCTCCGTCCCGAGAATCACCCGCCGTGCCGGGAAGGTCTGGCACCGGAACATGGTGGTATTTATCCGGACCTGGCAGGTGAACTTCTTCCCGCCACTTGTCGAAGCGCTGCTCTACCTCTTTGCCATCGGCCTTGGCATCGGGTCATACGTACACGATATCAACGGAATCCCGTACGTGAATTTCATTGCCCCCGCTATCCTCGCTATCGCGGTGATGAACTCCGCATTCTTCGAATGCACCTATGGTTCGTATGTCAGGATGTACTACCAGAAGAGTTTCGATGCGATGATCGCAACACCGCTCTCGATCGAAGACGTGATCGCGGGCGAACTGCTCTGGGGCGCCACACGGAGCGTGATCTACGTGATCATCATGCTCCCGGTCCTTGCAGCGTTCGGCGTGATCTCCCTCCCCCTTGCCTTGTTTGTGATCCCGTTCGGGTTCCTCGGCGGCCTGATGTTTGCCGGTATCGCGATGTGTTTCACGGCAATAAGTCCCGGTATCGATACCCTGAACTATCCCTCGTTCCTCTTCATCACCCCGATGGCCCTCTTCTCGGGCACGTTCTTCCCTCTCACCCTGATGCCGGTGTTTCTCCAGTACATTGCGTTTGCCATCCTCCCGCTCACCCATCTCGTTGCGATCATGCGGATGTTTACACTACCGTCGTTCTCGTGGCTGATCCTTGTCCATTTCGCCTGGATGGTCGTTGTCACCGCGTTCTTCTGCCTGCTCTCCATCAACCTGATGAGACGGCGGCTTATAGTCTGAGATCCGGTTGCACCCTGGCACCGGGGATCCAGTCCTTTTTGTATTCCTCATCCAGCGGGCCTGTTGCGGCCTGACGGGAATGATATTATGCCCTCCCGGCAAGAATAGGAGAAGAGATACGTATGTCCCGGCTCGTGCAACTGTACTTCCTGTTCCTCTTCTCTACCGCCGGGCTGATCCTTGGCCTCCTCTTCCTTTCCGACATTATGTGGCTCTGGCCCGCGTTCATGATGATCGGCCTGATCCTCGTAACCAATCTCATTGTCATCGTCCTCAGGCTGCACCAGTGAATGGTGACCCGGCATGGGAATAAAAAGTGGGATTTATTTAACGCTCAGGTAGGCGAATCCGCAGGACAGATAATTCCTCATCCTCAACCGTATCCCGCCGGACAATTTCAGATACAAATCCGAGATCCGCAAACAAATGCCTGACTTCGCCAGGCCCGGTCAGCGATGAGACCAGCAGGAGTACCCTCCCGCCGGGGGCCAGGACTCTCGCAGTACCGGAGGCAAACCGTTGAATGGTCTCCCGGCCGGTTTTTCCACCGTCAAGGGCATACTCGAGCCAGTCGTCAATGCGCTCGTGTGGCTCCGTGGGGAGGTACGGGGGATTGAAGATAATGAGGTCGAACGACCCGCGGATCGCATCAGACAGATCGCAACGGATTATGTCGACACCTGCCTCACGGGCACAAAGAGCGGCATGTGGGTTGATATCGGTTGCAACGGTCGGGGCCAGCTTCCGTATCCCGGCCGCGATCAGCCCGGATCCCGTTCCCACTTCCAGTACCCGGTCACCGGGTTTCACTTCAGCCAACGCTGCATCGAGCAGCAGATACGTGTCGGCTTCCGGCTGGTACACCTGGCAGGGGTCGTAGTCCATAATTAGTGGAATGGTTGGGCGGTATATGCAAAAAGGGATCGGGCGGCTTGTCCCGACATGTACGCGAGGGATAACCCGCCACGGTTTGTTGTCGGAGTAGGTACCCGGTTTTTCTGATTGTAGGAGGGATGGGATCACAGGTAATTACGATGTGCGAAATCCCGGAACGAAATTGGCTTTGCACCTGAATTCCCCTTTTGATCCGAAGTTAGGTACAGGCTTGTCGACTTTAGGCGCAAAACCCTGGAAATCATAGAGTATTTATTGCGTATACTCACCGGGAGTTTATACCTAAAAAATGACTCCCATTCTGAATGGAGAAGACAACACGAACATATAACGAGGAATTTTTTCCGACCAACAGGTAAATCAAGTAATTATCAGGAATCACTTGCAGGAATAATGGATTTCGACAAAAGAGAGATCACAAGGTCAGAAAATGTGCGGTTTTCTGAAACGGTGTACCATTTCTTCCGGGGATTACCGGCAACCATATTCCCTTATGATCCCCGCACCGTATATGATTGGGGGCAGCAATGAACAGCGGCAGGATCGTTCTCAATATCGCGTTCTGGATCGTTTTTTCCTTTGCCTTCGACGCGGTTAGCGGCGTTCTCTTTCCCGACCTGTCGATGGAGGCGACGCTTATTCTCTGGTTCACCAGTCTCTGCACAGGCACCTTCATCTTCAACGCGGCGTTGTACTGGTTCACCATTCGCCAGCGATAAAGGGAGCTGCCGGGTCACGTTCGGGTATGTGCCTTTGGACTTCACAGGAAGAGAATAAAACGGTCCCGGAGAAAGGAGCGCTCCTGCCGGCAAAAAGATTAGTTCAGGGAATATTTGCAATCGTGGCAAAATCCTCGAGATACAGCTCTTCAGGCCTGCTTTTCAGGATCTCTTCCGGCAACGCGGCCATAACCCGCCCGACCCATGCCTCACCGAGCATGCTGCCAACTGCACCCCTGAGACCATTGCGCACAGTCTTGCGACGGTGCGAGAAGAGCGCCCGGACCACATCCGCATACAGGCGCCGGTCGCCGATATAAAAGATCGGGTCCCGGGGAAAGATCTTCACCACCGTGGAATGCACATGGGGCCGCGGCGAGAAGCACTGCGGCGGGAGCCGGAAGCAGGACTGCACAGCCGCATAGGTCTGCACCATGATGGAGAGCCGCCCGCAGTCCTTTGTCCCCGCCTTTGCCACCATCCGCTCGGCAAACTCGGTCTGGTACATCAGCACCGCAACTTCGAACCCCTGTTCCAGCAGCCGGAACGTGATCTTGGATGAGGCGGAGTAGGGAAGATTGGAGACCGTGATATCGAACTGCAGGATCCCGCATCGGGTAGCATCGCCGTGCTGGAGGGTCAACTGGCCCGAATTAATCTCATCAGAAAACGTATCGTTCAGCTGCTCGCAGAGCTGCCCGTCAAGCTCAATCGCGTGCAGGATGGCACCGCGGTCGAGCAGGGCACGGGTCAGGGCCCCGTTGCCTGGCCCGATCTCGAGCACCTTTTTCCCCTGGACATCTGCAAGATCAGCGATCCTGTTAACCGCGTTCGTGTCTACGAGGAAGTGCTGGTCGTGGTGCGCTTTCATTTCGTGGTAAAGACGTGGTATTTGACGTCCTTGTCCTGGAGCTCTTCAATGATCCGTGCCTGGATCATCTTCTCCGGGTGCGGTATTGCCTTGATCCGTGCGGAGATATCTGCAAAGTCCGCAAACGGCTTCTTGTTCCGCTCCTCGAGGATCTCCCACATCAGCTTCTTGCCGATGCCAGGCAGGAGGTGGAGCATGTGGAGTTTCGGCGTGATCGAGATCGCCTTGTTAAAGAACAGGACGAAATCCTGCTCACGCTCTTTCACAATCTTCTCAATAATGAACGGGAGTTCACCTTTTGCGGTCTGGGTCAGGTCGTCGTACCCGATCCGGCGCTTGACGCGCTCGACCTTCTCCCGTTCGGCATCACCGATATAGACCTTCTCGTACAGCTCGATCCGCACCGTGGGTTTTGGGACCAGCTCAAGAAGCTTGAACTGCTCAAGGCCCATGGCCTGGACAAGCGGCTCCCGCTTGAACGAGGGGCGGGGATCGTCGGCGTGCCCTTTCATAAGCACATCCAGTACGATCGCGTTGACCTCTTTTTTCTCCGCCTTCACAAGACCACACCTCAGAAGTGTGTCGTTACAAGTTCAATAATAGTATCGATCTCTTCCGGAGATAAGGTAAAACGCTCCTTTGCAAAGATTGCCCTCACTTCATCCCGTGTCTTTGGCATGATATTGGCAATCCTGTACGCGATCTCCGGCTTCATCTTCTCGAGCTTGGTGAGTTCGGTCACCAGTTCCCGGGATTTTTCGGGACTGGTCTTTGCAAGCTGATTGGCATGCTCGATACTGCGCCGGAACTCGTAAGACATCTCCTTTTCGGCGGCGATCCGTTCGGATTCCACACGGAGGAGGACGCTGCGCATCTCCGGGAGCGTAACCTTCTCTTCGCTAACTATACCCTTGACTTTGATGCCAATCACCTGACAGACAATTTACTTTTGTGCTTTTAGATGTTGTGGTCGTGCGATGACGACTTTGTCGGCGTCACCATCGCGAATGGTGAGCATCCATGCCCGTCCGCGCTGACCGAGAACGGTACCCGTCAGACCGTGGAAACGGCGGTGGGGCATACCCTTCTGGATACTGGGGTTACAGACAATGTGTACCTTGTCGCCAATCTCAAACTTCTGGATAACGCAGGTGCACGGCGGCAGCCCCCGCTCTCTTAAATCTTTCTTGAACTTATACCGTGTTTTCTTTCGTGGACCATTGTGGTGTGCCATTGTTTATTCTCCCTCCTGTGCTCCTTCAACCTGTGTTACGTCGAGGCTGGTAACGTGAGCCGTTCTTTTCAGGATCTCGGCAAGACTTGGTTGGGTTCTGCCTGAGTCCCCGGATACGAGTTCTTTGATGTAGAGGCCGGCTTCGCCCAGGACTTCGACAACAAATCTGCCGTCCTGTTCCCCCACACACTCGATATCGAGGACCCTTCGCTCCCGGATCTTGTCGGCTCTCCGGTGAGCGACCCTTTCGGGCGTGCGCTGGTATATTGTGACGCCCTGCAAGGTTTTTACGGCTTTTGCGAACTCTTCCGCAGGTAATCCGCCTTCAACCTCGACTAGGATCCTGTATTTTTTATGCGCTTTGTTTGATTTAAGGGTTTCCACTTCCGGACGATCCGCCCAGCGTTTTATCGCCACGGAAACACGCCCATCCGCAGTACGGTTGATCTCTGCTTCAAGTGCTGCAAGGTCGATGGAGCGCTTCTTTGGCGAGACCACTTCGAGGATGAAGGGTCGGCCGGTCCCGATCATCCGGGCATCGATGTCCTCGCGCCCCGCACCGTGCAGGACCGCGTTCTCTGCATCGAACATCCCGATGACCGGCCTTCCGATCAGTTCCTCGACGGAGTCAAGGTACTGGGCGCCGGTGAAATTGCACTTCTCGCAGCCGGCTCCCCTGCATGAGCGGCAGTCCCAGTGGGTCTGCGGGATGCCCCGCTCGAACTTCTGGTACCGCCCGTAGAAGAAGACTGAGTTGATCTGCACCTCGACCGTACCAGTGGCGGGATCGAGGATCGTGACCACTTCGGGCGTCTTGAAGTTAACAACCTTGCCCGTCTTTGCCGACACGGCCTTCCCGACTTCCCGGTTCACTTCCGATTTGAAGGGCTCGGGCTCGGCAAGCGAGAGGTCGCTCCAGACCATCTCCTCGTTCTCGGCGATCATGGGGGGCACCCGGCACCCGGCAAGGAACGTGGCGAACTCGATATCCTTCGTGGCCTCGATCACCCGGTCAGCCCAAAGAGGCACGTCATCGAAGAAGTTGCCGCAGACCCAGCAGGGGCCGGCGGGTTTTTTGTACGGCTGGTTCGCGTCAAGCGCGAGTGCCACACGAAGGCCCTTGCCCCGCTCATCGTTCGAGAGCCCGTGCGAGCGTTTCCCGAAGAACCGCCCGAGGCAGTGGTCGCACGTCTCCCCGTACGCGAGGATCTCCTGAACTTTCTTGTCTATTTCCATCCGCTTGTCCTCCGGTCCAGTTCATTGTGTAATACGGTGATCGTGTGGTCCGCGTGCAGGCACCGTGGCCCGACCGAGATCTGCGGGCAGTCCCGGACCAGTTCCTCTTCCGCGGGTGTAAAGTTCAGGTGGTCAGAGAGGAGGAACGCATCCGGAAGTGCATCCACGGCCCGGACATCCGTCCCCTGCTCGTCCAGCACGGCGAACCGGTGTTCGCCAGCCAGCCGTTCAAGCCCCCCCTTCCGCACGAATATCCCGTCAGCCCCTTCGCGGAACTCGCTCCCGCAGGGAATGTCGATCACTTTTTTTATCAGGGCTCCCGCACTCCGTTCGTCAGGAGAGAGAGACTTCACCGCTGCCCCGGAGAACTTCACGGTCTTTGGTCCGGACGGGGCCCCAAGCAGGACGAGGTAGACATCCACGTCGCGCCGCAGGTCATGCGAGAGGAAGAGTGAGGCGTTCACGCACCGGCAGAGCACGTCCATACGCCCGCCACTGCCCGGCAGGTCATTGAGCGAGAAGCCCCCGTCCGTCCGGGCCAGGTGCCCGACAATGGCAAACGAGGTCATCACTGCATTCCGGAGAAGCGTTTCATCAGGCGCTGCATGTTGAACTTCCCGCCGCTCCCGCCCCGCAGGCCCTTGAGGGTCCGCTGCATCATCTTGTAGTACTTCAGGAGCTCCCGCACTTCATCGGGTGTTGCTCCTGCCCCATGGGCGATCCGCTGCATGCGGGAGCTGTTGATCAGGGTTGGCTCGTCGAGTTCACCGGGAGTCATCGAGTCCATGATGATCCGGTACCGGACCATCTTCGTGCTGGTTACATCGTAGACGCCTTCCGGAAGTTGCATATTCCCCAGAGGGAGCATCCCCATGATCTGCTTTAAGGGGCCCATCTTGTTGAGGGCCTCGAGCTGCTTGTACATGTCGCGAAGGGTGAACTTGCCCTTCATCATCGCATCGACATCCACGTCCCCGGGGCTGATCGCCTCGTTCGCCTTCTCCATCAGCGCCTTGAGGTCGCCCATCCCGAGCATCCGGGAGATGAACCCGTCGGGATCGAACCGTTCGAGATCCTCGATTGTCTCCCCGCTGCCGATGAACGCGATACCGCTCTTGGTCTCGGCGACCGCGGAGAGCGCCCCTCCGCCTTTTGCGGTACCGTCCATCTTGGTGATGATCACGCCATCGATCGCGATCGCCTCGTGGAACCGCCGGGCCTGGTCGCTCGCCTGCTGGCCGAGTGCTGCATCGATCACGAGCCAGCGGTGCGTGGCTTTGGTAAGCACGTTGAGCTCTACAATCTCCCTGATGAGATCGGCTTCAAGTGCATGCCGGCCCTGGGTATCCACGATGATCAGTTCCTGGTCTTTCAGGGCAGCGAGACCTTCGCGGGTGATCTTGATTGCATCTTTCTCCTGCGAGTTCCCGAAGCAGGGCACATTGATCTTGCCACAGAGGGTAGAGATCTGTTCGTAGGCACCCGGCCGGAATGTATCGGCACAGACTACCCCGACTTTCATACCCTTCTTTTGGAAATAGCGGGCAAGCTTGGCCGTAGTGGTGGTCTTGCCGCTGCCCTGGAGGCCTGCCATCAGGATCGTCTGGGGCTCAAGCCTTACCTCGGTCGATGCCCAGACAAGCCGCACCAGTTCCTGGTATACGATCCGGAGCACGTGCTCGCGGACGTTCATGCCCTTTGGGACCTCTTCCTCAACCGAACGCGTCCGTATCGCTTTTGAAAGCTCCATCACGAGCTTGACATTGACGTCCGAGGAGATCAGCGCCCGCTGGAGGTCCTTGATCAGTTCGTCAACTGCGGCCCGGTCGACAACACTTTTGCCGGCGAGTTTCTTGAGTGCGTCCTTTAAGGACGTGGATAGGCCGTCGAGCATCATGCACCCCCGTCCAGGAGTTCATCTACGACCTGGGCCGGTTCGAACGGCAGGATATCATCGTAGGCCTGTCCTACGCCAAGGAACATCAGGGGTTTCCCGATCGTGTGGGCGATCGAGATCGCGGCCCCGCCCCGGGAGTCCATGTCCGCCTTGGTCAGGACCACGGCATCGGCCCCGACTGTCTTGTCAAACTCGAACGCCCGGGTCACCGCATCGTTACCGGCAACTGCCTCGTCGACATACACTACGAGATCGGGTTTCATCACGCGCTTGATCTTCCCGAGCTGGCTCATCAGGTTCGCCTTGTTATGGAACCGGCCCGCGGTATCGGCAAGCACGACATCGAGGTTATGGGAGGTGGCATACTGGACGGTATCGAAGAGTACTGCAGAGGGGTCCGCTCCTTCCTGGTGCTGGATAATCCGGATCCCGAGCCGCTCGGCATGGACCGCAATCTGTTCGATTGCCCCGGCACGGTAGGTGTCACCGGCCCCGATGACAACCGTGAACCCTTCCTTCTTGAGATAGGCCCCGATCTTCGCAACGGTTGTGGTCTTCCCGGTTCCATTGACTCCGGTGAAGAGGATCTTCACCGGGCGGTTGTGGGTCCTGATATACTCTTTGAGATCGAAACCCGTGCCGAGAACATCCATGAGGGCAGACCTGAGGGCCCCGACAACAAGGGCATCCACGGATTCACCGATCTTCCGGTGCTTCCCGACAAGGTTCTTCCGCACGCTCGCGATGATCGCATCGGTTGCCGGGAGCGCCACGTCGCTCTCAAGGAGAGTCATCTCCAGTTCCGAGAGGGCATCGGCGACGTCCTTTTCCGAAACCACGAGCTCCCGGTCCTTGATGAGGATCTTCACTTTCTCGACAAAACCCGGAGAAGAGGGTGTAACCGGTGTGGCCGGGGATTTCCCCACCACAGTTTGCGGGGAGGCCGGAGCGGATTCGCTGCCCGTATCCGTGACAGCATCGCCTGCCTGGATACTGCCGCTGAGCCGTTCCCGTGCGGCCCGCAGTTTGTCGCGAAGTCCCCCGAACATGGACGTAAATGCCCCGGTTATTCAGGAACCTGGCCGGCAGCCATTGCCTGCTGGTAGCCGGATTCGATCCTCTTGTTGATCTCGTTCATCTGGGCCCGGAGGCGGTCGAGCGTCTCTGCAACCTTCTTCTGGGAGGCTTCCATCCCCATGATCCGCTCTTTCAGGAAGTCTACTGCGTCCTTGTTCGGGCGCTCGACGATCACGTCGGCACCGATCGCGAGCAGGACCTTCTCGGGATCCAGGACTTTTGCCCGGACACTGGCACCGCCACCTATCTGGAGGAGGACCGTGCTATCCCCGGCCGTGAGCATTGCCTCAAGGGCCTCGATCGCGGCATGGGCCTCCAGCCTGCCGTTCTCCAGCATCTGGAGCTGGTTGACAAAGATCTCTGCCTGCTGCCCGTATTCCTGCAGGTAGTTCTGGAGCATCATCAGTTCGCGCTGGTCTATGGGTCCGTTCTTGTCTGCCAAAATCTGCCACCCCTAAAATATAGTTATCGATAAAATACCGATATACTTGTCACTCCTGATATGTATGTTCTCCATCACCATAAATACATCATTGTAGGAAAGAATGACGACAGCCGCCAGGGAAAATAAGGCGGAGATAAACGGTGACAACGTATCGGGAGATTCATGACCCGCTGCCGGAAAACCGGTATTTCTCCCGGGGAATGAAGATCTCGAAAAGGACGCCTTTTTCGTATACCCCCGACTCCTTTATGGTCAGGCCGGTGATAGCAAGGATCTCCCGGATCAGGAAGAGGCCAAGGCCGGTGTTCTTCCCGAACCCTTTCTCGAAGATCCGCTCCTTGTCTTCTTCGTGTACTCCCACGCCGTCATCCTCATACTCGATGGCGATCTGCCCGAGGCCGTACTGGAGGGTGGAGACCGTGATGTGCCTGACCCGCTCCCCGTGACGGAGGGAGTTGTCGATCAGGTTCTCGAATACCTTCACGAGGAGCGGGTCCGCATACACTTCGAGGCCGTCCAGGTGTATTATAAGGTCCACCTGGCCTGCGGGAAGAAGGGGGCGGAGACCCTCAAGGAGTACCCCTACGTTATGCCACTGGGGAGCCCTCACTCCTATCTCTTCATAATTTTTCGTGAATTCGATCTGGCGGCTGATATTCTGTGCTGCCCCCTCTGCCTTGCCCAGGAAGGATGCGGCTTCCGGATCGGTGACGTGCGGCTTCGAAAGTTCCAGGAATGCGAGGAGGGCCATCAACTGGTTCCTGATATCATGCCGGGTGATGCTTGCAAGGAGGCCGAGTTTCCTGTTGGCAATCCGTGATGCTTCCTCAGATCTCCCGAGATGGCGGTTGATTTCCCCGAGATCCCGGTTCTGCTCCTCCAGCAGGTCGCGGTAACAGTTCATCAGCTCGATGAGCGAACCGACCACGTAGGCCACGATGACGAGCAGCAGGGTCCGGAGAAGGGACTCGGGCGAGATGGTGCCGGTGATAATCCATGAGACTGCAATCTGGAGACCTCCGAGGAATAATGCCACCCAGACGGCCCGTCTCCCGTACCAGAAGCCGGCAAAGACGATGACCAGGTAGTAAAACTGCGTGTAGACGATGGTGATCTTCAGGAAGTAGTGGATGACAAGCTCGAAGAGGAGACCGGTGAAGATCAGGACTGCAAGTGCATATGGTTTTACTGCCTCGAGTGCATGCCACCAGGATTCCCGGATCCTGCACCGGTCTGCCGGTCTCGTATCATCCATACCGTGCTCTCCTGTAAGGTACTGGCTCTGGGAGAAGTAAAAGTCTTTGCAGCACCACCGGACAGCGGCATGGTTTCCGGATCTGACGTATGCCGGTGAAACAACCGTTATCTACCAGTTTATTAGGTTAAAAAAACAAACGGGAGAGCACGTACACGTCAGCACACGAAAAGAAAGGAGGGTTGCGGTGGAATTCAAGAACAAAGTCCTGATCATCGGGTATGGTGCTGTCTCAAAGTGCATGTTCCCGATCCTGCTCCGGCATGTGAACATCCCTTTGGAACATATCACGATCATCGACTTCAAGGACAAATCGGCAGATCTCAAGGCCTGGACCACGCGTGGCCTCCAGTTTTACAAAAAGAAAGTTTCGCCAAAAAACCTCACGGAAATCCTTTCCGAGCACCTCTCGCCCGGCGGACTCCTGATCGATCTGGCCTGGAACATCGACTGCTGCGAGATCGTGCAGTGGTGCCATGACAACAATGTCCTGTACGTGAACACCTCGGTAGAAGCCTGGGATCCCGATGCAGAGAAGTTCACGGCCACCCCCTACGAGAAAACGCTCTATTTCCGGCAGATGAAACTCATGGCGCTGACACGGGACTGGGAGGATGCCACTACCTGCGTAGTCGACCATGGGGCAAACCCCGGCCTGATCTCCCATTTTGCCAAGAAAGGGCTGGTCGACATTGCCGAGCGGATGATCACCGATGAGATCGCACCCGACCCGGCACGGACCCGGGCCCTGATCAAGAAAGGGGACTACGCTACCCTTGCGATGGAGACCGGTATCAGGGTGATCCACTGTTCGGAGCATGACACCCAGATCTCCCGGTCCCCAAAGAAGATGGACGAATTTGTCGGCACCTGGTGCATCGAGGGGCTCAGGGAGGAAGGGACTGCCCCGGCCGAGATCGGCTGGGGAACCCACGAGAAAGAGCTCCCCCCGGAGGCGATCATCCCCCCGGTCGGCCCGAAGAACGGGATTCTCCTGCCCCGCATGGGTATCAACACATGGGTCAGGTCCTGGATCCCCAACCAGGAGATTGTAGGTATGGTGATCCGCCACGGCGAGGCATTCGGCATCTCGGACCGCTGGACCGTCTGGAAAGACGGGATCGCAATCTACCGGCCTACCGTCCACTACGCATATATGCCCTGCGATGCGACGATCGCCTCGCTTCACGAACTGCGCGCCCGCAATTATGAACTGCAGCCCAGGCTCCGGATCATGAGTGACCGGGAGATCGTCTCCGGGGCTGATATCCTCGGGGCGCTCCTGATGGGCCACCCGTACAAGTCCTGGTGGACCGGCAGTATCCTTCCAATCGACGAGGCGAAGAAACTCGCACCGGGACAGAATGCCACCACAATCCAGGTCGCGCTTGGCGTAGTCAGTGCAGTGATGTGGATGATCGAGCACCCGCGTGAGGGATTCTGCCTCCCCGACGACCTGCCGCACGAGTTCGTGCTCGGGATCGCTGTACCTTACCTCGGCGAACTCTGGTCCGGACCGTCCGACTGGACGCCATTGAAAAACCGCGTAGTCTACTTCAAGGAGAACCCGGAGAACAATTACGACCGTGAAGATATCTGGCAATTCAAAAACTTCTTATTCGTGCAATAAATCAATCATATAATGACAAAAACTGCGGTCGATACCAAGAAGAGGCGGAAGAAGAAAGGGACAGAGGAGACACCTGTCCACCATATCGGGAAGGCACGGCTGGAACTGCTGCGCACACTCACTCACGAACATGGTACCCCGATCTTTGTTATCGATCATGAGAAAATCCGGGAAAACTTCCGGGAATTCCGGGAGCACATGCCCGATGTCCAGGTCTATTTTGCCGTCAAGGCGAACTCCAACCCCGATATCGTGAAGACCTTGTATAACATGGGCTGCAGCTTCGATGTAGCCTCCATGCCGGAGTTCATGATCGTGTACGAGAATATCAAGTCGATGCCGAAGAAAGAAAGGCTCGAATGGATCTGGGACAAGATCATCTACGCGAACACGATCAAGCCGATCGAGACGCTCGAGGCGCTCGACCAGTACAGGCCCCTTGTCACGTTCGACAACATTTACGAGCTGAAGAAGATCAAGGAGCATGCACCCCATGCCGGTCTCGTGCTCCGGATCCGTGTGCCCAACACCGGTTCGATGGTTGAGCTCTCCTCCAAGTTCGGGGCACACCCGGGCGAGGCGGTGGACCTGATCATCTCGGCATTCGATATGGGACTCGTTGTGGAGGGACTGAGTTTTCACGTGGGCAGCCAGTGCACCAATTTCGAGAACTATATCCAAGCCCTCCAGATCTCGGCGAGCATCATCAAGGAAGTGGAGGAGCGGACCGGAAGGAAGATCCGGATTCTCGATATCGGCGGGGGTTTCCCGGTGAAGTACCACCCCGGGATCCGGTCTATCCGGACCCTTGCAAAGAAACTGAATGCCGAGATCAAGAGGCTGTTCCCAAAGGACATGCAGATCCTTGCCGAACCGGGCCGGTTCCTCGTGGCAAACACCTGTACACTGGTATCCAAGGTCGTGGGCAAGGCAGTCCGCGACGGCAAGCCCTGCTATTACATCAACGACGGTGTGTACCATACTTATTCCGGGCAGGTGTTCGACCACGTGAATTACCCGGTCCTCCCGTTCCGTGACGGCGAGACGCAGATCTCGGCCGTCTTCGGGCCCACCTGCGATGCCTTCGATACAATCACGCTCTCGGCCGAGCTGCCCGACCTTGATATCGGCGACCTGGTCTATTCGGAGAACATCGGGGCGTACTCCCATGCCTCCTCCACGTATTTCAACGGTTTCCCGCCGGCAAAAGTCGTGCATATCAACAAATAACTTTTTTGCGGGCGGTTTTCGCGCTCAGTTCCGCGCTTGCTTTTAAGGGCTGAGGGCAACACCTGACGGGAACAGCCAGATATGAAGTCTGGCACGGGTACTTTCGTACCACGGAAGCCGGACTGGTTCGCAAGGCCCGGGGAGTAGCCGGAACACCGGAACTTAAAAAATATCTGCCCTGTAGAAATCATTTTTTTTCAAAGATACGATGCCCCCCTCTTGCGCCACCAGTTCCCCGCGGGGGACGAGGCGCAGTGCGATGACCCGAGAATGGCAGGTAATACGTCGTCATCGCGACCGGGGGATGTCATAGCGGCGGGGGCAAAGCCCAAAAGAGCGTCAGCGATTATGAGGTTTTCTACAGAGCAAAAATATCGGGATGCCCGGGTCCAGATCGCCAGGTCAGGAAAGAGAAAGAGATTGGAAAAAGCCTGCTGAACCCGGGCTTGATCCACGAATGCGAGCTCACGGCAGATTTCTCTCATTGAATAATTAAGGAATATGCACTGGCAGGAATACCGCAGAGATCTTCATGGTTCTTTCCGGGCACATCTTCGGCCCGGGACTCGAGGGTATTTTCCACAAGGGAGACGATACTTCGCCCGGTTGTAGGGATAATTGCTGCAGTCGCTGATAATTTCCTGATCCGCCGGTCCTTTGTGATCAACAGGAACTCGAAGTTGTTTATCGCCGGAATCAATCCCCTGCGCAGGAGACGGAAGAGATCCACAAGGTTTTCACAACTGTCATCATCCATCACATCTGTCCAGCGTAAAACACCTTCAATCTCATTTTTTGAGTATCCGGTCAAACGTGCAAACTCATTATTGACACTGGAGATCATCATGTCCTCTTCAAGGGTCATGATTGCTGTTCCGGAATGTTCAAAGAGAGTCCGGTAATGCAGCTCTGTATCCCGCAATGCATCCTCGGCACGCCTCCGTCGTGAGGCCTCCCGGATCTTGTGCTCGAGTTCCGCGAACTGTGCTTTTGGAGAGCCTCCCTTCTGGATATAATACGTGGCGCCATGGTTAATGGCCTCGATCACGACTTCCTCTCTGCCTTTGCCGGTGAAAAGAATGAAAGGGATTTTACATCCGTCATTCTGGAGGATCTTCAAAAAACCGATCCCGTCAATATCGGGCATCTGATAATCGGACAGGATTACATCAAAGCTGAAGGTTTTCAAGAGCGTGAGAGCATCCCGGACGCAACCGACCGTAGCCACGCACATATCCGACTGGCGTTCGAGATAGAGTTTACCTACGGAGAGAAGCGTGGGGTCATCATCAACATAAAGGATTGATAACAGGTTATCCTCGGTTGTGCTTTTTTTTATAGGGAACAATTCTGGAGAAGCAAGACTCATAACAATTGCCATTGATCCTGGTTTTCGTTCCGATTACATCCGTGCGAAGAGTGCTGGTAAATAAAGCTGAAGGAGTATCCGATCAATACTGGGTGTGATATGTGGATGTGAAGCACGTTCACAAGATCGATACTCCGGGAGAATATCAGGGAAGAGATAGTTTATTATTATCCGTTTGACGATTACAATGCCATCAAAAATTTTAAAGCCATCGTAACAGCCCCTTAAAAGAGACCCGACAGGGAATAAATTGTCCTGATACACGGGATAATAAGCCAATCCGGCAGCGAACACGCAGTTTTTCTTCGTTTCCGGCATTTCAGGGGATTGAAGGTACGAAAAACAGGAGGCCTGACCCGGGACGAAATGTGAAACAAAGTAAATTATATGACAATTATCATAAAATGCTCATTCAGGAGGCTTTTTCTCACTGTGTAACAACCACACTATCACAATAATGGTGTTGTATGAACGAGCTCCTGAATGTCATCTCAGCATCCGATAAGCGGAGGAACCTCCTGATCCTTCTCAACAAAGGACCCAGGGAATGGGATGAGATTAAAAAGCTACTCAAAGTCACCTCCACGGGAATGCTTCCGCAAGTGAAAATCCTCGAAGAGGAACACCTGATCGAACGCGACGGGAGGATGTTTTCCCTCACGCCAATGGGAAAGGTCCTGACAACGTATATGGAACCACTGATCGGGACAATGGAAGTATTCGATTCTCATAAAAAATTCTGGGGAGAACACAACATCGATGTCCTCCCGTTTGATATTCTCATGGATATCAGGAATCTCGGTAATTACCGGATTATCGAGAATTCTGATGAGGAGATATTTGACGTTAACACGTTCCTGAAAAATATCTCTCCTTCAAAGACGCTGAAAGGGCTGTCCCATACCGTGCATCCCACGTATCCGGATTTTTTCATGAATCTTGCGAGGGACGGTGTGGAGACATCGCTGATATTTACCCCGGGTGTGCTGAAGATCATGAACGAAAAATTTCCTGGCTGGGTCGGCGAATTTCTCGGGTTTGGGACAACCAGCCTGTATGTCACAAAAAAAGATTTCAAATTCTCGTTCGTAGTCACCGATTCCTATTTTTCGATCTCATTATTTTACAACACCGGAATTTTTGATTCCAAAAATGATGTTACCAGCAATGACCCTTCGGCGCTCGACTGGGGAGAGCGGATCTACGCGTTCCTGCTCGAACACTCTGAAAAAATTGAGCGTCCGGATTAACCGGCAACACAGGCCCTGAGCCCAAGCGATATCAGTGATTCCCAGGAGATCACAAATTCCCGCATCTTCCGGTAGAACAGGGCGGGACTGTTTTCGAATGACGGGGAATACACCAGCAGGAAGGCGATGGTGACAACGAGACTGAACAGCAGGACTATCCATTCATCCCGGACTACACCGAAAAATACTGCATACGCCATCATACTGTACAGCGTGGCGAGAATGAGCAGGAGCACTTTCTTGGTAAGGTTCTCCCCGAGATATGCCGGCAGGGTCTTCACACCGGCAACGATATCCCCCTTGACGTCCTTGAAATCGTTTACGCACGAAGTTACGAATATTTTCATGCTGTAGAAGAGGAAGATTATTCCAACAGTCTGGATGCTGTTGCACCATTGGCCCACGATGAGGGCAATTGTTCCCGCCCATGTGATTCCTACTATCACATTTTTTACTCCCAGGCTGCCTTTGAGTTTGAGCCTGAATGATCCGATCCGGAACCCCCGGGAATAGACATACCCGATAATGAACGGTAAAAACGGAGCCAGGTAGATCCCGTCCAGAAAGAGAAGGATCGTCCCCGCACAGAACGCTATCATGCATGCGACCAGTCCAATCGTCCTGTTTGCACCGCAGAGCTCGCTCTTGTTGATTGCATCTTCTTTGCAGTCAAGAGCACGATCGAGCGTATAGGTTGCATACATAAGGAGGCCGAAGGCAAAATACTCGGGAATCCGGGCAGCGATACCTGCAAGCAGGAAAGCAATATGAAGCCGTAATCCTGCAGAAATTGCGACAACCGTGGATGAATTCAGCAGTCGCATTGTCGGTGTATCAAAGAATGTCACACCTGAGGAAATTTTCACGCGATATGTTATTACAATCTCATGAAAAATTACAAGCCCGCTATAATAAGACTCCCAGGATCTCAGGATGCGGCTGATTTTTTGTTGCCTCCAGTCAGTAAGAATGTAAAAACGTTCAGGACGTTCAGGACGTTCAGGACGTTTTAGAAGCGCTCCCCGCCATGAAAAACTTTATCCTGTGGCACCTGGTACCAGTCACATATATGGAGGCAAAGATGATGGAGACCATGATTGGGAAAGTGACCCACTTTTACCCGAGAGTGGGCGTTGCTGCGATCATACTCGAGGACCACCTCGCACGCGGCGACCGGATCCATATCCGCGGGCACAGTGAGGACTTCCACCAGACCGTGACCTCGCTGGAGATGGATCATGTACCGGTTGCTGAAGCTGACTGCGGGCAGGACATCGGTTTCAGGGTTGATCAGCGGGTCCATGTCGGGGATGTGGTATACCGCGAGCTCTAAGAAATATTGGCTCTGTAGAATTCCTCAGTAAAAGATCCAGCAAAAGATTGCGAGAATAAGTTTCGAGATATTGTAAAGAATCAATTTGATTTTGAGTTCTTTGACCTGCGCTTGAAATTTGCGTGCTTTCA
>Ga0074046_10001142_pt1 | contig 24496 bp, 24 predicted proteins | sample BogForMeECP23OM3_FD_94441 | JGI IMG/M metagenome (GOLD analysis project Ga0074046, IMG submission 94441) | Bog forest soil microbial communities from Calvert Island, British Columbia, Canada - Bog Forest MetaG ECP23OM3 | ecosystem: Environmental > Terrestrial > Soil > Wetlands ...
CGCAGATTCGCATAATCAATGCCATCCCCGACGCTCAGGGGGCCTTGGATGTCGATTTCAATGGAAACAAGATCACCGGTTCCACTCCCGTGGCCTTTGGCTCCATTTTTCCGGCCACCAATCCCCCCGCCACCTACGCGAGCGAACCGTCCGGTAACGGCACGATTACCGCTTATGTGAGCGGTACCACCGTGAACCCAGTCAACAACGGCAACAGCAGCTTCAGTTCCTCGACGCAATACACGGTCGTCTTGCAGGGCAATGCGGCCTCCAATAACGCCCCGGTGGCTCTAACCGACAACAACACGGCCCCGACGACGAACACTTTGGAATACCGTGTCATCTATGCGTCACCCTGGCTGTCCCGTAACGTCGGCTCGGTGGATGTTTATATCATCCCGACTGGCAACCAGCTCCCTGCCAGCCCTAATATTCCTGGCCTAATCTTCGGGCAGGCCATCTACGTACAGGCCCTTCCGTATACCTCAGGAAATGGTTATACCGTTGTCGTCACTCCGCACCTAAGCACCAATAGCACATACGTCAACCAGAACTACACTTCGGCAAACGGGTCGATCACTACACTGGTGCTTGTCGACGAGCCGGGCGGTGGTTCATTTGATCCGGTTCCGCTAGCGTTTAGCGACCTCAATTAATCGCGGGCGAGTCGCATGGATCAGCAGGCGCCTTTGCTCTACTTTCAGAAAAAAGAACCGGGCCTCGACCGAGGCCCAGCGAATCGCGCCAACAAGCGGTTGACAAAGCTTCCCACTCGTCGCCAAACTGCTTTGGGAGAAAAATTAGAAAAAGATGTCTCGCTGGTTGAAACCCTTATCCCTTCAGTTGGCACTCGCCGCTCTGATCCTCTTGACCGCGGGCTGTGGCTCCAGCGGCCAATCGCAGATTCGCATGATCAATGCCATCCCCGATGGTCAGCCCGCCGACATCTATATCAACGGAACCAGGGTCGTCAAAAACTTCACGTTCGGCCAGGTTTACCCGGCTGCCGCCACCCCGGCGAGTTACGTGCCGGTCAACTCCGGCACGGCCTCGGTCCAAGCATTCCCGCCCGCCCAAACCACCAACCCTGTCTCCCCGACCGGCCCCGTAACCTTGGTCGGTGCGACCGAGTACACGGTGCTCGCGGCTGGACTGGAAGTTAGTGACTACCCACCCGTGCTCCTCACCGACGACAACACGCCGCCCTCGGCGGGCAACGTGGAACTCCGCATCATTAACGCGTCGCTCAACTCACCCACTAACGGCGTGGATGTTTATATCGTTCCCCCCGGCGCGGACATCGTAAATTACCAGGCGCAAATCTCTGGCCTTAGCTATACCCAGGCAAGCACCTACCAACCCATCACCTTTGCCGCCGGAGGTTATGCGGTGATCTTCACGGCCAAACAAAGCAAGCAGGTAATCTTCAGCTGGCCCTTCACTCCCCAATCCGGCTCGATTACCACCTTTGTGCTCATGGACAACGCGGGCGGCAATAGTGGAATGTCGGACACTCCGCTGGTGTTGAACGATCTCAATTAATCGCGGGCAAGCGGATTACCTGTCGCGGTATCGCTTCGTATCAGGGTATCGCTTTAGCGATACCGGAAGGTCCTCAAAATCAGCGGCCCCCTTCAGGGGCTCGCAATTCTTCCCTCAGCCCGCTAAGGCGCATCCCCCTTGAACGACTTCGCCGCCGCTTCTTCATCCTCGAACACTTCAAAAACAGTAAGCAGCTTCGTAATCTGGAGCAGGTCGCCCACGCGCTGGCTCAGGCTCGCCAGCTTCACCGCCCCGCCCGCGTTGCGCGCAGTCGTGTAAAGCGAGACCAGTGTTCCCAGCCCCCCGCTATCGATGTAATTCACATCGCGCAGGTTCAGCACCACGTTCGGACTCTGGGCCAGCAGTCCCTTTACGTAGTCGCGCAAACCGGCCGATTCCTCGCCAAACACAAGCCGGCCGCTGCAATCCACGACCACCACGCCTTGCATCGACCGTGTGCTCATTCTTAGTTGCATAGCCGCCTCCTGATTTTCGCAGTGGAACTTAACGCATGAGCCTACCGCGCCCGCCGAAGCCATGCAAGCGGCAAACTCCTCGCGCGCCAGCCTGTATAATCAAGCATTCCGATGAGCTATCAGGTCCTGGCGCGCAAATACCGGCCGCAGAAATTTTCCGACGTTATCGGCCAGGAACACGTCACCCGCACCCTGCAAAATGCCATCGCCCAGGAACGCATCGCCCACGGCTACATCTTCAGCGGACATCGCGGCATCGGCAAAACGACCGTCGCCCGCATCCTGGCCATGGCGCTGAACTGCCGCTCTTCGGAAAAGCCGGTCGCCGAACCCTGCGGCGTATGCGATTCCTGCACCGAGATTCGCAACGGCAACGCGGTCGACGTGATCGAAATTGACGCCGCCACCAATCGCGGCATTGACGAGATCCGCGAATTGCGCGAGGCCGCGCGCTACCGTCCCGCCCGCGATCGCTTCAAAATCTACATTCTCGACGAAGCCCACCAGATCACCGACGCAGCCTTCAATGCCCTGCTCAAGACGCTGGAAGAGCCCCCCAGCCACGTCATATTCATGATGGCCACCACGCAGCCCGAGGATATTCCGCAGACTATCCGCTCGCGCTGCCAGCATTTCAGTTATCGCGCCATGAAGTTTGACGACATCATGGGTCAACTTCGCGACATCGTGGCGAAAGAAAAGATTCCCGCCGACGAGGACGCCCTGGCGCTGCTGGCCGAAGCGGGCGACGGCTCGATGCGCGATGCACTCTCCATTCTCGACCAGGCCATCGCCTCCACCGCCGATCACCTGACCGCCGATTCCGTTCGCAGCCTCATCGGCTCCGCGCCAGCAGCCGCGCTCGAAACGGTAATGCAGGCCGTAGCAGAAAGTTCGAGTGAGAAAATCCTGGTGCTGGTTGACGAACTGCTCGGCGAAGGCCACAGCCCCACGCATTTCGCGCGCCAACTAGTGCGCTTCCTGCGCAATGTCACCGTGGCCAAGATCGCCGGCAAAGACTCGCCATTGCTCCAAATTTCCTCCGATGAACGCGCCCGCGTCAGCCGCATCGCCGATCTCTTCACCGAAGAGGACCTGGCCCGCCATCTGCAAATCATGCTGCGCACCCACGCAGAACTCGGATACCGTCAGGAACAACGCTTCCACCTCGAACTGGGACTGCTGAAAATGGCGCACGCACAGCGTCTGCTGCCGATTGAGCAGTTGCTCAGCGATGCGGCGCCTGGAGCTACGACCGCGGCGCGACCAGCCACCATTCCGCGCTTGACGACCGCGGTGGAAGCCCGCCGCACCGAACCTTTTACACCGGCGCGATCAAGTTCGGTGTCGCCATTCGCAGCCGACTCCGCGCGAAAAGGTACGCCCAAAGCCGAATCCGCTACTGGAACCAGTGGATCAACCGCGAACGTAGTAATCATGGGATCAGCCGCGCCCGCCATTGCAGAGATCTCTCCAGACCCTCGTTCTGAATCGACGATCACGGTAGAGACGGGGCGTGCCCCGTCTCAGGCCACCGCCGAGTCCCTTCGTGATGCCGTTCTCAGCGCCCTGGGCAATCAACCCATGCTGGTTTCCATCCTGGAAAACGCGGAGTGGACGCTGGCAGGAAGTTCTCTGACCGCAAAAGTGTCGGCGTCAAGCACGATGATAGAAATGTCGTTCACCGCCGAGGCGCGCCGCGTAGCCAGCGCCGCCGCCAGCGGCCGAGCCGGAAGGCCGATCAAGATGCAAGTCGAGCCCGGCGGAACAACGCAAGCAGCACCCGCTGCGCGCAAATCTTCCCCCAACGGAAGCGCCCGCAGCCGAGCCGAAAAAGATCCGATCGTACAACGAATGCAGGAAATATTCGGAGCGGAAATCCGCACCGTGATCGATTATCGGGAGAAAGGGTGAGGCATCGGGTGATCGGGCCATCGGGTCATCGGATGATCGAAATTCAAAAACAAATGCGCTGCGAACTCAGATCACCCGATGGCCCGATGACCCGATAGGTTTTCTTATGTCCGGATTCAATTTGCAGGAACTGATGTCGCAAGCCAAGCAGCAGTACGAGACGCTGCAGAAGAAGATGGAGCAGACCGTGGTCGAAGCCTCGGCCGGTGGTGGTACTGTCACCGTCAAAATGGATGGCCGCAAGCAGGTGCTGGCCATCGTGATCGATCCCGAAGCGGTCAAGGCCGGTGACGTAGAAATGCTGCAGGATCTTGTGATGGCCGCACTCAACGAAGCCAGCCGCAAAGTGGATCAGGCAATGCAATCGAGCCTGGGCGGAATGCTCGGCGGTCTAGGAGGAATGTTATAGAGCATCGAGTGATCGGGCCATCTGGCCATCGGGTGATCGAAATTCAAAGATCACCCGATGACCCGATCACCCGATGACCCGATTGGCTACCCTATGTCTCGTTTTGCCGAACCGATGACCCGCCTCATCGACGAACTCAAGAAGCTGCCGGGAATCGGCAGCAAGAACGCACAAAGGCTGGCCTTTCACATTCTACGTTCGAGCGAGGATGATGCCGAAGCTCTCGCCTCCGCCGTTCGCGACGTGAAGGCCAAGCTGCGTCTGTGCTCCATCTGCAACAACATCACCGACGTCGATCCCTGCGTCTACTGCAGCAGTCCGACCCGCAACCAGAAGCTCGTCTGCGTGGTGGAAGAACCGACCAACATTGCTGCCGTCGAGAAGACGCGGCATTTTAACGGCGTCTACCACGTGCTCCACGGCTCGATTTCGCCATTGCATGGTGTGGGACCGGAACAGTTGCGCATTGCCAACTTAATGACACGAGTCGGCCGCGGCGAAATCGAAGAAGTCATCCTCGCCACCAATCCCACGGTCGAGGGAGAAGCCACCGCCACCTACCTCGCCCAGCAACTGAAGCGCCCAGGACTGCGCGTAACCCGCATCGCCATGGGCATTCCGGTAGGCAGCGACATCGAATACACCGACGAAGTTACCATGCTGAAAGCCATGGAAGGCCGGCGCGAAATGTAGGGTCGCCTCGACTCCGACTTACCTCAAAGAGGTGTGCAATACTTTGAAGCATCCCAGTGTGAGCTCTTCGGGACGGCCGCAAGCTACGCCGAAGCACAACGACGAACTAGCTGTATTTTCTTTACGTTGCGATAACGATTGAAAGTATTGGACGGAATCCAGAACTGGCCCATCACTTGCTCCTGCCATGGCGTCTGTATCCTCGCTCCGTTTGAACACTTTGCTGACGCGAGATGCACAAGCGGACGTGAACCACGTCCGCACCTATCTCCGAGCCAGCCGGCGCCAGGCTGCGATGTAACCGCATCTCAACCGACGCTTCCGAAACCGGGTCTAACCGCCCGGTTTCACTTTTTTCAGGATGCCGAATCTGTAAGGCGAAGCAAAGTTTCCGCACACGCTCATACGAGGGCTCGTATCAGGGTTCGCATCAAGAGATTCGTATCAGGGCATCGCTTTAGCGATGCCAAAAACTCCGAAATCAGACGCCCCTTCAGGGGCTGGCCATCGTCAGTCGCCAGCCGTCCCCAGCAGGAATCCGTTGGCTTCCTCTTCCCGAGCCACCAGTCCTTCCGGCAGTCGACCCCGGTTGTACTCGGCCATACGGTTCTTCCACTTGAGGAAGTCGGTAATGCTCTCAGGTTCAATGCGGATCTCGACCCGCCGCAAGCTCGCCAGCAGAAGATTCATCTCGTTCTCGAACCCGATCTCGGAACGCAGGTTCTTCGCCGACGCCTTCACCCGCTCGATCTCCCGCCCGCACACCTCCAGCAGTCCCCAGCCCGGAGGAAGTTCCTCGATCCGTATCAGGCCCCGAGGCGCCAGGTAATACCGTTCGCAGCCGACACCAATCTCCGGCTTCTGCCGAAAAGGCTTGTCGCGATCGGCCAGGAAATCCGCGCGCGATACTTTGCTCTCCACCAGCACCGAATGGCACGCTTTTTTCCAGCCAATCGCGTCCGGCATCTCGCCGCTGACGCAAGCCTGCTCGCTGAGCACCACGCCGCAGCGATAACGCCGCAGCCATCCCACCGCCATCGCAACTAATTTTGCATGAGTCACAGATAGAGCTTGGAAGCAGAACGCCGTCTTGAAAAGTGTCAGAGTAGCTTCTAGCAGATTGCGGAAAGGGTCTGGCTTCGTATCAGGACATCGCTTCAGCGATGTCGCAAACCGCCTGCTATCGATGCCCCTTTAGGGGCTGCGCCGAACTCCGCAACGGCCGCACCAGCACTGGCCGGCGCAGCACCGTTTCCAGTAAATGTCGCGCGGCGGCGATCTCTTCCGCCGAACGGTCCAGCGCCGAGTATCCCGCCACTCGCACCACCGCGAAGTCGTCCAGCGAACTGACCTCAAGCCGCGGAGCGTTTGCGCTCTCTCTGCCGTTGCGCTTGTCGAGTGCGTTGGCCAGACGCAAAATGCCGGACAGCCGCATCGCGATCGGCCGATCCGGAAGTTCCAGCAGTTGCATGGCCTTTGCCCCAGGATGGGGCAAGGGTCCACGGTGATAGCGCGCCACGACCGCCGCCATTCCCATCTCGCGCGCGCTCCAGCCTAGAGGTGGCGTGAGCCCGCGAATCATCCGGTACGAATTCTTTTCGTGATTTTTCGCGCCCTTGGCTTTGCCGACATCATGCATCAGCGCCGCCGCCTGCAGCACCGCTCGCCAGTCGGGATCCGGCGGAACACTGTCGGGCGCGTCAGCCTCCGTCGTCACCAGTCCTTCATTCTTCAGCCCGTCATATAAAAGAAGCGCCAGCTGGGTTACGCGCTCGGAATGCGGAAAGTCAGGATCCAGATATCCAGCCCAAGTGCACAGCCGGCTCATCGCCGCCGCGCGCAACTGCGGGCCCGACGGCAACTCCGCGCGCCAGACGCGCCATAGCGACTGCCGCCCTACCATCTTCTCGCGATAGCGCTCGATCCGCTGGGCTCGTTCCGCGTTCAACTTCTCCCGCCAGTGGTCGCGGCTTTCCACACCCGGAAATGCGACGACCTCGACCGCTATGGCCTTCAGCACATCCAGATCGTGCACTTCTCCCAACAGATCCTGCAGCTCTTTCAGATCGTCGCCCCACAACGCGTGCTGGCGCGGCAGAAAATTTTCCACCGTGTAACGGAAGCGTTTGATGCCGATGCGCAGCCGGTGCCAGCCAACCTGCGACCTCGTCCGCAGCGCGTTTTTGTGCAGATCGTACGCGGCAGTCCACTTTTCCAGCGCCAGATGCAGATAGACAACGCTTCCCGGACGCACCCGCGACGCCCGCTGCGGCAGGGTTCTCGACCACTGCCTCCACTGCTTCCGGTCAAACTGATGGAGATCCTTGAAGGCGTGCTGCTTGCATTCCGCCTCGCGCGCATGCACGTGATCAAGCAGCTTGACGACTACCGGATCGCTGGGATTATTGGGATCCCTCAGCTTCTCGATCCACTCCAGCATCACCTGCATGTCGCGCAGCTCGCCGAGCGCCTGGAAAAGTTTCTTCCCCGCCTTCTTCATGTCCTTCCACGAAGAATCAGGATCGATCGCCATCAATCCATCAGCCAGAGACCGGCAGCGCCGCAGCGCAACTCGAAGATCGTGCACCGGATCGGCCTCGAAACCCATCGCCGCGTGATCGCACTCCACCAGCACGCGCTCCATCCAGGCCCGCAGCCCAAGCTTCGGCTTCTGGCTCGCAGGCTTTGGATCGGGTTTCAGAACTGGACTGGCTCCCACCGCAGCTCCTTAATTGTTACGGGAACTATTGTCGCCTCTTTGCGCGGAATGTTCTAGGGCAGCTTGCCCAAAAGCGAACTAGGGGTGGCCCACTCCTTGCGGCTTTATCGCAAGGGGTGGGTGTGAGCGCCATCACATCCTTCGCGTTGCCTCCGCGAATACACTCTCCCAATGCCGACCGGCCTCAAGCGGTATTACGGCACCGGACAAGCCCACTTCATAACCTGCAGTTGTTACCACCGCATTCCGTGGCTGGACGCAGCGCCACGTCGCGATCTGTTCGTATCCATCCTGGAAGAAGTACGCCAGCGCTATCGCTTCATCGTACTCGGCTACGTAGTAATGGCCGATCACTTTCATCTCCTGATCAGCGAACCGCAGGTAGGAGACCCCTCCAAGTGATGCAATTGATAAAGCAACTCTACGCACAAAGAGTCGTGCCGCGGAAGCGCCGGAAGCGGAGCGAAGCCGAGAAGCCTAAGCCGATGCACGTTTGGGAGGCACGCTTTTACGATTTCAATGTGTGGACCGAACCCAAGCGGGTGGAGAAACTGCGCTACATGCATCGCAATCCAGTCAAACGCGGCCTGGTACCCGAACCACATCAGTGGCCCTGGAGCAGTTTTCGAGATTACCTATATGGACAGACCGGAAAAGTCCAAGTGAACGACACTGACATCATGAAGATGCGAGTAGGCCCGCCAGCCGCTTAGCCGTTACCAGCACCCGCCCCTTGCGATAAAGCCGCAAGGAGCGGGCCACCCCTGCCCCTGCTTCGCTTTAGAGATGGGCCCACTCGCCAATCAAGCCAACAGCGGGCCGATGGCCCTCAGCCTCGTGCTCACTTCGAAACCTGGGGTGGCCGGCCCACTCCTTGCGGCCTTATCGCAAGGGCTGGGGACGTGAGCGCCATCACATCTTTAGCGCCCCTCCGCGCCCACACTCTCCCCTGCCCAAAGGTCTGCAGCGCTATTACGGCGCGGGCCGATACCCCTCAGCCTCGTGCTCACTTCGAAACCTGGGGTGGCCCGCTCCTTGCGGGTGTTTCGCAAGGGGCGGGTGTCGGCGAAGTCGAAAGACCCCTGCATCTTTTCCCTGCACTCCGTCCCCAATCTTGTCAAGAGGGTAAGACTTACAAGATCCTTCTAACTCGATGAAAGCATTCCAAATATAAATCCCCGAATCGGTTCGGTTTACCCCCATCCAATTTGGTATTCTGGATATATAAGGTGAAATAAGGGGCGTGGCCCATGGGCTACGCCTTTTCTATTTTGGAAGCAATCTGAACTGGGACCACCAAGTACCGGGGTGTGCCAGGTCTCGCGCTTTTCGAGACCTGGGATTAACCGCCGAACCCAGTGTTGGGATAGGGGAAGCGAAGAATCTGGAGCTAACTCCTTATTCCGGAATATTTTCCATATAAGTCCTTTAAACTCAAAGATCTTGGAGGATTTTCCCGTCTAACTCCATGATTCCAAAAGACCAGGGGGAGGGGGGTGGTAGTAAACACGGGTTAATACCTTCGGAGTAAACAGAAAGAATCTCACATCACTTCATGCAGGAAAGAAGGAGCTGCAAAATGCCATCGTTTCCACTAAGTATTCGTCGCTGTCACCATATTAAAGTCAACGGAACGCAGTGCGGATCGCCGGCCCTGCGCGAGGAAAAATATTGTTACTGGCACGCCATATGCCACCGCGAGGGGGAGATGGCCGTCGCGTATCTGGACGAACTGGCGACGGCGATGCTGCCGACGCTGGAGGACGCCAACTCCATACAGCTGGGACTCGCCGGAGTGATTCGACAACTGGTGCACCGGGATATTAATCCTAAGACGGCGGCGCTGTTGCTGTATGCGCTGCAGACGGCGTCGGCGAATCTGAAATACACGTCATTCGAACCTGAGCCGACGCGGGTGGTGATTGATCGCGAGTGTGTGGAGCGGCGTCCGATTGGGGCTACGGCCTGGTCCGCCGTCGAAGGGCGCGAGTACGACGAGATCGAGAAAGAAGATGTGCAGAAGGACAAGGACAAGGACGACGCCCGGAAAAAAGACGGAGCGCGCGAGGCGGACTTGAAACGCATGATCGCCGGAGTGACGCTCGATCCGCAGTTTCTGGACAAGCGGACTGGCGGCCGCGACGGGAGCGAGAACTAGGATTCCGACATCTGAGGATGTAGGGGTCCTTCGACTCCGCAGGAACTTCACTTCGTGAAGTTCCTGCTCCGCTCAGGATGACAATCTGGATAGGGTCTCTGAGAACCGGGAACTGAGAACTGTCTTAGTTGCTGAGCACCTTCTCGCGCTCCTCGGCATCCTGGAGTTGCTGGAGAGGCGACTTCGGCAGCGCGAACTCCAGCACCTCGTCGATGGTTTTCACATAGTGAGGCGTCAATCCCAGCAACTGCTCGGGGGTCAGGTCTTCTTCGACATTGGTTTTGTTGTCGGCGGGCAGAATCACGTCATGCACACCGGCGCGTTTGGCGGCCAGCACTTTTTCCTTGATGCCGCCGACCGGCAACACGTTCCCGCTCAGCGTGATTTCGCCGGTCATCGCGGTCAGTGGACGCACTTGCTTGCCCGACAGCAACGACACCAGCGCGGTTACGATGGTGACGCCAGCCGAAGGGCCGTCTTTCGGAATAGCTCCCGCAGGCACGTGAATGTGGATGTCATGGTTGGCAAAGAATTCTTCGTCAATGCCCAACTGCTTGGCATTCGAACGCACCCAGCTCAAGCCGGCTTGCATGGATTCGCGCATCACGTCCTGAATCTGGCCGGTGATGGTCAGTCCGCCTTTGCCTTTCATCTGGTTGGCTTCGACGAACAATACGTCGCCGCCTGATGGCGTCCACGCTAAACCGACGACCACGCCCGCTCGCTTGGTGCGCTCGGCAATTTCGCCTTCGCTGCGGATCTTGATGCCGCCCAGGAAGGTTTGCACGACCTCCGGGGTGATGACCAACTTCTCGGTCTTCCCTTCCGCGATGCGGCGCGCCTGCTTGCGGCAGATGGTGCCGATGGTGCGTTCCAAATTGCGCACTCCCGCCTCGCGTGTGTAGTGACGAATAATGTAGCTGACTGCCTCTTCCGGAAATTCAATCTGCTCTTTCGTGATGCCGTTTTCCTCGATTTGCCGCGGGATCAGATACTGGAAAGCAATGTGAACTTTTTCTTCCTCGGTGTAGCCCTGCAATTCGATAATCTCCATGCGGTCGCGCAACGGTTCGGCGATCGGATCGAGCATGTTCGCGGTGGTGATGAACAACACCTTGGAAAGATCGAACGTCACGTCCAGATAATTGTCGCGGAAACTCGCGTTCTGCTCCGGATCGAGCGCTTCCAGCAAGGCCGACGCGGGATCGCCACGGAAGTCGCGCCCCACCTTGTCAATTTCGTCGAGCATGAACACCGGATCTTTGGTCTCCGCCCGCCGTATGCCTTGAATGATCTGGCCCGGCAAGGCTCCGATGTAGGTGCGCCGGTGGCCGCGAATTTCCGCTTCGTCGTGCACTCCGCCGAGCGACAGACGCGTGAACTTGCGTCCCAGCGCGCGGGCGATGGATTTGCCCAGCGAAGTTTTGCCCACGCCCGGAGGTCCGACGAAACACAGAATCGGACCTTTCATGTTGGGCTTCAACCGCCGCACCGAAAGGTAGTCCAGGATGCGGTCTTTCACTTTCTGCAAGTCGTAATGGTCGGTGTCGAGAATCTCTTTCGCCTTCAGGATCTCAATTTCTCCACCTGATGTCTTCGCCCAGGGCAGCACCGCCAGCCACTCGATGTAGTTTCGCGTCACTGAGTAATCCGCCGCCATCGGCGACATGCGCACCAGGCGGCCCAGTTCCTTCAGCGCTTCTTTTTTCACATCGTCGGGCATGCCCGCGGATTCGATCTTTTGCTTCAGTTCCTCGGTGTCGCGCTGGCCTTCATCCTGCTCACCCAGTTCTTTCTGGATCGCCTTCATCTGCTCGCGCAGATAGTATTCGCGCTGCGTCTGCTGTACCCGATCCTGCACTTCCGACTGGATCTTGTTGCGCAGTTGCTGCACTTCCAGTTCTTTGGCGAGGTGCTGATTGATTTTTTCCAGACGCACCCGAACGTCGGTCGTTTCCAGCGTCTCCTGCTTGTCGGCCGTCGACAGCGAGGGCAACGACGAGGCGATGAAGTCCACCAGCCGTCCCGGTTCTTCAATGTTCATCGCCACCGTCGAAAGCTCATCGGAGAGCGTTGGCGAACCGGCCACGATCTGCTGGAACAAGGTCAGCACGTTGCGCTGCAGGGCTTCCACCTCGGAATCCTTGGGCGGAATCGTCTCTGGGATGGTGGTCACCTGGGCGCGCATGAACGGCGAAAGCTGCGCGAAATCCGCCAGTCGCACCCGCTCCAGTCCTTCGGCGAAAACAAACAGACTCTGGTTGGGCATTTTGACAACTTTATGCACCACGGCCAGGGTTCCGATGGAGTACAGATCGGTCGGTTGCGGCACGTCCACGCGCGCCTCGCGCTGCGCCACCACTACAATCGTCTTGTCTTCACCCAGCGAGTTGATCAGTTGCACCGAGCTTTCCCGGCCAACGGTCAGAGGCAACACCGCATGGGGAAACAGGACCGTGTCGCGCACCGGCAAAATCGGCAACGACCGCTCGGTGGTTTCATAAGAGGTACGTTCGGAGGAATTAAGTTCGCTCATGCTTGTCCTTGAGTGACTTGCACTCAACCTTTGGATGAATCTAACCGTCAAAAAGATGCAAGCTGCTTGCTAGGCTGTTGGATTTTAGACCTTTTCTAGCTTTTTGCAAGACTTAGAAGGGACTTGACCCACTCCGGTAACCCAGATGGAGACGTGCCCTTCCTCGGGCACGTCCCCACTGCACTCCTCGCCAAACCAGCTACTTACCGATCCACGCCTCCGACTAGAACACGTGCTTCGCGCGGTCGCCTTTGAAAATGAGCTCCTGCAGAACCCGCTCGTTCGCCGCATTCAAGGTGTAGGTCTTCTCACTCTTATCGGCCTTCGCGGTCAACGGGACCAGTGTGCACTTAGCGCGGACCTCCACCGGCTTTTTCGTGCCCAGTTGCGTGAACACCATGATGTGGTTCGACCCTTCCATCACGTGACGGATCTCGTAGTTCCCCGACGGTAATAGGGTGTCCGCTACCCGGACCTTCTCTGAAAAGTTGACCTTATAGCTGTCTTGGATTCCCATCTGATTCTCGGCAGCCGAAACCGCGCCCAGCATAAACACACAGATCAAGATAAGAATCCCCGCTGAAATCTGACGCATATATAAAGCCTCCTTGGCTTCGGGCCAAACGGCCCACTTTCAGGCTAGAACGAAGGCGCGGTTCCCGCTGTGCACTGCCTCACAGGCGATTGTGACGAAAGAACAGGCCCCTGGAACGTGACTCTAAGACTCGCTTTCCGGATAAATTCCCAGCACTTTCACCAACTCCGCCACCTCGCTGAGATGCCGCAGAGCGTTGCGCGAGGCTTCATCGTCGCCGCGCAGCAGATCCACAAAAAACACGTACTCCCACGGACGCCCGCGCAGGGGCCGCGACTCGATCTTGCTCAGGCTGATGTCGCGCAACGCGAACACGCTGAGCGCCTTGAACAGCGCCCCCGGAATGTTCCTCACGCTGAACGCCAGCGAAGTTTTATCCGCGTCCCGCGCCGCTCGCGGCTTTCCCCGGCGAATCAGAAAGAAGCGCGTAAAGTTTTTCTTGTCGTCCTCAATTCCAGCCTTCAGAATCTTTCCCGCATACACTTCGGCGGCCCGCCGGCTGGCAATGGCGGCGGCATCGCGCAAGCTCTCCGCGACAACATGCTTCACGCTTCCCGCTGTGTCGTAGAACGGCACCGCCTCCAACTCAGGATTTCTGGCAAACAGGTCGCGGCACTGGTCGAGCGCCACGGGATGAGAGAACACACGCCGGACGTCTCGGAACTTGGTGCCCGGCAGTGCGATCAGATTGTGCACAATGCGCAAGCGAAACTCGCGCACGATGTGCACGTCGCGGCTAAGCAGAAGATCGAAATGTTCAGCAACCGACCCCGCCAGCGAGTTCTCGATCGGGATCACCGCGCCGTTCACCGTTCCCCGCTTGACTCGGTCAAACACCTCGGGTGAACGCGCGCAAGGGACCACCGAGGCTCGCGGCAACATCGCTTCCGCCGCTTCGTGGCTGAAAGAACCAAGTTCTCCCTGGATCGCAATTTTCATGAAGCCATCATCCTCTTTAGTTGTTCGGGCGGCGCGCAGCCCCTAAAGGGGCATCCGAGCTTGAAGAATTTCGGCATCGCTAAAGCGATGCCCTGATACCAACCCGTCCCCGTTACCGCAACTCATCCCACCACTGCCCGCGCCAAGTCCTTCGTCATCACCAAAGCGTCCAGTTGGCCAGAATAGTAACCGGCAACCGTTTTTTCCACGAAATACCCTTGCTGCTTGTAGAAGCGAATCGCGGCCTCATTATTTACCGGCGTCTCCAGCGCCACCGTGAGCGCGCCCACCTGCGCCAACTGCTTTTCCGCCGCTCGCATCAAAGCCGAGCCGACGCCCGCCCGCCGCGCCTCTGCGACCACATCGATGGTAATGATGTGCCCACTCTTGCGGCCAGTCTCCGCCACGATGAAGCCGAGAACGCCTCGACCCTTCCCGCCTTCGGCTTCGGCCACCAGCGTAAACGAACCCGGCCGGTGCATATAGAAGGCCATTTCCGGTCGCGAGTAAGCCAGGTGCGGATCGAAGCACGCCTGGTCAATCCGCCACAGCGTATCAAAATCAGCTTTCTCAAATTGTCGGATTCGAAACCGCACGCCGCCATTGTAGCGGGATTGTGGCGGGAGGGTGGCGGAAGCCTTGCGCAATACGCTACGAGCTGCGAGCAAACGAGACACGGTTTGCACAAAGCTCGTAGCTCGTGCTTTTTTCCCCCGTTTCTTCCCCTTGCGCAGTTGCATCTATTAGAAGTACGATTCTTTGGCAAGAGGCACCGTGGGGCGTTTCCTTCTCATCGACGTGGTGGTGGCGCTCACCCTCTCCTTCCTGTGGTATGCCTGGTTTGTCCGTTACAATCGGCGTCGGGCAACCGGCGTGCTGCAGTGGGTGCAAGCGGCATGCCTGGGAAAAGGCCGCATCATGGATCTGCGATGGCAGGCCAGCAGTTCACGGCTGAAGGCCACCCTGAGTCTCTCCTCGCGCTGGTTTGAGGACGCGCACCTCACGATTCGCTTGTTGCCCCGCCCGCTCCCGGTGCAGTGGGCCCTGAGCCGATGGCGCCAGCAGCAGGAAACACTCACTTTTGAAGCCGACATGGGGTTTCCCCCGGGCTTCCATCTCGACGTCATCCGTCAGCGCTGGTCGGGCCACACCGGTGTAAAGGCCTCGGAAGCGCAGAGATCCACCAGCGCGCGACCCTGGATCATCCACCGCCCCGGCCCCGTGATTCTGACTACCAAGGAAGACTGGCCCGCCGAACTCAGTCCGGTGATCAATGCGCTGGCTTCATGGCGCGAGAAAGATTTCGTCGGCGTCCGATTTAACTCCACCTCGCCGCACTTCACGGCCACGGTGGCGCTCGAAAACCTCTCTGATCAAGAAGCCGCTTCAGCGCTGCTCGGACTTTTCCGCGAACTGGCCGCCAGTTCCTCTGCGAAGCAGCACTAGAAAAGCGCCCGCCGAAGCAGCACAGAAACCCGCGTGCAGCGGTCGCTGTTGAAAACCACGATTCTTCGACCGGGACGTCTGGCTTGGCGCTGTGGTCTTGGCAATCACCGCACATCAAGATGTGACAGATTTCACAGACATCGTCTTATTCTTTGTGTTATTACAGTCGGCATGGGCGTGCCGGCAAAACTGCACTTGGCCTTAGTCTTCGTGATGATCTGCACTCTGGGCATGGGTCTGGGTCTTTCAGCAAAGGACATTCCGGAAACCCCCTACGATGAATCAGAGGCCTTGCCTTACGAAGCTAGTACCATGTTCTCAATCGCGACGCAGCCGGCAACTGCCCGGACAACTCAGGCGCCGCTAAATTCTTTACATCTTGAACTTAGTACTCCACTCCCCTTTCCCCCTGCACGTATCAGCAACACAGATGCCAATCGGTCCGCCGATGCGCGAAGCTCATTGGCGCTTCTCTGTGCTCTGCACTGCTAGCAACTTGGGTGGTCTCGCCCTCCGGTGAGCTTTGCCGAGGGAGGGAACGAGTTTCAGAGATGATTTAAACAACGATTTACATATTACTGATTCCGGAAAGGAGTTTCATTTATGTCCCAGAGAATTGCTGTGGTAATAGTGGCCATAATGCTGCTGGGCTTCGGCACAGTTGCAATGGCGCAGGAAACAAGCCCAGGCTATGTAGAGCCGGCCAGTGCTCAGGCCGTCACTCCGTATGTGCCGGGTCCCGATGTCTACGTGCCCGCCAGCAGCGTGGCGCGTCCAGAAGACGCAGGTCTGCGTGCCCACACGAATTATCTTCTGTACTCACCCAACGGTGGCAAGCCGCAACCGATGGCCAAACCGGTACAACTCGGCGGCGTGCAACCGAATGTCACCTACCAACAAATGTTAGAAACCCCGGCCTCGATGACCTGCGTGTACAAGACGGGGCCGACCTACACCGGCTGCCTCCCGACTTATCCCTACCACACCACGTATGCCAGTGGTGGATGGGGTGCAATCGCGGTGGTCGATGCATATGACAATCCCGATATCGCCTACAGCCTGAGCGTTTTCAATGCCCAGTGGGGCCTGCCTGCGTCGACCTTCGTGAAAGTCTATGCCAACGGCAATAACGCCTGCACAACGCCGCCGTTTAACGCAGGATGGGCGCTGGAGGAGGCGTTGGACGTGGAGTGGGCGCACGCCATGGCCCCGCTAGCCACCATCATCCTGGTAGAAGCGTGCGATAACTCCTACACGAACCTGCTCTACGCCGAGCAAGTCGCCGGAGCCTGGGTTAAGTCCTACGGTGGAGGCGATATCTCCAATAGCTGGAGTGGCGCCGAATCTGCCTCGCAACAGGGCGCCTCGGGATACGACAACTACTTCTACCGCTACTACTATGATCACATCACCTACTTCGCCTCTTCGGGCGACTATGGATATGGGATGTGTGGATCGTCCTGCAACGGGGTTAGCTATCCCAGCTCCAACCCCTGGGTTATCTCGGCGGGCGGTACGACCATAAACCGCCTTTCAAACAACCTGGCATCGAATGGGAATTTCAGCAACGAATCCTGCTGGGCAGGTTCCGGGGGCGGCATCAGTGCCTATGAGACCTGGCTGAGCCCACCTGCCATTTATAACGGAATGGGACCTTGGACGAATTACCAGTATGCAGCGTTCGGGCAGGCTGCCCGGAAAATTCCGGACATGTCCTTTAATGCCGACCCCAAGAGCGGCGTATATGTGTATGACTACGACAATGGCGGCTGGTACGGCGTGGGCGGCACGAGCGTGTCGTCACCGGCGCTGGCCGGCATCGTCAACCTGGCCAAGCAAAAGCTCGGCCAAACGCCTCCTGGCGGTGGATACTACAACACCGAGGAACTTAACCTGATCTATTCACAACTGTTTACCTTTACGGCGTACCCGATCAACTTCTACGACGTGAAAACGGGCAGCAATGGTGTGGCCGCCCACGCAGGTTGGGACTACTGCACCGGCGTTGGCAGCCCCCGCGGAAAGCTGGGCAAGTGAGATCCAGCTCCACGCGTAAGCTGAAACCGATGAGGCCCTGCGCAAGCAGGGCCTCTTTTTGCGTGCAGTAGCTCTCGAATGACAGCCAAAAAGCACGAACCTCAAACCCTCTCTTAGTCCGTCGGTGGCGGCACCTTGCCCGGCTTGGTATTGTTCGGAGCAACTTGGCCGATTTTGTCGAGAGGAGTGCATTTGGCGGGCCGCGTGAACAAGTCCTCGGAGGGAGACTCGAGCTTGATATCCCTGTAAACCGCTGCGAACACCGTATCTCCAACACGGGCTTCCACTTTCACCGGCACGCCTCCCAGATCCTGGGCTCGCCATACCTTGGATTCAACTTTCTTGCCGCTGGGCGTGACGAATACTGCGTTCTGGACCTTGGAGGAGTGTCCTTCGACCTTTTCCTCTCCAGCGTCGCTCCACTCCAGCGGGGTCCCCGAGATCAGCTGCATAGGACTCGGCAGCATCTGCACCTTCTCGATGGGCATGTCAATGCAAGTAGCCGCCGGCTTTCCGATGAACATCAATTGATAGGCCTTTCTTATGCCCGGGACATAAATCATGGCCTGCTCCGCCGCAGGCTCGACCCTGAACTTGTCGCCCAAAAGGTACACCTTCGACCCCGGCAAGGGCTGGCCCATGTACAACATATACTCCGTGGCCGAGAAATCCGGCAGGCTCCAAGATGCCTGTTTGCTGGTTTGTTGACCGAAGCTGAGCGTTGATAGGAGGACCATGGCAGCGAACAGTGAGACAGCAAGCTTTCGCAGGAATAGCATAAGGGCAATTCTCCGTTGGTACGTCGCAACCGACAGAAACTGCATTATACGTGACCTGGCGAACAGGTCAGAGGGAGGGAATTAGGTCTGAAGGGGCCAACACTAGCGTTTCGTTGCCCAGACGAGATCTGGCGCGCCTGGACCCAGCGATTGGGTCTGCTTCCGCGGCCAAGGCTCAAGGCCACCGCTCACCGCGACAGCTTAATGAGACTAGAATGATTACCGTCTGGATGAAGATCCGGGTACAGGGCAACGGCTATGAAGAGTCCCGTTAACAGTTATTGCGCTCGGGTATTGCTGATCCCCTTGGTACTGGGTACTGCGTTCGCGCAGGCTCCTGCTGGAAACTGGTTCAGGGTGCGGCGCGGGAGTCTTTGCGTGACCGAGGGTACGATTGCGGAGACGGCTGGAGATCGCCTGTCGGTGAGTGTTCCCAAGATGCGCGCGTATGTGAATACGTGGGCGTCACAGGCGATTGAATTGCGGTTCACGTACAACGGGTCGACGCAGAAGAAAGTGGCGTTGGATTCGGGCGAAATGCGGCAACAGTTCGGGTTGAAGCTGCGGGCGCAGGACGCCTGCAACCTGGTGTATGCGATGTGGCGCGTCGAGCCGGAGTCGAAGCTGGTGGTGTCGGTGAAGCGGAATCCGGGGGCACACACCAGCGCGGCATGCGGGGAGCGCGGGTATGAGAATCTCACGCCGCGGCGGGCTGCCGATCTGCCTCGGTTACGGCCGGGCGAGTCCCACACACTGCGCGCGGAAATGAGAAAGGAAGAACTGCAAGTGTTCGTCGATGACCGCGAGGTTTGGGCGGGAGAGGTTGGCGCGGACGCGGCCAAGATCGAGGGACCGGTCGGGATCCGCTCCGACAATGCTCAGCTGCAATTTGAACTCAAGGCCGGCGAGTATGCCGGTGTTCATCCCAACTACGTATTGGGTTGCAAATCGGAAGAAGCGCCCACCAGGTTAAGCCGCCGGCCATATTGAGAACCCGCGCTGACCTCCGCACTTTGAAGGAAAAACCAGCCAGCGATTCCAGAGAGATACCCGGCCTGCGTCACTGAAAATAATCGTTTGAAAGCTTTATGGCAAACCTGCGCGGTCGTCGAAGAGCCCACCCTGAGCGCGGTCGAACGTCATCATCCGCTGCTTCTACTGCCACGCTCTCTCGGGTCGCCTACAATGACCCAGCGCGGCGCGCCGCCCACGATCGCGCCGATGAGCAGCGCTCCCAGGAGGGTATATCCTCCCTCAATCCACAGCAGATCGGGCGCCGCCCGCGATGACATCACCGCCATCAGTGCTGCGAAAATTGCCAGCCAAAGCGCGGCCGACACTTCGATGCCGTGCGTCAACGTGCGCGCACCCAGCCACCGCAGCAGTCCCGCCACGCCGTAGGCGAACAGTACGCAGGCACCTACGCTCAGCAGATGCGGAGCCAACATTCGCGCCAACACTCGCGTCTGCGGATCGCTCAATCCCAGCGCCATCATCCATCGTGGCCGGAACAGATATTCGGAGTGCCAAGCCATGCCCAGCACCCACGCCGCCGCGCCGGCCAGCAGCACGGGCAAATGCACAACTCTTCGCGTTCGCCACGGAACCTGATCCACGGAGGGCGCGGGCTTGGCCTGGACCGCATCCGGAATGCACTCCTGTCCGCACTGGGCGCGCTCGGGCCAGCGTGTGCAATCGGCCAGTCGCAGTTTCGGAGGGCCGGCCAGGCTGGTCCACGCCGCCCGCAAGGCGTTGAACCGCACCGACACCGGCGCATGCGTTTCCGGACAGTTCACCGTCCGCCCCTCACGATATGTGTAGAAGACCTGTTCGCCCCAAAGCGCCGGCAGCAACAGGATCAGACAAGCTCCAACCAGGAAGAGGAACAGCCCGAACAACAGCACCATGACGTGCCTCCTTTCCTCACACGATGAATTCGTGCCAGGCGGAAGGCATCCGACGAGCGTCGAATGCTGCGATCAGCGTATTCGCGCCGCGACCCCCGCGCGGTGATTGTCATCACAGTCGCCCGTGACTGGAGACCGGGTCGATTTGCGCCAGACCACAGGGGCCAGACGACCATCCCCCTACTCCGGCTCCGCCACAAACCGATACCCCACTCCGCGCACTGTCTGCAGGTGCTTGGGCTGCGCTGGATCCTCTTCCATGTAGCGCCGCAAGCGCACGATAAAATTATCGATGGCGCGCGTGTCGGTATCCTCGCGCAATCCCCAGACATCTTCGAGAATGGACTTGCGCGAAACCACGCGGCCTTCGCTGCGCACCAGGTAGCGGAGCAGTTCGGCTTCCATCACCGTGAGATGGATGGTATTTCCCAGCGTCCGCAACTCCAGTTCCGCGAAGTCAATTGACTTGCCGCAAAAACTGAAGCTGTCGCCGACAGAATCCCCACGCTCGCCTACCCGCGCGGTTCCGCTCGTCCCAGCGCCCACCGGCCCGGCACCCTTCATCCACACACTGCGCCGCAGCAGGCTGTCCAGGCGCGCGATTAGAATCGCCAGTTCGAACGGCTTGGGCAGGTAATCATCCGCCCCGGACGCGAATCCCTCCAGCACATCCTCGGGACGCCCACGCGCCGTCAGCATCAGAATCGGCACATAATTTTTCTTTTCGCGCAGCAATGCCGCGACCTCGAAGCCGCTTTTGCCCGGGAGCATCACGTCGAGCAGCACTACGTCGAAGCGTTCCTTTTTTTCGACGAGCCTCTCCAGAGCGGTCTCGCCATCCGCCGCAACTTCCACCGCGTGCCCTTCGGCTTGCAGGTTGAAACGCAGGCCCTGCGCCAGATGAGCTTCGTCCTCCACAATCAGCACGCGACTCATGCCAGCGTCACTTTCCGCGGCAATTCTTTTCTGGGTAACTCCAAGGTGACGGTCGTTCCCTTGCCTGTCCCTTCGCTCTCGGCGAATACCCGGCCGCCGTGATTGCGCACAATCGAACGAACGATGAACAATCCCAGGCCCGTGCCTTTCACCCGAGGGCGCCCGCGCCGGCGGACGCGATAAAAGCGCTTGAAAATCCGCTTGAGTTCGTCCTGTGGAATACCCACGCCGCTATCGCGCACGCGCAGCACCAGGAGCTCTTCATCCGGCACATCCAGTTCCACCGCGATGTGGACACCGTCGGGCGAGTACTTGACAGCATTATCGAGCAGGTTAGTGACGACGGTGTGCAGTTCGTCGGGATCACCCAGCAGGCTCGCACCGGATGGCGGCAGTGATTCGCGATAGTCAAGATTCTCGGGCAGCAAGTGGTGCCGTGCGCGCGCCAGTTCGACGCATTCGCGCACCAGGGTGTTGAACTCCACGGGGATGCGCTGGCTGGACGCCTTCTTTTGGGCGACAGCGCCCGCCTTCAGCACCTGTTCCACGGTGACCATGAGGCGCTCGGTATCGACCAGCATCAATTGGTAGAACTCGCGGCGGCGGGCTTCATCGACCTCGCGGCGCTGCAGGGTTTCGAGATACAGCCGGATGGAGGCGATCGGGGTTTTGAGTTCGTGGGTGACCGCATTGATGAAACTGTCGTGCTGCTCGTTACGGCGAATCTCGCGCACCAAAAAGATCGTGTTCAGAACGAGGCCCGTGATGATGGCGCCGAAAAAGATGATGCCGAGGAAGACCTTGACGCCTTCGCGCCAGTTGAGGATGATCCAGCCGCTGCCGACAGCAAAGGCCACCGCGGCGAGGCAGACGCCGAAGGTCAGGAAGAATGCGATCGCTTTGCGCCGGCTGGAGATCCGCACAGGAAGATTCTAACGGGAAATGGCGGGAAATGCGTTCAACCGCAGAGGACGCAGAGTCCGCAGAGAATTATTGGGGAAAGAAAAAACCGGGGCACTTTCCCCGGTTCTCTCTGCGTTCTCCGCGTCCTCTGCGGTTAATGCCTCTCTAGTCGTTCCCAGCGGCCGGCGCCAACACTGCCGCCTTCACATCCCGCAGCAGAGCCGGCTTCGGCGGCAGGTTATCGAGCGTAACTTTATACACGTGCCGCGCCAGTCCCAGTCTTTTCATCGCCCAGATGCCGTACCAGTTCATGTCGACTTCGTACCACCGCAAGCCGTGACGGGCGGAAACCGGATGCGCATGATGATTGTTGTGCCAGCCTTCGCCAAAAGTCAGCACGGCCACCACAAAGTTATTGGTGGAAAGGTCTTTGGTGGCGAAACGCCGCGATCCCCACATGTGGGTCACCGAGTTCACCATCCAGGTGGAATGCAGTCCGACCACCACGCGCGCGAACACTCCCCAGAGCAGCCACGGCAAGCCGCCGATGGCGAACAGGATGACGCCCACAATAATGTTTGAGGTGTAGTGATACTTGGTCAGCCAGACGTGAACTTTGTCTTTGGTGAGGTCGGGGACATAACGGGCCAGGGTCGTGGTGTCGTGATGCATCGACTTGCCCATCAGGATCCATCCCATGTGCGACCACCACTTGCCATCGATCGGCGAATGCGGATCGCCCTGCTCATCGGAAAACTGATGATGAATCCTGTGTGTCGCGACCCAGAAAATCGGACCGCCTTCGAGCGCCAGCGTTGCGCACCAGGTCAGGAAGTACTCCACCCACTTCGGCGTCTTGTAGCCACGATGCGTTAGCAGCCGGTGATAGCTCATCCCGATGCCCAAGCTGCCTGAAATCCACCATAAGAAAATGGCGACGAAAAATGCAGGCCAGGTAAAGAAAAACAGCGCCGCAATGGCGCCGACATGGAACAGGCCCATGGCAATCGCCGTTACCCAGTTGAATCCGTCACGGTTCGCCCGCTCTTTGCGGCTGGAGCCTCCTCCGGCATCGGTCATGGCCTGGCTCACAGCTTCGCTCATGGTCTCGCGCACTGTCTGACTCATTCTTGTTTTGTCTCCCCACACCCGTTTGGCTGAAGTCTGCCTAGACAATAGCAAGAGTCGCGCCAACTACCGTGTAATACTTCTGTAATCCTCGCGGACTGAAGGGGTTACGAGCGTAATCATCGGGTGATCGGGTGATCGGGTCATCGAGTGATCGAAGTTCAAATGCATTTGATTTTCGATGACCCGATGGTCAGATGACCCGATCCTTATACGTGCACGTTGGCTCGCGGTAGAGTATCGTTATCAGTTCAACCCGTGTTTCCGAACAGGAGGTGTGTGTTGAAGAAAGCTTTATTTGTTCTGCTCACGTTATTCGTTTTTATATTCGTCTTATGGGCACAGCAGGACCAGAAGGCCCAGCCGCCGGCGCAAGCCCCCGCGCCGGAATCCAAGCCCGCCCCCGAAAATGCCGCCAAGGCAAATCCGGTCAAGCCAAGCCCGGAGTCGATCGCCAAGGGCAAGAAGTTGTACGTCATCGACTGCGCGATGTGTCATGGCGACAAAGGCGATGGCAAAGGCGAAATGGCGTCCGACATCAAGAACATCACCGATTTCACCAATCCCGACTCGTTGAAAAACCGCACCGACGGCGACCTCTTCCAAGTCATCCGGCATGGCAAGGGCGAAATGCCCCTCGAAGGCGATCGCGCCAAGGATGACGACATCTGGAACCTGGTGAACTACGTCCGCACCTTCGCGAAGAAGTAGCAGAAGCGCTCGTTGGGAAGGGGCTCCGCCCTAGTCCGCGTAGGGACAGCCGCCCTCGGCTGTCCAAGCCAAGCGGAGCTCGGCAGCTATCGGCGAGCACCGCAACTTCGGATTCCGCGTCTCTATTTTGATGCGCCCTTTACTTCCACGCCCGCCCATTTTTCCAGCAAAGTAAGTGTCGACGCGTAGTCCAGATCCTGCTGCCCTTCCTCGGCCGCGACGTCGTACACCTCTTCCACCGCTTCCAGTCCGGGCAGACGCACGCGCGATTCCTTCGCCGCCTCGAGCGCCAGGCGCATATCTTTCAGCATCAGCCGCAGTGGGAAATTGGGCGAGAAGTCGCGTTTCAGAATGAACGGGGCTTTGTACTCCACCACTCCCGACCGCACCATCGAAGCCAGTATCAGCGGCAGAAGCTTTTCCACACTCACACCCAGCTTGGCAGCCAGCGTGAGCGCTTCGGCGAAGCCTTCATAGATGAGCGCAATCTGCAGATTCATGACCAGCTTCGTGGCCTGTCCTTTGCTGGTTTCGCCCATGTGGAAGACCTGCTTCCCCATGGCCTGAAAAAGCGGCTGCAAGCGAGCCAGCACGGCTTCGTCTCCGCCCGCCATAAAGATCAGGCTGCCCGCTTCGGCGGCTATCTTCGAGCCGGTCATCGGAGCGTC
>Ga0074046_10001143_pt1 | contig 24491 bp, 20 predicted proteins | sample BogForMeECP23OM3_FD_94441 | JGI IMG/M metagenome (GOLD analysis project Ga0074046, IMG submission 94441) | Bog forest soil microbial communities from Calvert Island, British Columbia, Canada - Bog Forest MetaG ECP23OM3 | ecosystem: Environmental > Terrestrial > Soil > Wetlands ...
CTCGATGATGTCGTCGATCTCCCAGATGTCGTCGTTCCCGCCGTTCAGGACGCAGGGGATCTGGCCGCCGCGCAGCTTGCTGTCGGCCATGTCGAGCCACCGGTCCAGGCCCCTGGTCATCTCCTGGGTGAACCGGCGGTCCACCGAGCCGTCCGCCTCGTTCAGGGCGTCCAGCTCATCCGGTGCCATCACGGACGGGTAGGACCCGCGGTCCCGGATCTTGCGCTGGATCTCGTCGAGTTCGGCCTTGGTCTCCAGTCGCAGCCGCTTGCCGCCGAACGTGACCTCCCAGTAGCCGGGCATGGCCAGGATCGGGACCAGGACCTTGCCGGTCACGTCCCCGCCGAGCACGACCATATCGGCCTTGTAGAAGGCGGCGGAGTTGAGGAATTTTCGCCAGCAGATCTCAGAGCCATGGATGTCCGTGGCGAAGAAGATTTTCATTGCGGTCCTAGGCGCCTTCCTTACGGTTCAGTGATTCCGGGAAACAGCTCAGTGTCCATTTTCAGAACAACTTATGTCCACTTTCAGAACAACTTAGTGGTCCACCTCTTCGGGCAGTTCGTACCAGCGGACCCGGTCGCCCACATTGGCCCTCAGCTTCCACTTGAGCCCCTTCGGTACCGCGTCAGCCACCTCGTGCAGCTGTTTCGCCTGGGTCAGCGCGTCGAACCGCGGGTACGGCGGCGTCAGGCCAGGCTGGGCGGAAAGCAGGTCGGGCAGCTTGCCCAGGTTGGCCGTCACCGTCCGCCACCAGCCCCAGTCGGCGGCGAGCACCGCGCCGAACCGGTCGGGGTCGATGGACGGGCGGGTGGAATCCCGGCCCACCCGCAGCCCGGACAGCAGGTGGAAGATGTCGTGCGCGTCCTTCGCGTTGAGCTCGATGATCTGCAGCTTGGAGAGCAGCAGGTCAGCGGGGTCGAGGGTCGTCGAGGAAGAGCCGAACGAGGGCTTGAAGTCCAGCGTGTGGCACATCGACAGCCGGTCCACCATGACGTCGATGGGCCGCCCGGACGGAGCGGTGAAGTACATCTGCCGGTCCCCGTTCAGGTTGTTGAACCGGCGGTCGGGCTCGCACCCCACGCTTTCCAGGTGCGTGGCCACCTTGCGCCGGGTCTTGCCGAGGCAGGCCAGGTCGATGTCCTGCCCCGCGCGCAGCCGGGGCGGGAAATCGGGGCACAGGACCCGGACCCCGAGGCCGCCGAGGATCTTGAGCTGGTGACCCGCCTCCGCCGCGCCGCGCACCAGCCCGGTTGCCTCGGGCAGCGGGTCGCTCGCGGCGTTTCCCCCGGGGCCGCCAAGAGCCTCGTTTGGTGTTGTCATGCCAGGTCGCTCCTCGTCTTACCCCGTGCCAGTTCGATCATGGTGACGTGATAGCCGGTCTGTCTAGCCGTCTCCAGAAGAATCCCACGTTGTGGGGCTCTGCAGGCTCCGGATGGCGTGTACCGCGGTCCGTTCGGCATGGCAAATGATCTTTTAATCATCCGAACGGGCCTGGCCTTCGCCCGCCCGCGCCACCTCACGGTCCCGGCGGAAGAACTCCACCGGCTCCGCCGGCAGCGGCGTATTGCCCAGTATGAGGTCGGCTGCCTTCTCGGCAATCATCATGACCGGCGCGTAAATGTTGCCGTTGGTGACGTACGGCATGACCGAGGCGTCGACGACCCGCAGGCCCTGCAGTCCATGCACCCGCAAGGTCGCCGGGTCGGTCACCGCCATCGGGTCGGCACCCATCTTGGCCGTGCAGGACGGGTGCAGCGCGGTCTCGGCGTCCCTGGCCACCCAGGCCAGGATCTCCTCGTCGGTCTGCACCGAGGGGCCGGGCGACAGCTCGCCCGCGTTGTAGTCGTCGAAGGCGGGCTGGGTCAGGATCTTCCTGGCGATACCGATCGCCTCCACCCACTCCCGCCGGTCGGTCGGCGTAGACAGGTAGTTGAACCGCAGCGCCGGGTGGACCGCCGGGTCGGTCGAGGTGATCTTGCAGGTGCCGCGGGAGTCGGAGTACATCGGGCCGATGTGCACCTGGTACCCGTGCCCGCCCGCGGGCTGCGAGCCGTCGTAGCGGATCGCGATGGGCAGGAAGTGGAACATCAGGTTCGGGTAGACCACGTCGTCGTTGCTGCGGGCGAAGCCGCCGCCCTCGAAGTGGTTGGTGGCGCCCGGGCCGCTGCGCAGGAACAGCCATTTCGCGCCGACTATGGGCCGGTTCCGCCACTTGAGCGCGGGCGCGACCGAGACCGGCAGCTTCGAGCCGTACTGGACATACACCTCGAGGTGGTCCTGCAGGTTCTCGCCCACGCCGGGCCGGTCGGCGACGACGTCGATGCCGAGCCCGGAAAGCTCCCCGGCGTTGCCGACGCCGGACAGCTGCAGCAGCTGCGGGGAGTTGATCGCCCCGCCGCACAGGATGAGCTCGGCGGACCGGACCCGCTTGACCTTGCCCTCGTGGCGGAACTCGACGCCGGCCGCGCGCTCTCCGCGGAAGATGATCTTCGTGACGAAGGCGCGGGTGGCCACGGTGAGGTTGGGCCGGCTCATCACCGGGTACAGGTAGGCGCGCGCGGCGGACAGCCGCCGGCCCCGGTGGACATTCCGGTCGAAGGGGGCGAAGCCCTCCTGCCGGTAGCCGTTCACGTCGTCGGTGAGTTCGTAGCCGGCCTGCTGCACGGCCGTGAAGAACGCACCGAACAGCGGGTTGGTGGCCGGGCCCCGCTCGAGCACCAGCGGCCCGGTGTGCCCGCGGAAGGGATCGTTCTCCTCGGCGGCCAGGCAGTTCTCCATCCGCTTGAAGTAGGGCAGGCAGTGCGCGTAGTCCCAGTCGGCCAGGCCGGCATTCGCCGCCCAGCGCTCGTAGTCCAGCGGGTTGCCGCGCTGGAAGATCATCCCGTTGATGCTGCTCGACCCGCCCAGCACCTTGCCCCGGGCGTGGTGGACGCGCCGCCCGTTCAGGTGCGGCTCCGGCTCGCTGGAGTACTTCCAGTCGTAGAACCGGTTGCCGATCGGGATGGTGAGGGCGGCGGGCATGTGGATGAACGGGTCCCAGATGTAGTCCGGGCGGCCCGCCTCGAGCACGAGCACCCGCGCGCCCGGATCGGCGGACAGCCGGTTGGCCAGGGCGCTGCCCGCGGATCCGCCGCCGACGATGACGAAGTCATAGGTATGGGATGCCATGTCTGCCTCCGCGCTGCTCTCTGCGCCGTTACCTGGGACGCTCTTACCTGCCTTACCCGCTTTGCCACGCCGTCAGGCCTGGGTAGCGGCGTCGAGGTTCTCGCGCACGGTCTGGGTCATCTGATGGTCCGGTCCTAGGTAACGCTCGCAGTCGGTGAGGGCCCGCTGCAAGACCGCGACGACATCGGTGAGCCGCCCGGCCGTGTAGTAGGCGGTGGCGAGGTTGCACCGGGTGGTCAGGGTCTGGTCGTGCCCGGCCCCAAGCATCCGCTCGCTGTCGGCCAGCGCGCGCTCGTACTGCGGGATGGCGTCGGCCATCCGGCGGGCCTGCTGGTAGCAGGCGGCCAGGTTGGAGCGCGCGGTCAGGGTGTCCCGGTGGTCCGGTCCCTGGACGCGCATCCGGTCGGCGAGGGTGCGCTCGTAGAGCGGGACAGCGTCTCGCAGCCGCCCCGCGCTGCGGTAGGCGTAGGCCAGGTTGGCGCGGGCCGCGATCGCGTCCGGGTGGTCGGCGCCCTGGACCCGCTCGCGGTCGGCGAGCACCCGTTCGTACTGCGTGATGGCGTCCTTCTGCTTCCCGCCGGCGCGGAATGCCGAGGCGAGGCTGGCCCGCGCCGCGATGGTGTCCTGATGGTCCGGCCCGTGCATCCGCTCCTGGTCCGCCAGCGCCCGCCCGTACTGCGAGATCGCCTCCTTGGTCTGCCCGTTGGCTGCGTACGCGGCGCCCAGGCTGGCGCGCGCGCTGAGCGTGGCGGGGTGGCCCAGCCCGAGCTGGCGTTCGGCGTCGGTCAGGAGCAGTTCGTAGGCGGCGATCGCCTCCCGGGGTCTCCCCGCCGTCTGGTACGTCTCGGCCAGGCTGGCCCGGGCGTCCAGGGTGACCGGGTGCGTCGGGCCGAGCATCCGCTCGGAATCGGCCACCGTGCGCTCGTACAAGGCGATCGCGTCGGCGGGCCGGTCGGCGGACTGGTAGGCGTGGGCCAGGTGGCTGCGGGCCGCGATGGTCTCGGCATGCTCGGGCCCCTGGTTCTGCTCCCGGTCCGCGAGCGCGGCCTGGAATACCGCGATGGCGTCGGTCGACTTCCCGGCCGATTCGTAGGCGGCGGCGAGCCGGTCCCTGGCCGCCACGGCGTCGGCGTGGGCGGGGCCGAGCAGCCGGGTGCTCGTGGCCACCATGGACTTCCAGTACGTGATGGCCGCGCGGGACAGCCTGCCGTGCTCAAGCGACAGCCCGACGCGGAACAGCAGCGGATGGGCCTCCGGTTTCCACAGCAGCCCGCCGTCGGTCGCCTGCAGCGTCGAGGCGCAGTCCCGCAGCGCCTGCTCGAGCTGGGCCTGCCCGATCTGACTGGGCTTGCCCTGACTCTGCCCGCCACCGATGGCGCCGTCCGGCCAGGTCTCAAGCAGCGCGTCCGCGGCGGCGGTCACGACCTGCTCGAGGTCGGCGGGCGGCAGGTAGGCGCGCACGGCGGCCTGCACGCTGGCGTGCATCTGCACAGTGCGCGCCGGGCTGGCCGGGTCGATGGTGACCAGGCCGGCCTGGGCCAGGTTGTTGATGGCCGCGCGCACCATGTTCTGATCGGCCGCGTTGGCGGTGCTCGGCCGGCCGGCGATGTAGCCGCAGGCGGCCGGGCTGGTCAGCGCGGCGCCCGGCACCCCGTGCTGATCTAGCATCGCGGCCAGCACCAGCGTCGGCCAGGCCAGCCCGGCCGGCGGCAGCTCGTGCGCGCACTCCGCGGCGATGGACCAGGTAGCCAGGACCGCCGCCGAGACGCCGTCCACGGCAGGCACGTGCGGGATCCGCTCGGCCAGCAGCGCGCGATACTCTCGGCAGCCTTGCCTGCGGGCAATCATCACCGCGGTGGCCTGGGCCAGCCCGAGCGGCAGGCCGTCGAGGTCCTCGCCCAGGTCCAGCGCCTCGATCCGCTGGTCGGGGTGATCGGTGAGCCGGGAGGCGACGTAGTCCAGGGCCTCGCGGCGGCTCAGCCCGGCCACCGGGACGACCCGCAGGTCCCGGCTTTCGAAGGCCGCGCCTTCGAACGCCGTGCCCGGCAGCCTGGTGGTGATCAGGACCCGGCCGGACGCGCCGGCCGGCCACAGCTCCTCCAGGTCGCTCAGCTCGGCCAGGTCGTCGATGATCAGCGCCCACGGCCGCCGGGTGTGGGCCAGCCAGGACACGAAGCGGGTCGCGGCCATCTCCGCGCCCTCGTCCGGCTGGCTGGCGTCGACCGTGTTCGCCGCCTGGGCGAAGCCGGCGATGACCGATTCGGAGCTGGCCGCGGTCACCCAGACCAGGACCTCTACCGCCCGGGTGTTCCACATGGCGTGGGCGAACTCCACCGCGAGCTGCGTCTTGCCCGTGCCGCCCTGAGCGGCCGGCGCCACTTCGTCCTGCCCGCCGTGGACCAGCACGATGGTCTCTCCGGCGCGCAGGCTGCTGGCCAGGTCAGGTCCGGTCTGCTCGCGCCGGTAGTAGGCGTCGGCGAGCGGCGGCACGGTCCCCGACAGCAGCACTCCCGACCCAGGTCCGGACGCGGTTCTCGCTTGCTGCGCCGCCATGGTGGACAGCCCTTTCTCACCCCCCGCTGCTCGTGGCCCGGCTCAATCGCCACTGCTGATTCCGGCCCTGCTGAATCGAGCAATGTTGAACCCGGCAATGTTGAACCCGGCACTGTTGAATCCGGCACTGTTGAATCCGGTAATAATCCTGGTCACAAACCCTTTACTGGTCGCGTGACGAGGGTGTAGATGGCATACTAATAACGCTATCCGCTTGATGGCTATATGTTGCGATAAGTCACATTATGCAACGATTTAGCAGATAGTTGTAACTATCTGCACACCCTCTGTGTCGGATACCGCGCTGCGATCATAATGGGAACTAACCGGCTGGTTCCGGTTTTTCAGCTATTCTCAGCCTCCGCTCGTCCACATGGCCGCCGGGTTCTCCACAGCCGCAGTTGCCTGCCTGTCAAGGCGAGTCCGCAGCGGTGTCCACAGCGGGTCTGTCGTCTTCCCCGTCTCGTCCACAGGCTGGCCGGCCTTGTGCACATGGCGATCCACAGACGTGCGGAGGTAGCGTGCTCTTTCCTGGGCAGTGCGTATGGAACCGATATGCGCCGGGCAGGGGCTCAGGTAGGGGTTGGGGCAGGGGCGCGCGGCGAGGCGGTCACTATGAGCAGGCTCACTATGAGCGGTGCCGGCGACACCGCGGTCGCTGCGGAGGCTCAGCATCGCCGCAGGGTCGTCGTGGATGTCGTTCTCTTGCTGGTGAGGAACGGACAGATCCTGTTGCGGGAGCGGGCCAACACCGGTTACGGCGACGGCGCGTACGAGCCGCCGACGGGCCAGCTGGCCGACCGGGAGACGATCGTCGAGACGGCGATCCGGGTCGCCTTGGCCGAAGCCGGGATCACCATCAGCGCCGGGAACGTGTCGCTCGCGCACGTCATGCACGACGTGTCCGGCAGCGGGCGCATCGCCTTCTTCCTGACCGTATCCGGCTGGCAGGGCGAGCACACCTCGCCCGGCGCGCGCTGGTTCGGCGTCGCGAACCTGCCCACCAACATGCTCGACCGATCCCGGGCGGCGCTGCGGAACTACGCGGAGGGGATGCGTTTTTCCACCTATCCGGCGTTCGGCCCGGCCGGCACGGGCGGCCCGGCGCTGCCTGGTACCTCGGCCTGGGCCGCCGCGGGTTGGCAGGACGCCTTCAGCGCCTGACGCTCACCGCCCGACGCTCCGGACCCCGAGAGCCCGGATAGGCTGACCGGGATGGCCGAGATCCTGAACGCGCACGGCTCGAAGAACGACATCTTCGTGGTCGCGATGACCCCGCGCGACTTCGCCTCCGGCGCTGACCTGCGCGCCTTTGTCCGCCGTCTGTGCCACCGGGACGGCCCGTTCGGCGGCGACGGCGTCTACTTCTACGACGCGGCCCCGGCCGTCCCGCAGGCCTGGTTCTTCAACCCGGACGGTTCGTCCGCCGAGTTCTGCGGGAACGGCATGCGCTGCCTGGGCCGGGTCGTCCTGGACCGGCGCGGTGCCGACGCCGCGGTGATCCGCAGCGGCGGGGCGCAGTACACGGTCCGCCGCGCGGCCACGACCGCCGACGGCGTCCGCCAGATCAGCCTCGAGCACCCCGCGGTCGACTTTGCTCCGGGGACCTCCGTGGTGGCCGGCCGGAACCCGCTGACCGAGGCCTGCCTGCCCGAGCTCGACCCGGCGCTTGAGTTCACCGCCGTCACCATCGGCAACCCCCACCTGGTCGCCCTCGTCGACAAGTACGTCGAGTCCGACCTGATCGCGATGGGGGAGCGGGTGACGGCCCGCCCGGACGTGTTCCCGGCCGGGGCGAACCTGTCGGTGCTGCTCCCGCTCGAGCCCGCCGAGGTCTTCGTCCGGACGTTCGAGCGCGGCGCCGGCCTCACCGCCTCGTGCGGCTCCGGCATGGCCGCCTCCCGCGCGGTCTACTCCCGCACCGGCCGGGTCGACCCCGAGCGCAGGGTCGTCGTCCGCAACGCCGGCGGCATGGCCACGGTCTCGCTGCGGGTCTTGAAGGACCAGTGGCACCCGGTCCTGGCGGGCAACGCCACGTTCGTCTACCGCGCCGAGATCGACCCATCCGCGCCGACCTGGGACGAGACCGCGGAGCGCGAGCCGTACGACGACGAGGTCCGCGCCTACGCCGCCCTGGACGAGCGGAACGTCGCGCGGCTGCGTGCGGCCGGTGTCGAAGCCGCGGCCTAGCCAGGTCAGGCCGGCTGCCGCACCACCAGGACGCCGGGGCACACCGAGACGCCAAGCGTCTGGCCGGGCGCGACGATCTCGCCGTCGACCTGTCGCGGCAGGTCGACGTCCGCGCTGATCTGGATGCGGCGCGCCTGGAACCGCTCCAGCGAGCGGTCCTGGCGTCGGTCGCGGGCCAGCACCCGGCCCGCCACCTGGAACCAGCCCCAGGTGCCGGAGGGCGCGAGGACGCCCACGTCGAGCAGCCCGTCGTCGAGCCTAGCCGCGGGCAGCAGGGTGAACCCGCCCGGCAACAGGCCGGCGTTGGCCACCACCACGCACCGGGCCTGCCGCCGCACCGGCTCGGCGTCGTCCAGGCGCACGGTGAACTCGCGCGGCCGCAGCGACAGCCGCGGCACGCCGGCCACCGCGTAGGCGACCCAGCCGAGCCGCCGCTTGAGCTGCTGGCCGGCCGCCCCGACGACGGCGGCGTCCAGGCCGATCCCGGCCATGGCGGCGAACCTGGTCACGCTCGCTCCGGTCCCCTCGAGGAGGGCCAGGTCGATCCGGCGGTCGCGGCCGTCGAAGCCCGCGTCCACCGCGCGGTCGGCCCTGGCCGGCACGCCCAGCGCCCGGGCGGTCAGGTTCGCGGTGCCGAGCGGCACGATCGCCAGCGGCACGTCGGTACCCGCCAGCGCCTCGGCGCTGGCCCGCACGGTGCCGTCACCGCCGGCCGCGAACACCAGGCTCGCCCCGGCGGCCACCGCGCGGCGGGTCAGCGCCAGGCCGTCCTCGGCTCCGCTGGTCGGCGCGAACCACGGTTTCCAGCCGCGCTCATCCGCCGCCAGCCGACAGCGCCGCAGGAACCTCCGCGGATCGCGGAGCAGCGTCCGGTTGACCACGAACGCGACCACGGGCATGCCTCATTGTGCGCTGCCCGTGCCTCATGCGAGGGCCCGACCCGGCCTTCCGCTTAGCTGTCCGGCAGGTGCCACCGGTACGGCGCGATCAGCCTGTCGACCGACGGAGGGCCCCACGACCCGGGTTCGTAGAGCTCGACGGGCAGCGGGTTCTGCAGCAGCGGCTCGGAGATCTCCCACACCCGCTCGACCCCGTCCGACCTGGTGAACAGCGACTGATCACCGATCATGGCGAGCAGGATGAGCCGTTCGTAGCCCTCCAGCGCGTTGGAGGCGGCGAAGGAGTCCTTGTAGTGGAACACCATCTCGGAGTGGCCCAGGCTCAGCTCGGGGCCTGGCACCTTGGCCAGGAACTCCACGGTGATCGAGCCGGGATCGGCGAAGTCGATGACGATCTCGTTGACCCGGCCGGTGGGGACGTCATGCCGGTGCGCTTGGAACATGCGCAGCGGCGGCTCGTGGAAGCCGAGCGTGATGACCTGGCGCGAGGCGGCCAGGGCCTTGCCGGAACGCAGGTAGAACGGCACGCCGTGCCAACGCCAGTTGTCCACCTCGGCCCGCACCGCCGCCAGGGTCTCGGTGTCCGAGTCGGGCGGCACCCCCGGCTCGGAGCGGTAACCACGGTATTGTCCGCGCACGACATGCCGCACGTCGAGCGGCCTCAGCGCGTCGAACACCTTTACCTTCTCGTCCCGCAGAGGCTTGGCCGACAGCGACACCGGCGGCTCCATGGCCACGAACCCCAGCACCTGGAACAGGTGGGTCACGATCATGTCCCGGTAGGCACCGGTCGCGTCGTAGAACGCGGCCCGGCCCTCGATCGACAGCGTCTCCGGCACGTCGATCTGCACGTACCGGATGTGCTCGCGGTTCCAGATCGGCTCGAACAGCCCGTTCGCGAACCGGAACGCGAGGATGTTGTCGACCGATTCCTTGCCCAGGAAGTGGTCGATCCGGAAGACCTGCGACTCGTCGAAGACCGCGTGAACCGCCTGGTTCAGCGCGCGCGCCGAGGTCAGGTCGGTGCCGAACGGCTTCTCGATGATCACCCGGGTTTCGCTGGTGACCAGGCCCGCGTCGCCGAGCATGCCGACGACCGAGGTGAACGCGGTCGGCGGGACGGCCAGGTGGTACAGCCGCCGCGGCGATCCGCCGATCTCTTTCTCCGCCCGCTGGATCGCCGCCTCGAGGTCCGCCGTGTGCCCTGGTTCGGCCGGCGCGAACGACAGGCGTTCGGTGAATGACGGCCAGGACGGATCGGTCGGCTTGGTGATGCAGAAGTCGGCGCAGGCCTGCTCCGCGTGCGCGCGGAACTGCTCATCGGTCAGCGCAGTGGCCGGCGGCGACGAACCGATGACGCGGTACTCGCGCGGCAGCAGCCCGGCCGCGTGCAGGTGGAAAAAACCGGGCAGCAGTTTGCGCTTGGCCAGGTCGCCGGTGGCACCGAACAGCACGATGACGTGGTTCTCGGGCCGGGGGGATCCGTGATTGCTCATCTGGCGGTCAGGCCTTCTTCTCCGCGTGCCCGCCGAACTCCGAGCGCATCGCCGACAGGATCTTCGCGGTGAACTCGCCGTTGTCCCGGGACTCGAACCGCTCGTACAGCGAGGCGGCGATGACCGAGGCGGGCACGCCTTCGTCCACCGCGGCCAGCACGGTCCACCGGCCCTCGCCGGAATCGGATACATGCCCGCTGAAGTCCTTCAGGTCGGGCGACTTGGCGAAGGCGGCCGCGGTCAGGTCGACCAGCCAGGAGCTGACCACCGAGCCGCGCCGCCACACCTCGGCGACCTCGCCGACGTCGATCGTGTACTGGTACGCCCAGGGGTCGCGCAGCGGCGCGGTCTCCGCGTCGATCTCCTCCTGATGCAGGCCCGCGTCGGCGTGCTTGATGATCGCCAGGCCCTCGGCGATCGCGGCCATCATGCCGTACTCCACGCCGTTGTGCACCATCTTGACGAAGTGCCCGGCACCGTTCGGGCCGCAGTGCAGGTACCCGTCCTCGGCGGTGGTGTGCCTGGTCCGTCCCGGGGTCGGCTCCGCGCTGCCCCGGCCCGGGGCGATGGTCTTGAAGATCGGGTCCAGCCGCCGCACCGGCTCGTCCTGGCCGCCGATCATCAGGCAGTAGCCCCGCTCCAGGCCCCAGACGCCGCCGCTCGTCCCGACGTCCACGAAGTGGATCCCGTCCCGCTTGAGGTCGGCCGCGCGGGTGATGTCGTCCCGGTAGTAGGAGTTCCCGCCGTCGATCACGATGTCGCCGACGTCGAGCAGCGGCCGCAGCTGGGTCAGGGTCTGCTCGACCACGCCGGCCGGTACCATGATCCAGATGTTCCGCGGCTTGTCCAGCTTGGCGGTGAAGTCGGCCAGGCTCTCCGCGCCGACGGCGCCCTCGGCTTCCAGTGACTTGACCACGTCGGGATTCCGGTCGTAGGCGACGCAGCGGTGGCCGTCGCGCATCAGCCGGCGGACGAGGTTCGCGCCCATCCGGCCGAGCCCGATCATCCCCAGTTGCGTCGGCGTGTCAGTTGGCATGGCGATCCGTCCTTCGTGTTGTCGGCGGCCGTGAATCGGTCAGCGGGCCTTGAGCGCGCGGTAGCGGCGGATGAGCGCGTTGGTCGATGAGTCGTGGTTGAGCGCGGGCTCCTGCGCGCTCGTCAGCTCGGGGATGATCTTGACCGCGAGGACCTTCCCGAGTTCCACTCCCCACTGGTCGAACGAGTCGACGTCCCAGATCGCTCCCTGGGTGAACACGCTGTGCTCGTACAGGGCGACCAGTGTGCCGAGGATCCGCGGGGTGAGGATCTCGGCCAGCAGCACGTTGCTGGGCCGGTTGCCTTCAAACACCCGGTGCGGCACCACCTTATCGGGCGTGCCCTCGGCCCTGACCTCCTCCTCGGTCTTGCCGAACGCCAGCGCCTGCGCCTGGGCGAACACGTTGGAGGACAGGATGTCGTGGTGGTCGCGCAGCGGGTTCAGCGTCTGGCCGAACCCGATCAGGTCGACCGGGATCATCGTGGTCCCCTGGTGGATGAGCTGGTAGAAGCTGTGCTGTCCGTTGGTACCAGGCTCGCCCCAGAAGACCGCCCCGGTGTCGTAGCCGACCGGCTCCCCGGTCAGCGTGACGTGCTTGCCGTTGGACTCCATGGTGAGCTGCTGCAGGTAGGCCGGGAACCGCTTCAGGTACTGCTCGTACGGCATCACGCCGTAGGTCTGGAGGCCGAAGAAGTCGCGATACCAGACCGCGAGCAGGCCCATCAGCACCGGCAGGTTCTGCTCCGGCGGGGCGGTGCGGAAATGCTCGTCCATCTCGTGGGAGCCGGCCAGCATCTCGCGGAACCGCTCGGGCCCGATCGCGACCATCGTGGACAGGCCGATGGCCGATTCCATCGAGTAGCGGCCGCCGACCCAGTCCCAGAACTCGAACATGTTGGCCGTATCGATGCCGAACTTGGCGACCCGTTCGGCGTTGGTCGACACCGCGACGAAATGCCTGGCCACGGCGGCCTCAGAGCCGAGCGCGCCGACAATCCAGTCCCGCGCCGAGGTGGCGTTGGTCAGCGTCTCCAGCGTGCCGAACGTCTTGGAGGAGATGATGAACAGCGTCTCTTCGGGATCCAGGTCGCGGGTCGCCTCGGCGAAGTCGGTGGAGTCCACGTTCGACACGAACCGGAACACCAGGTCCCGCGTGGCGTAGTACCGCAGCGCCTCGTACGCCATCACCGGGCCCAGGTCCGAGCCGCCGATGCCCACGTTGATGACGTTCCTGATCGGCTTGCCGGTGTAGCCCTTCCACTCGCCCGACCTGACCCGGTTGGCGAAGTCCGCCATCCGGCGCAGCACCGCGTGCACCTGCGCCACGACGTCGGTGCCGTCCACCACCAGCGACTGGCCCTCCGGCATGCGTAGCGCCACGTGCAGCACCGGGCGGTCTTCGGACACGTTGATGTGCTCGCCGCGGAACATCGCATCCCGCTTTTCCGGCACGCCGGACTCCTCGGCCAGCGCGACGAGCAGCCGCATGGTCTCGTCGGTGACCCGGTTCTTGGAATAGTCCAGGTAAAGCCCGGCCGCCTCGGCGGTCAGCCGTTCGCCGCGGCCCGGGTCGCTGGCGAACAGCTCGCGCAGGTGCTGGCCGGCGATCTCCTGGTGGTGGCGCTTGAGCGCCTGCCATGACTTCCGCTCGGGCAGTGATGTGACCGCCATGTCCTGCCTCCTCGCGTCGAGATCCTGTTCCCCTCACGGAATAGTTTCATGCCCTTGCTCTCGCCCGCCTCCTGCCCTGCGATAACAGTGACCGAACTCGCGATGACCCCGCGCTTGGAGTCGCGCCATCTAGCGAGTGGCCAGGGGGCCCTAATCCTCCTGCGCCGGGCCGAGCTCGGCCGCGTGGTCGGGGACGTAGGCCTGCATGTCCCGGGGCACGCGGACGTATCCCTGCGAGGGCGGCCGCGGCGGCAGCTTCAGCGTCGGCGGCCGCACCGCGTGGTAGGGGATCGTGCTGAGCAGGTGGGCGATCATGTTGATCCGGGCCCGGCGCTTGTCATCGCTCTCCACCACGTGCCACGGCGCCTCGGGGATGTCGGTGTGCACGAACATCTCGTCCTTGGCCCGCGAATAGTCCTCCCATCTGGTGATCGACTCCAGATCCATCGGTGAGAGCTTCCAGTTGCGCATCGGATCGTGCAGCCGGGACCGGAACCGGCGCTGCTGCTCCTCGTCGCTGACCGAGAACCAGTACTTGCGCAGCAGGACGCCGTCCTCGACCAGCAGCCGCTCGAAGATCGGGCACTGGTGCAGGAACCGGCTGTACTCCTCCTTGGTGCAGAACCCCATGACGTGCTCCACGCCGGCCCGGTTGTACCAGCTGCGGTCGAACAGGGCCAGCTCGCCTGCGGCGGGCAGGTGATCGACGTAACGCTGGAAGTACCACTGGGTGCGCTCGCGTTCGGTCGGGGCGGGCAGGGCGACGATCCGGGCGACGCGGGGGTTGAGGTACTCCGTCACCCGCTTGATCGTGCTGCCCTTGCCGGCCGCGTCGCGGCCCTCGAAGATGACCACGATCCTGGCGCCCTCCGTGCGCATCCACTCCTGCATCTTCACTAGCTCGCCCTGCAGCCGGAACAGCTCGGTCTCGTACAGCCGCCTGGGCAGCCGCGCCGTGCCGTTGGGCTCCCGAGCTGCCTTCTTGCCCTGGTCCTTGACCTTGCCTGGCATCCCGCATTCTCCCTGCCTGTTAGCATGACCGGCGTGAGTGACGATGAGCTTTACCGCCAGTATGAGACGGTCAACCTGTACCGTCGCGGTCCGGGGGCGAAGGTTGAGCTTAACCGCCCCGAGCGTATGAACGCCTGGAGCAACCAGTTCTCCCTCGACTTGCTCGCGGCGATCCGCGAGGTCGCCGAGGACCCGGGCGTCCGGGCGGTCCTGGTTACCGGCGCCGGGCGCGCCTTTTCCAGCGGCGCCGACCTGAAGGAGGCTGCCGAGCAGGCCGGCGGCGGCACGGTCGACGTGTACCGGATCCTGACCGAGCGGTACCATCCGCTGATCACCGGCATCCGGCAGATGCCCAAGCCGGTCATCGCCGCGGTCAACGGTCCCGCGGTCGGGATCGGGGTCTCTCTCGCGCTGGCCTGCGACCTGGTGGCGGCGGCCGAGTCGGCGTATTTCTCACTCGCCTTCGTCTACATCGGGCTGGTGCCCGACGGCGGCTCGTCGCTGCTCGTGCCGGCCCGGGTGGGCTTCGCCCGGGCCGCCGAGCTGGCCATGCTGGGGGAGCGGCTGGAAGCCCGCAAGGCGCTGGACTGGGGCCTGATCAACCAGGTCTGGCCGGACGAAGACTTTAACGAGCAAACCACCAAGCTGCTCGACCGGCTCGCCTCCGGCGCCACGAAGTCCTACGCGGGGACCAAGCGCCAGCTCAACCAGTGGCTGTACCAGCACATGGACGCCCAGCTCGAGTTCGAGGCCCAGATCCAGAAGGAGATGGCCGCCTCGGGCGACTTCGCCGAAGGGCTCGCGGCGTTCGCCGGGAAACGGCCGCCCCGGTTCCGCGGCGCCTGATCCCGCTGGACCAGCGGAATCTTGGACACGGCTCAGCTCGAGCGGATCTACCGGGCCGAGGCGCCCCGGATTACCGCCGCGCTGGCCGCGCGGATCGGTGACGTGGGGCTCGCCGCCGACGCCGTGCACGACGCGTTCGTCGAGGCCATCGAGCACTGGCGGGACGGGCGCGTCCCGCCCAACCCCGGCGGCTGGCTGGCCACCACGGCCCGCCGCAAGGCGATCGACCGGCTGCGCCGGGCCCGGGCGGGCCAGCAGAAGCTGGCCCTGCTCGCGGCGACCGCCACCGATACCAGCCCCGAGGCCGGCGAGGAAGATCATGCCGATGACGAACTACTCGGCATGATCTTCGCCTGCTGCCATCCGGCGCTGCCGCGTGAGTCGCAGATCGCGCTCACGCTCCGCGCCGTCTGCGGCCTGACCACGGCCGAGATCTCGGCCGCCTTCCTGGCCGGCGAGCCCGCGATGACCCAGCGGCTGCTGCGGGCGCGCAAGGCGCTGCGCTCTGCTGGGGAGGACGGGGTGCACGCCGACATGCGCATCCCAGACCCCGACGAGCTCGCGGACCGGCTGGCCGAGGTGCTGGCCGTGGTGTACCTGGTCTTCAACGAGGGCTACCTGGCCAGCGCGGGCCGGCAGCCCGCCCGGCGGGACCTGGCCGCCCAGGCCGTGTCGCTGACCCGGCTGCTGCACCGGCTGATGCCGCGCGAGCCCGAGGTCCTCGGCCTGCTGGCCTTGCTCCTGCTGCACGAGTCCCGGGCCGCGACCCGGTTCGACGGGTGGGGACGGCTGGTCAGGCTCGCGGACCAGGACCGCGCTCGCTGGAACCGGGCGCTGATCGCGGAGGCCACCGGGCTGCTCGACCGGGCCCTGGCGCTGCGCGGGCCCGGTCCCTACCAGGTCCAGGCGGCCATCGCCGCGCTGCACGCGGAGGCGCCCGACTATACCCGCACCGACTGGAACCAGATCCGCCTGCTGTATGACCGCCTGCAGGAGCTGACGCCGTCGCCGGTGGTGCTGCTGAACCGGGCGGTCGCCACCCGGTACGTGGTCGGCCCCGAGGCCGCGCTGGCCGAGATCACGCCGCTGGCCGCCGAACTGGATGGGTACCGGCTCTTTCACGCGCTGCGGGCCGGCCTGCTGGCGGGCCTCGGCCGCGACGACGAGGCCCGCGCCGCCAGCGAGCGGGCGCTCGCGCTGGCCGGCAACCCGGCCGAGCGCGAGCTGCTCGCCCGCCGCCTGTCGTTCTAAGCTGTCGTCCTGCGCGGTCGTCCTAATTGGGCCCGTCACATCTCCACGACGGGGCGGACCTCGACCGTCATCCAGCCCCGGTCGACCCCAGGCCAGGTCTTGGCGATCTCGACGGCCTCCTCGATGGTGTCGGTCTCCAGCACCGAATATCCGCCGAGCGCCTCCTTGGTCTCCATGAACGGCCCGTCGGTGACGCCGCTGGCGCGCACCGTCTTGGCGGTGGCCGGCGGTGCGAGCTGGTGCCCGCTCTCGACCAGCTTGCCCGAGCCGCCGCCGGCCTTCTCGTACCAGGCCCCGATCTCGGCGTACCACGCCTGGCCCTCAGCCTCGGACATGGTCCGGGCCGCGTCGGTGTCCAGGAGCAGGATCACGTACTTCACGGTTGCCTCCATATGTCGACGGGGGGCCACGATGGCCTCCCTGCATCAGTTCCACGAACGGCGCGTCGGCCCTTCCGACATCACCGGCCCGCAATTTTCAGGCGTCCCTTACGCTCTGGGTCATCCTCGACTCCATGGTCAAGATGGCCTCGTAGCGCCGCTGGATGTCGGCCCGGTCGCTGGCTTCCGGCACCGAGCGCTCGCAGGCCCGGTTGATCATGGCGGCCTGCTCGAGCAGCACCCGGCGCTGCCCCTCGCTCGTGGTCTCCGCCATGATCCTGGCCAGCGCCTCGAGCATGCGGATCATCACGGCCGGCATGCCGAGGCTGGACTGCCTGATCTTCTCGAAGGAGCGCTGCATCAGGCGGTCGTAGGACGGCTCGGCCGCGATGACCCGGATGAACCCCTTCGCGTCCCGGTACACGCGGGCCGGGTGCCATCCGGTCACGATCTTGCACAGGTTCTCTCCGAGCCAGTCGATGCAGGTCAGCGCCGTGAAGGTGTCGTTGACCGCGGCGGAAAGCGCCCGTAGGGCGATCTCGACCAGCTGGTCGATGCCGAACGACACGTCCTGGCTCAGCGTCCGGTACGGGCCGGTGACGTGCGCGCGGCCCAGCGCCTGGCGCACCAGCGGCGCCGCCTCCGGCGGCCAGACCGTCGCGAACCGGTGCCCGCGCACGATGAAGTGCCCGGGCCGGTGATCCAGGCTGATCACCGCGTTGGCCTTGGTGGCCAGCCGGACCAGGCTCTGGTGCTTGATGAACTGCACGTACCCGCTGGCCGGCGCGAGCAGCACGCTCCCGCCCGCCTCGGCGCGGGTCAGCAGCTCGACCGTGGTCGGACCGGCCTTCAGGTGCGCTTCGGTGCTCCCGCCACCCTGCTCCCTGATCGCCTCGGCCAGGTCGGCGGCGATGCTCGCGATCACCTGCGGCAGCTGGATCGAGATGGCCGTGTGGTGGATGAAGTAGATGAGCACGGCCAGATCGGCCACCATCAGCACGAACGTGACCGTCACGCCGATGTGCGGCACGAAGTCCCCGTGTGACCCGGTGCCGATCGAGGCGAGCACGAGCACCGAGTAGACGAACGTCGCGACGAACGTGCCCAGCGTCACCTGGGTGCCCCGGTCGCGGATGAAGTTCCTCAGCATCCGCGGCCCGAACTGGGTCGACGCCAGCGTCAAGGTGACCAGGATGATGGAGAAGACCACGCCGACCACGGTGATGATGGCGGCGGCGATCGTGGTGAGGACCTGCCGGGCCGCGTCGGCGCTGCCGCTGATCACCCAGCCGGGGAGGGTGAAATCCCCGCGGTAGGCGGCGCGGTCGGCGATGAGCGTGACGCCGAACAGCACGATCGCCACCGCCACCTCGATGGCGGGCACGAACCACAAGCTGGTGCGCAGGACCTCCCTGCGCCAGTGCGAGGCCAGTGCCGATGACGGGACGCCGCGGTACATGTTCGGAATCTTGCCATCGAGCCAGGGCATGTACCTAACGGGCGGCTTTTCAGCGCTCCTCGAGCACCCCCGCCCGCCCGGTGGCCCGGTTCATAGCGCACGCCTCTCGTTCGGATCGTCCCTGTCCCTGGGGGCGGCGACCGTTACGGCTCGTCGCCAAGCTCCGCCGTCCCGGCGTCACCTATGGCGATCTCCAGCCCCATGGCCCGCAGGATCTTCCCCGCCGCCGAGACCACCCGGGCCGTCCCCACGATCGGGGCGATCGCGATCATCACTTCCTGGATGTCGTCGGCGGTTATCCCGCTTTTCTCGGTGGCGTCGGCGTTAGCGAGGTAGGAGGCAGGCGGCGCGTCCACCGCGACCAGGGCGGCCAGCCTCACGAGCATGAAATCGCGCGGTGGGAAAGAACTGTGGTCAACCGAAACGGTAGTCAGGTCGACGAGCGTATCGAGGACGGCTGTATCGGAAGTCACGGAGCCCCCTGGGTCGTTACGGATGCGCGGGCGGCTGCCCTCGCGGGAGATACCAGCAGTCCATCGCGGCCCGTGATCGCGGACATCACCCGGCAGGGATGAGCCACGGGCCAGCCGGAGACCCACCCGGCACAGGTGATGCCCCGCGACCGGCCAATGGCGAGAATTCCTGACCATGACCACCACCACCAGTTCCCGGCCGTGGCATCGCTTCGGACGCTCTTTTGTCGAGGCGAACAGTTACGGGTTCGTGCTGTTGCTGGTCATGGTGACCTATATCGTGTCCGTCTCATTGACCCAGACGTGGGCGACTTCGATCGTGCTCACGGTTCAGATCGCCACGGTCTGGTTCACGCTCCGGACCTCGAAGGCCCGTCCCGCGGTCCGGCGTTTCGCTGACATCGTGCTATGCATCGCCGCCGCCACCGCCGTCGTGAGTTTCTTCGTGCACCGAACGGGTGCCGAGCGGGGCTGGGTGTTCGTGGTCTGCTGCGTGCTCTACCTGATCGCGCCGTTCTCGATCGTGCGCCATCTGATCCTGCGCCGCGACGTTGACACGGAAACCCTGCTCGGGGCCATCGCCGCCTACCTGCTGATCGGCATGTTCTTTGCGTTCGCTTACAAGGCGATGGGGGAATTCGGCAGCGTGCCGTTCTACGGTACGGCCGGGCGCGGCTCGCTCAGCCAGGACCTGTTCTTCAGCTTCGTCACGATGACGACCGTCGGGTACGGGAACCTGGTGCCGACCGCCAATCCGGGGCAGACCTTCGCGGTGCTCGAGGCCTTGATCGGGCAGCTGTTCCTCGTGGTGGCCGTCGGGAAGATCATCTCTACCTATGAGCCGAGACGCGACCGTTAGCCGCGGTCAGGCCGTACCCGACGCCTTGAGCCTGGTCAGCAGGACGGTGCCGTCGGGGCTGCCCAGGCCCGAGCAGGCGTCCCAGCCGGGGCCGGCCGCGTAGGCGCCGTTGTTTCCGCTGGTGATGTCGCGGAATCCGGGCACGTCAGTGCCGGGCGTCACGCCCGCGTACAGGGCCGGCTGGAGCAGGCCGAACCGCTGGCCCGTCGCCTCGGCGAGCCGGCTGACCAGCGCCGACCACAGCGGGGCAACCGCGCTGGTTCCGCCGACCACCTGGGCCTTCCCGCCGGAGTAGATCTGGTAGCCGGTCGTCGGGTCCGCGTTGCCCGCCACGTCGGGCACGCCCCGTCCCGAAGACCCCGAAGACCCCGAAGACCCGCCGCGGCCGGCCGAGGACCCGCCGGCCCGGCCCGGCACCCCGGCGCTGGCCTGCCAGGACGGCACGGGGTACTGGTCACTCACCCCGCCGCCGCCGGCTCCCTGGTTCGAGGCGGTCTCGTTCCATACGACCTCCGAGCTGATCGTGCCGGTGGACGGGTCCGCGAGGAGCTTGGTCCCGCCGCAGCCCAGCGCGTTCGGGCTGGACGCGGGGAAGTCCACGTGCGGCTGGCCGTCGGTGACGGCGTCGCCGCTGCCGTTGTCGCCGGAGGCCGCGCACACTGTGATGCCCAGCGCGGCCGCGTCGGCCATCGCCGCGTCCATCGCCGACCGCCCCTGCGCGGTCCAGGAGTCTTCGGACTGGCCCCAGCTGATCGAGATGGCGATGGGCGCCGGGCTGGCCTGCGCGGCGTCGGAGATCGCGTCGACGAAGCCCCGGTCGCCGTTGTTCGGCGCGAAGTACACCACCTGCGCCGCGCCGGGCGCGGCGGCGCCGATGACGTCGATATCGAGCGCGACCTCCACGTCGGCGCCGGTCGGGTCCGAACCCGGCGCGTTGGCCGCCCCGTCCACGCCGACCGCGGTGATCGAGGGGACCGGGATGTTGAGCCCGCCGAAATACGCGTCAAGGTCGCTGGTCGAGAAGCCGCCGCCGAGTTCGATGACCGCGATCGTCCGCCCGGCGCCGGTGGTCCCGGCCGGGAACTGGTAGATGTCAGCCACCTGGTTCGGCGGGTACGAGGTGCCCTGCGCCGCCGCGGCCCGAGGCCGGAAATGCGCCCGGAACTGCGGCCTGGTGTCCAGGCCGAGCACGGCCAGCACGACGCCGGCCAGCGCGGCCGGGATGTACACCGGGCCCTCGCGGTAACGGTGCGTGACCACGTGGCCGCCCGGGCTCGTGCTCCTGACCAGCTGCAGGGTCACGCCGAACGCGCGGGACAAATCGCCCAGGGTGCCCGCCACCTTGATCCGGCGGGTGGCCGGATGAACCTCCGTCACGTCCAGCCCCAGGCCGGTGAGCATCTGCCGGACGAGGTCCACGTCGGCGGGGTCGGCCCCGTACCGCTCGGCCAGTTCGTCGCGGGTCAGGACGGTGGGCCCCTCGACGATCTCGGCGGGAATGTCGGCCCGGCGGCGCAGCACCAGCGTCACTTCGGCCCGCTCGGAGGTGTCCAGCGGGCCGGCCGGCGTGACCCTCGCCAGCGACGCGCGGTCGCTGCCAGGTAGTTCCACCGAAGGCTGTGATTGGTCAGACACTGTTACTCCCGCTCGGTAGGTGCCGGGGACAGCAGGTATTGAGCCCCCCACGGGCGGATTGCCGTACGCAAAGCAAGTACCCGCTCGTTCGGCATAATCATTTCATCCGAACGGGAGCGGGTGACAGTTACCGCGAATACTGAAAGCCCATATTTCCGGCCGCCCGGGCTTAGAAAAAAGCATGCACCATATCGATCACCCGGTCGTCGTCGCTCACCACCGGGATCACCCGCCATTTGTCCAGTGTGGTGCACGGATGCGAGATACCCAGGCACACCAGGTCGCCGGGCGCCAGGGCCGTCCCCTCGGCCAGCCGGAGGTACGCATGCTGGTCGTTGAGCTCGGTCACCTCACCGCTGACTCCGCCCGCGACGCCCCGGCGCACGACGCGCAGCGGCACCGGCAGCCCCTTGTCGAAGCCGACGTCGCGGCGGCCCGCGCCGAGCAGCGCCAGGCCGGGCTCGGGGCGGGACAGCACCTGCGCCCACAGCTCGAGCGCGGGCCGCAGCACCGGCGCGTCCGGCGCGCCCGAAGAAGCCCGGCGGGCGGGGGAGACGGCGCCGTAGTACCCGTGATCGTGGGTAACGTACGCGCCGCTGCGCAGGATCACCGTCATCCCGGCGGTGCCGCCCGCCGTCAGCTCGCGGGTCACCACGTCGAAGTACGCGCTGCCGCCGGCCGTGACGATGAACTGGTCGCCGACGGTGGTCGGCACCAGGGCGTCGGCCAGGCCCCGCAGCCGGCGGCAGAAGGAGCCGATCAGCCCGAGCGCCTCGCTCCCGCTGATGTTTCCTTCGTACCCGGCCACGCCTGCCACCCGGAGCGTGCCGGTGGCGGCGGCCGCCTTCGCCACGTCCAGGGCGCAGGCGTCGGTCCGGCAACCGGTGCGCCCGCCGTCGTGACCGATCTCCACCAGGACCGGCAGCCTGCGGCCGGCCGGGTGACGGCTGAGCACCCGGTCCAGGATGGCCACGCCGTCGGTGCTGTCGACATAGCAGTAGGCCTCGAAGCTGGGATCGGCGGCGAGTTCGGCGGCCAGCCAGGCGATGCCCGCCTCGTCCACCAGCTCGTTGGCCAGCAGCAGCCGGGGGAAGCCGAACGCGCGGTACGTCCGCAGCTGGCCGACGGTGGCGACGGTGATGCCCCAGGCGCCGTGGGCCAGCTGGCGGGCGGCGAGTTCGGGCGACATGGCGGTCTTGCCGTGCGGGGCCAGCGCCACTCCGGCCCGGTCGCAGTACGCCGCCATCGCCTCGACGTTGTTGGCCAGCGCCGACTCGCGCAGGGTCAGCAGCGGGTAGGTGAATCCCGCCGCGTGCAACCCCGGCCGGGCGGCCAGGCGTGCCGCGGCGAGCGGCCCGAAACCCTTCTCGGTGGCGTCGATCGGACGCTCGCGGAGCGCGCGGAGCCGCTCCGCCACCAGCGGCGGCAGTGCATTCCTCACCCGGTCTCCCATGCCTATTCACCAGGGAATGGTCGGAGCCTACGGTACCGCTTCGCCACGCGCTGTTGCGGCGAGCTCACGCGGTGCGCCCGGCCAGGCCGAGGCGGCTGGCGGCGACGGCGGCGTTGGCGCGCAGCCTGCTTACCTCGGCGGCAAGTTCTCCGGTGCCCTCGTCGGTGATCCGGTAGTAGCGGCGCAGCCGCCCGTCCACGATCTCCTCTCTGTCGCTGGTGACCAGGCCGTCCGCCTTCAGCCGGTCCAGCGCCGCGTACAAGGTGCCCGCCCGGAGCCTGACCCGGCCGTCGGAGATCCGCGCCACGTCGGTCATGATCCCGTAGCCGTGCTGCGCCCCCGCGGCCAGCGCGGTCAAGATGAGAAACGTCGGCTCCTGCATGGACTGCTTCCGCACACATCTTGTATATGCCGATGACCGGCACATAATCAACTCGGCCGGCATTAAGAACGAAGGGTGACCGATTCCGCACTACTTGTTGCGATTTGCCGCGCCGCTGGGTCATGATGAAGCTAAGTGACGAAAAGATTAGGGTCACCACGAAAGGGTGCCGTGCCGCCGCGTGCCACGTTCCGCGACGTGTTCGCGGTCCGCGAGTTCCGGGCTCTGTGGTTCTCCGAAATCCTCTCCGTCGCGGGCGATCGGCTCGCCCTGGTGGCCCTCACCCTGCTCGTCTTTCACCACACAGGATCACCGCTGCTCACGGCCATCGTGTACGCGGCCGGGTACGTGCCGTGGGTGATCGGCGGCTTGTTCCTGGCCCAGGTGGCCGACCGACGGCCGCGGCGCTCGGTGATGGTCGTCTGCGACGTGGTCCGCGCCGTCCTGATCGCGGCCATGGTGATACCGGGCGTGTCCATACCGATCCTGGTGGCGCTGCTGTTCGCGGCCACGATGTTCGCGCCCCCGTTTGAATCGGCCCGGGCCGCCATCACGCCCGACATCCTGCAGGGCGAAAGCTACGCGCTGGGCACGGCGGTGATCCAGACCACGTTCCTGGCGGGCCAGGCGGTCGGTGCGATCGGCGCGGGATTCGCGGTCGCCTTCATCGGCGTCCGGCCCGCGCTCGTCATCGACGTGGCCACGTTCGTGGTTTCCGCCTTGTTCATCGCGCTGGGCACCCGCGCCAGGCCCGCGGCCGCCAAGCCCGAGACCGGCCGGTCGTCGCCGCTGGCCCAGATGCGGGACGGCTTCGGGCTGGTGTTCGGAGACCGGGCGCTGCGCACCTTGCTGCTGCTCGCCTGGCTGGTGGCGTTTTACACGATTCCCGAGGGGGTGGCGGCCCCGTATGCGAGCAGGCTCGGGGGAGGGTCGATAGCAACCGGCCTCGTGCTGGCGTCGACGGTGGTCAGCACCGCCATCGCCACGCCGTTGTTCAGCCGGCTGGTTCGCCCGCGTCAGCGGCTCGCCTGGATGGGACCCCTGGCCGTACTCACCTGCGCGACGCTGGTCCTGACGGCCCTCCGCCCGGGTCTGGCTGCCTCGCTCGTGATCTTCTCATTGTCGGCTGCGTTCGGTGTCTACCAGCTCGCGGCCAACACCGCCTTCGTCGTCAGGGTGCCGAACGAACGGCGGGCTCAGGCCTTCGGCCTGGCCAACATGGGTGTCATCGTTGGCCAGGGGGCCGCTTTCGTCGCGGCCGGCGCCGCCGCGGAGGTGGTCGCTCCCGCGGTGGTCATCGCTGTCGGAGGCGGGATAGGGGCGATGATCGGTTTGGTCCTGGCGCTCAGGTGGCGCCACGTGTCACCGCCCGGCGGCCGTCATGCGGCGGGCCGCCGTTCCGGTCACGCCGCGGCAAGAAGTTCGGTCCCGCTGCGCGGGTCTTCTTGGCAGTGCCTCTTCTTGGCAGTGCCTCTTCAGCAGCGGCTGCGGACCCAGCTCAAGTCCATGTATCGCGCATTGCGAATTCCCTTTCCGGTTGCGCCCGACGGGAAGTCCTCGTAGCGGGAAGTCCTCGTAGTCAGCCCCAGGTGACGCGCATGGTCTGCCCTCCCTCCGCAACCGATATACGGCCGTGCGAAAGTCTCCCGGCGTCGGCAACGCCGGGTAATCATGGCTTGTCAATCACCATTTAGCTCCTCTTTGTGGGCCGGTGTATGGAAATCAG
>Ga0074046_10001144_pt1 | contig 24488 bp, 20 predicted proteins | sample BogForMeECP23OM3_FD_94441 | JGI IMG/M metagenome (GOLD analysis project Ga0074046, IMG submission 94441) | Bog forest soil microbial communities from Calvert Island, British Columbia, Canada - Bog Forest MetaG ECP23OM3 | ecosystem: Environmental > Terrestrial > Soil > Wetlands ...
AACAACGCGGGCATCCTGCGCGACCGCATGATCTTCAACATGAGCGAAGAAGATTGGGACGCAGTCGTCAGCGTCCATCTGAAGGGCTCGTTCAACGTCGCCCGCCACGCGGCCGCCTACTGGCGCGAGCAGCACAAGGCCGGCAACGTGCTCAACGGCCGGCTCATCAACACCAGCTCCGACTCGGGCATCCTGGGCAACGCCGGGCAGAGCAACTACGGCTCGGCGAAGGCGGCGGTCGCCGCGATGGCGATAATCGTGGATCGCGAGATGAGCCGCTACGGCGTCACCGCCAACGCGATCGCGCCGGTCGCGCGCACGCGCCTGACCGTCGACGCGACTCCGCAGACTGCCGGCGGAATGGCGAAGAAAGAAGGCGAGTGGGACGCGTTCACGCCTGCGCACGTTGCGCCGCTGGTCGCGTGGCTGTCGAGCGACGACGCCAAGGACGTTCACGGCGAAGTGTTCCGCGTCGGCATGGGCAACGTATGGCTGATGCGCGGATGGCACACCGGCGCCAAGGTCTCGAAGAAAGGCTCGATGTGGGAGCCGGCGGAACTCGGCGCCAAGCTCAAGGAAGAGCTCGCCAAGGGCGTGACCAAGAAGGAGAGCATGGGCGAGGTGATGGGCGGGGGCGTGTAGATTTTTGACCGCTGAGAAGAAACCGAAAAGCGCGGTTCCTCGTGAGCCGCGCTTTCGTTCCATCCTGTTCATTTGCGCCGCCAACACCGCACGCAGCGTGATGGCCGAGCATATCCTGCGCCGCGAACTCGACGGGCTCGATTTCGAGCATCAGATAACGATTACCTCGGCCGGCATCGCGCCGTACGCCCGCGACGGCGCGTTGGTCTCGCTCGACACCCGGATGGCGCTGCGCGAAGTCGGCATCGACATCGGCGACGAGGCTACTTCCACCGACCTCAAGCGGCATCCCGAGATGCTCGAGCAGACCGATCTCATAATCGCGATGACCGAGCAGCAGGCGCGCGAGCTGGTCGAGCGATTTCCCGGCGCGAGCGAGCGGCCGGTGTTCACGCTGCGTTCGTTCGCGGGCGAGGCCGGCGATATCGACGACCCCTACGAAAAGGGCGACCTGGTATTCGCCGAATGCCGCGAGGAAATCCATCGCCTCGTCCCGACCATCATCGAACGCCTGTTTCATCGGTAATCAGATGGCACTGGAATTCAGCAATCCGAGTGACGCCGGGATTCGCGCGATTCTGTCGAAGCCAGCCACGGTCGCAGTCGTAGGATGCTCCGACAATCCAGCCCGCGACTCTCTCAAAATCGCAAAATTGCTGAAAGACCATGGCTTCAAGGTGATTCCGGTAAATCCCCAAATCGACGCCGACGCGCTCCAGAGCGCCCTCGGCGAGAAGTGCTACCCCGACCTGGCGTCGATCCCCGAACCAGTCGAGATGGTGGACGTATTCCGCCGCTCGGAATTCGTGCCGCAAATCGTCGAAGAAGCGATCACCAAAGGCGCGCGCATACTGTGGTGCCAGTTGGGCGTAATCCACCTCGACGCCGCCCGCCGCGCGCAGCAAGCCGGCCTGACGGTCATCATGGATCGATGCCCGGCAATCGAATACGCGCGACTGTTCTGAGGCAAGGCGGCGGTGCCGCAATCTTACGATGAAGCCGCGCAAGTGGAAGACCCTCGGCAGCGACGTCGCATACCGGACACCGATCTTCGATCTCCATCGCCGGCGCTCGATACATGCGCGGCGCGGCGAGCGCGACTTCTTCATCCTCGACGCGCCCAACTGGGTGAATATCATCCCGCTCGCGAAAAACGGCGATGTCGTGATGATTCGCCAATGGCGTCACGGCATCTCGGAGCTCACGCTCGAAGTGCCGGGCGGCATGGTCGATCCCGAGGATCTGTCGCCAATGCATGCGGCGCGCCGCGAAATGATCGAAGAGACCGGATTCGACTCCGACACGATCGTCGAGCTCGGCAAGGTGCATCCGAATCCCGCAATCCAGGGCAACATCTGTTACTCGTTCCTCGCCGAAAACGTGCACGAAGTGGCAAGAGTGGTATCGCTCGGCGACGAAGAAACCGAAATCGTGCTGGTTCCGATGCGCGAAATCCGCGGCCTGATTGCGTCGGCCAAAGTCATGCACGCTCTGACGATCGCCGCATTTTCGTTCCTGCACCTGTACAACCCTCCGCCCAAGCGGCGTCGGAAGAAGTAGCCGCGCCCGCAGTCTGCGCGTTCCTTTATCCACAGTTCGGTCGATTTTTCCACAAAATGAGGCCTTCAGAACTTCGCTCTCCAACTTCTCCGCACTATGATTCTCGCTCAAATGACGAAGAAGGAAGCGATTCGGCGCCTTGAAAACCTCGCGCTCGAAACGGGGCACAAGCGGAATCACTACGTCAAGCGGGCGCTAAACGAATTTCTGGACCGCAACGAGCATCTTCTCGGCCACAGGCCGATGCGCACGATCGGTTTCTCGACCCTCGACCAAATCCCCTGTCGCCCGAACAGGTTTCCGTCCTGACTCGTCGACCATTCCGTCGCGATACTTGCTCCACTCTTGACACCTCGCCCGTTCCATCCGGCCGTTGCGGCCTCCTATACCTCGCCCGTTATTTTCACGGGAGAGGTTAGGTGAGGGTTCTGCGATTCATCGCGACGTCGGATTACTTCACTGACTGATTTCCCGCCCTGAGCACACCACTGACCTCCTGAATGACGCCTTCAGTTTCCTGCAACACTTCGCTGTTCCAAAATCTCATTACTCTAAAACCCCGCGCTTCCAAGTCTCGCGTCCGCGAATCGTCGTAACGCTTTCAAGCGTCTGAGTGCTGCTCTCCATCTAGCTCCACGATCAGGCGCGCTCCGATGCAGCAAAAATCGACAATGAAAGAATCGATCGGTACTTGCCTACGGAACTTCCAACCGTCCAGATTTCGATTCCGAAGGATCGCCCAGAGACGCTTTTCGGCTTCGGTGGAATCGCGCCGAAGAGCGCGGGAGCGGGTCAGTGGTTGCTTAGCAATCACTCGCGACGGCGTAAGGTCAGCCATCGATCGAGAGTGACACTTTTCGGGTTGATGTGAAACTGGGAGTTAACAGGAACGGACCGGGCGAGATCGCGTAGGTGGTCGCTGCACCAGGCGGGCATGCTGAATCCCAGAACCCTCACCTACCGACCGCGACGCGGTCGGCCGCCTCTCCCGTGAAATAACGGGCGAGGTATTCGGAGGCCGCGGCGGCCGGATCTTGAGCATCCAGAAAAATAATTCGGGGGCTGGGATTGCTCCCAGCCCCCTGCCGTCACCACATCCGCCGCCCCACCACATCCTGTTAGGGCGCGAGTCCTGCCGCGCCTTGCTTAGTAAGTGGGTCCCGGAGAATCCGTCATCCCCATTTTCTCCGAGGACTGGCTGAAACCTTTACCGGCCGCCGCTCAGCTACCTTCCCCCGCATCAACCTCATCATCGCCAGTCTCTCGAAAGCCTCCCCTCCAATCCTCCGGGACCCTTAAGACTCCTTGTTTATGAGCACCCGCTCGTAGTGCCACAGTTCATGCATTTGTAGCAGGCGCCGTTGCGCACCATTATGCTGCCGCAGTCGGGACATGGCGGCGCGTCGGCTTGGTTGATGAATGCCTGCCGTATCCCGCCGTCCTTGCCATCGCGCAAACTGGCTACTGGAGCCATCGCTACGGGCGCCACTTCTGATTTTGCCGACAACGTTTTCTCCGACTCGACAATCCCGACTTCGCGCTTTGCTTCTTCGTCCAGGAACTTCGACGCCATCCAGCGGAACAGATAGTCAACGATCGACTTGGCGTACGGGATTTGCGGATTCTTGGTGAAGCCCGACGGCTCGAAGCGCATATGCGAGAACTTGTCCACCAGGAACTGCAGCGGAACGCCGTACTGCAGCGCGAACGAAATCGCCGTCGCGAAGGAGTCCATCAGGCCCGAGATGGTCGATCCCTGCTTCGACATCGTGACGAAAATTTCGCCCGGCGTGCCGTCCTCGTACATGCCGACCGTGATGTAGCCTTCGTGGCCGGCGATATCGAACTTGTGCGTGATCGATTTGCGCTCGTCGGGCAGCTTGCGCCGCTGCATCCGATCGTCAGCCGCCGCTATCACCGCCGCTGCGACCGTCTCCACCGCCTTCTCGGTCTTGCCGGTGTTGAGCGGCTGCGTGCGTTTAGAGCCGTCGCGGTAAATCGCGACCGCTTTCAAGCCGAGCTTCCACGCGGTGACGTAAGCCTCGGCCACTTCGTCCGCGGTCGCTTCCGCCGGCATGTTGATCGTCTTTGAAATCGCGCCCGAGATGAACGGCTGCACCGCGCCCATCATCTTGATGTGACCGTTGTAGTGAATCGTGCGGGCGCCGGCGCGCGGCTTGAAAGCGCAATCGAAAACCGCAAGATGCGCGTCGGCGAGCTGCGGCGCGCCCTCGATCGTCTCGTTCTCGTCCAGGTACTCGACGATCTCCTGCACTTCCTTCGAGTCGTAGCCCAGCCGCTTCAACGCGCGCGGGACCGTACCGTTGACAATTTTCAGCATCCCGCCGCCGACCAGCTTTTTGTACTTGATCAGCGCGATGTCAGGCTCGATGCCGGTGGTGTCGCAATCCATCATGAATGCGATCGTGCCGGTCGGCGCTATCACCGTCGCCTGCGAGTTGCGGTAGCCGGCCGCCGTGCCGACCTTGAGCGCGTCGTCCCATGACTCGCGCGCGGCGCGCAGCAAATCGAGAGGAACGTACGACGGATCGAGCTTGTAGGCGTACGATTTGTGGCGCTCGATCACTTTCAGCATCGGCTCGCGATTGGGCGCGTAGCCGGCGAACGGTCCCATCTGCTCGGCAATGCGCGCGGACTGCAGATAGGCCTCGCCCGTCATCAGCGCGGTGATCGCGGCGGCGTAGCTGCGGCCCTGGTCAGAGTCGTACGGCATGCCGAGCGCCATCAGCAGCGCGCCGAGGTTCGCGTAGCCAAGCCCGAGCTCGCGGAACGCGCTGGCATTCTTGGCGATCTCGTCGGTCGGATACGAAGAATTGTCGACGACGATATCCTGCGCCGTGATCATCACGTCGACGGCGTGGCGGAACGCGCGGACGTCGAACTCGCCGCGCTCGTCGATGAACTTCATCAGGTTGAGCGACGCGAGATTGCAGGCCGAGTTGTCGAGATGCATGTACTCGCTGCACGGATTCGACGCGTTGATGCGGCCGCTGGCGGGGCAGGTGTGCCACAGGTTGATGGTGGTGTCGAATTGCATCCCCGGGTCGCCGCATGCGTGCGCGGCCTCGGCGATCATGTGGAGTATCTTGCGCGCAGGACGGGTCTCGGCGACTTCGCTGGACTTGACGAAATGCGTCTGCCATTCGGCGTCGTCGAGCACCGCCTGCATGAATCCGTCGGTGGCGCGCACGGAATTGTTGGCGTTCTGGAAAAATACGGAGCCGTAAGCGGGGCCGTCGAGCGAGGAGTCGTAACCGGCCTCGATCAGCGCCCACGCCTTCTTTTCCTCTTCTACTTTGCACTTGATGAAATCGACGATGTCGGGATGGTCGGCGTTGAGCACGACCATCTTGGCCGCGCGGCGCGTCTTGCCGCCCGACTTGATTACCCCGGCGCTCGCGTCCGCGGCTTTCATGAACGACAACGGTCCCGACGCGGTGCCACCCGACGAAAGTTTCTCGCGGCATCCGCGCAGCGCCGACAGGTTCACGCCCGCGCCGGAGCCGCCTTTGAAGATCATGCCCTCGTTGCGGTACCAGCTCAGGATCGAGTCCATGCTGTCCTCGACCTTGAGGATGAAGCATGCGGAGCACTGCGGCTTGGCCTCGATACCGACGTTGAAATAGACCGGGCTGTTGAACGACGCCTTCTGGTTGAGGAGCAGGTACTTCAGCTCGGCATGGAATGTTTCGCGCGCGTCGCCGTCGGCAAAGTAACCCTGCTTGTCGCCCCATCCGCTGATCGTGTCGACGACACGGGAGATCAGTTGACGGACGCTGGTCTCGCGCCGCGGCGTGCCGAGCGGTCCGCGAAAATATTTCGACACAACGACGTTGGTCGCGGTCTGCGACCACGCTCGCGGCACCTCGACGTCTCTCTGCTCGAAGACCACGCGCCCGTCTTCGCCCGAGATAACGGCGCTGCGCAGATCCCAATCGACCTGGGAATATGGATCGACGCCGGCCGTCGTGAAAAACCGCTCGAGCACGACACCTCGTCCCGGCGCGACAGAATTGACCGGGACAGCATTGGGAGCTGGTGCGCGGTCGGTTATTTTGGCCTTCGAATCCATCTCAAAGTCAATCGCTCCCCCGCCCATCACCGCATCCTCCCCACCTCGTTACATGCGCGTTAAGCCCGCATTCAGTTCCACTAGCATCGTCTTCGCTGCGCGGATGGCTCCTAGCCAATCTAGAGTCGCCATGTGATACGTATTATGCAGCGTGGGCGACAATATCGCTCGGCCCGTTCGGCTTGTCAAGCCCCGACCCCCTACAGGTAGCGTAGGACGATCTGTTAACAACCCATATGTTAGGTTGTTGATAGCTTTTGGTAAATCTTCGCTCCTATTAACGATTATGACTGACCGACTAAGTCGAATTAGCTCGACTAATGAAAATTGCCCTCGGAGAATGCCGCCGAACATACGGTCGGTATGCGTCGCGGCAGCAGTGGAGCTATCGTTTGCAGGTCATGCCAAATCGACGCCGTAAGGCTCCGGAACAGATCGGCGCCACGATGCAGCCCCTGCTCGATCGGATCGACCGCGAGGGTCATTTCGCGATAGTGCGGCTCGCGAAAGCGTGGCCGGAGATCGTCGGCGAAACGATCGCGCGTCGCACGGAAATCGTCTCGCTGAAATTCCACACCGCGGTCGTGAAAGTATCGGGCGCGATGTGGATACAAGAACTGAATCTGATGAAGTCGCAGATTCTCGCGCGCGTGACGGAGCGGATCGGCAACGACGTCGTGCGTGAGCTGCGCTTCGTGCAGGGGCGTTTGAGCCGGCGCGAGCGGCCGAAATTGCGCACGGTCCCGCGCGCGACGCGGAAATCGATCGAGCTCCCGGAGTTGAAAGATCCCGAGCTGCGCAAGGCCTTCGAGCGCCTGATCGAGGCCTGGGGGCGATCCGAGAGGTAAACGAACACGGCGCTGGTTACGTCACAATACTGTGAATCCGCTGGCGGGCGGTTTCGTAGTACATAGACGAGAGACCTGTCGTGGCTCTGGAAGTTTCTAAGCAAGATCGCATTCTCCACGTTCTCAACCGGCTCGCGTTCGGGCCGCGGCCCGGTGACTTCGAGCACGTAAGCGCGATCGGCCCCGAACGCTACGTGCGGGAGCAATTGCATCCCGAGTCGATTGCGATTCCGAGCGACCTGTCCGAGCGGGTCAACGAACTTCGAACGCTGCACATGAGCCCGATCGCGCTGTTCATCGAGTATCAGCGGCCGCTCAAGATGGCGCGCAAGGACGCCAAGGCTGAGGATGGCGGCGACAAGGCATCGATAAAAGACGCGACCAAAGATTTGAGAGTCAAGCAGCGCGTCGTGATGCGCGAGGCGGTCGAGGCGCGGATGATGCGCGCGATCGAAGGGCCACGGCAGTTGCAGGAAGTGATGACCGCGTTCTGGTTCAATCACTTCAACGTTTTCGCCGGGAAGGGCCTCGACCTCATTTGGACGGGTTCGTTCGAGGAGACTGCGATTCGGCCGCATACATTCGGCAAGTTCCGCACGCTGCTCGGCGCGACCGCGCATCATCCGGCGATGATGTTCTACCTCGACAACTGGCAGAATACCGCGCCCGGCAGCCCCGGCTCGAAAGGCAAGTTCGAGGGCATCAATGAAAACTACGCGCGCGAGCTGATGGAGCTGCATACGCTCGGCGTCAACGGCGGCTACTCGCAGGCCGACGTAATCGCGCTCGCGCATATTCTGACCGGATGGGGACTGCCCAAGCAGGGTGGCGGAAATCCGATGCGTAGAGGCGAGGGCATGGCTGGCGGCGAGACGGGCGGGGTTTTCCCATTCATGCGACGCCGCCGAAACTTCATGCCGGCTGCGGTCGATCCGAGCGGATTTTATTTCGACGAATCGCGTCACGACTTTTCGAGCAAAACTCTTTTGGGGCATCGAATCGAAGGCGGCGGGATCGATGAAGGCGAGCATGCGCTGGACATACTGGCGCGCAGCCCCGCTACCGCGAAGCATCTGAGCTTCAAACTGGCGCAATACTTCGTCGCCGACGATCCACCAAAAGCGCTCGTAGAGCGGATGGCGCAGCGTTACCTCGCGACTGACGGCGAGACTCGTGCAGTGCTCGAGACGATGTTCACCAGCGCGGAATTCTGGGACCCGCGATACTACGGCGCCAAGTTCAAGACGCCGTACGAGTACGTGGTCTCATGCGTGCGTGCGACCGGCGTGCCGGTTCGCAACTACCGGCCGCTGTACGGCACGATGCAGATTCTCGGCATGCCGCTGTACGGATGCCAGACGCCCAACGGCTACGCCAACACACAGGACGCGTGGCTCAATCCCGACGCGATGATGACGCGGCTCAGCTTCGCGACGGCGCTCGGCTCGGGAAATTTGCCGCTGGAAAATCCGCCGTTCGAAGAAGACGCGGACGGCGGCGGCGAGATGCGCCCCGAGCCTCCGGTGATCCCGCGCAATGGCGTTGGCAAGGTGAATATCAAGTTCGATCCCGGCCCGCATGGACCGAAGATGACGCCGCCCGACCCCGTGCAGCTCGCGGCGACGCTCGGCGATTATTTTTCGCCCGCGACGGCCAGCGCTGTGGAGGCGGCGCCTACACAACTGCGCGCGCCGCTGATCCTAGGCAGTCCGGAGTTCATGAAGCGCTGAGAGTTTTACGATGAAAATTTTTCAGGAAAGTAATTCGTGCATCGAGTGCAGTTCCGCGGTTGCGGCTCCCATCAGCCGGCGGGCTTTCCTGCGACGCGCCGCGATTCTGTCGGCGTCGGGAATCGTGCTGCTGAGCCCGCATGCGTGGGCCGCCCGCTCGGTCGATTCGAGCAGTAAGCGCCGCCTGATCGTGGTGTTCCTGCGCGGCGCGGTGGACGGCCTGAACGTGGTGGTGCCGCATGGCGAGTCGGCCTACTACGACGCGCGCCCGACGATCGCGATCGGACGCATGGGCGCGGGCGACGGAGTGATCGATCTCGACGGGCATTTCGGATTGCATCCCGCGCTCGCACCGATGGAGCGCCAATGGCGCGACGGCACGCTGGCGTTCGTGCATGCGTGCGGCTCACCGGATCCGACACGATCGCATTTCGACGCGCAGGATTTCATGGAGAGCGGCACGCCTGGCGTCAGGACGACGCAGGACGGATGGCTTAATCGGACGCTCGCTGCGATTCCTGGGACGCATGGCCCGACCGAGGCGTTGAGTCTGGGTCCGACGGTGCCGCGGATTCTGAGCGGCAAGGTGCCGGTCGCGAATATTGCGCTCGGCCGCGCTGCTGAAAAACCGATGCCGATGGACCGGCCGGTAATCGAAGCGGCGTTCGACAAGATGTACGTCGGCAACGATTCGATCAGCCGAGCCTATCGCGACGGACGCCAGGCGCGCATGCGCCTGATTAGCGAACTGACGCAGGACATGACGGAGGCCAATGCGGGCGCGCCGTCGCCGCAGGGTTTCTCCGACGACACCGACCGGCTCGCGCGGCTCATCGGCCGCGATCCCACGATTCGGGTCGCGTTCATGGCGCTCGGCGGCTGGGATACGCACGTCAGCGAAGGCGCGGCCAGCGGCCAGCTCGCAGGACATCTGAAGCCGCTCGGCGAGGGCCTCGCGAGTCTCGCGAAGTCGCTCGGGCCGAACTACCAGGACACCGTCATCTTGGTGATTTCAGAGTTCGGGCGCACGATGCATGAGAACGGCAACGGCGGCACCGATCACGGTCACGGCAACGTGATGTGGGTGATGGGCGGTCCGGTGAAAGGCGGCAAGGTTTACGGTGAGTGGCCGGGTCTATCGACGGCGAGCCTCTACCAGGAACGCGACCTCGCAGTGACGACCGACTTCCGTGAGCCAATCGCGACGGTACTGCGATCGCACATGCAGTTCTCAGAGGCGCAGATCGATCGAGTATTGCCCGGCCGCCCCCGCTCCAGCCGCAACGTGGACGGTTTGGTCAGAGTGTGAAAGAGCGGACGGGTTTGCGCCGGACGCTGCGAGTCGCGAATAATCGCCGGCATGGAATATGACGTAGTTGTTCGCAATGGTGTCGTCGTCGATGGTAGCGGCGCGCCTCGCTTCAGGGCTGACGTCGCGATCAAAGATCGTAAAGTTGCAGCGCTGATCGATCCGGGCGATACCGCGAGCGCTTCCGCAGCGCGCGAGATCGATGCGACCGGGCTTGCGATTGCGCCCGGCTTCATCGACCTGCACTCGCACTCCGACTGGGTGCTGCCGATCGCCGATCACGGGCAAATTCTGAAACCGTTTCTGCTGCAAGGCGTGACGACCTTTGTCGGCGGCAATTGCGGATTCTCGGTCGCGCCTGTCATGCGCGAGCGGCAGCGGATGCTCGACGAGTCGGGCCGTCTATGCGCCGAGCGGAAGTTCGATTGGGAGTGGGACGACGTGGCGGGCTTCGCCACGTACCTGAAGCGCCGGGGACTCGCGCTCAACGTCGCGCATCTCGCGGGGCACGGCAGTATTCGCCTGAGCGTGATGGGCTCAGACGCGGGCGAGCCGTCGGCGGAGCAGTTGCGCGCGATGAGTGCGATGGTCGAGCGCGCGATGGCTGACGGCGCGGTCGGGCTGTCGTGCGGGCTTGGCTATTTTCCGGGGATGATCGCGAAGCCGGCCGAACTCGCAGCGCTTGCGCGCGTGGCCGCGGCCGCAGGCGGAGTGCTGACGTCGCATCTGCGCGCATACTCGGCGCGCTCGGCGTTCTTCGACAGCAACGTTCCCCACAACATCCTGGCCGTGCGCGAGATGGCCAACGTCGCGCGCGAGGCGGGCGTACCGCTGCAAGTCTCGCATCTGATCTTTGTCGGCCGGCGCACGTGGAAGACAGTCGACGACACGATTGCCGAAGTCGAGCGCCACAGAGACGACGGCGTCGATATCGCGTTCGACACTTTCCCCTACACCTGCGGTAACACGACGATTCGCATCAGTTTTCCCGCGTGGGCGCAAACGGGGCTGGAGGATTTGCTCGATTCATCGGACGGCTGGAAAAGATTGCGCGACGAATTGGAGCCAAGCGGCCGATATGTCGCCGAGTCGGTTCAACTTATGTGGGCGGTCAAGCCCGAACTCAGTCATCTCGAGGGTATGTTCTTCGGTCAGATCGCAGATGAGCTGAGACTCGATCCGATCGACGCGTACCTGACGATCACGCGTGAGAGTGGGACGCGCGCTCGCGTGCTGAACCATCTATACAGCGGCTACGATTACGGCGACGAGCACGCGCTGCAGGAAGCGATGAAGCATCCGCTGAACCTGTTCGAGATGGACACGATTCTGACCTCGCACGGGCATCACAACCCCGCGAGCTTCGGGACTTACCCGCGAATCCTCGGGCGCTACGTGCGCGAGATGAAACTGCTGACGCTCGAGGATGCAGTCCACAAGGCAACCGGGATGGCGGCGAAGCGGATGCGCCTCGGCGCGCGCGGCCTGGTGCGTCCCGGCTATGCGGCGGACCTGGTGATATTCGATCCGGAAACGATCGGATGCGCCGCGGATTCGAGGACGCCAACATTAACGCCGGTAGGAATCGAGCTCGTGATGGTCAACGGCACTGCGGTGGTAGCGGACGGCAAATGGTGCGGCGATGGAGTGATGGCGGGAGAGTGGATCGGGAGGAGCTAAGGGGAAGAATCCCTTGAGATTGCGCCGCAGAACCCTCACCTAATCTCTCCCCTTAAAATAACGGCGAGGGATCAGAAGAGGGCGCTTAGCGCTCCATGTCTTCCATCTTCTTCTCCATTTCGCGCAGCTTGGCGAGTTTCTGATCGGTCGGCTCGAGCTGCTGCTTGGTCGAAGCCTGTGCCACCGTCTTGGCTCGCTCGGTCGGCAACTCGCCGCTGACTTTTTGCAGCGCCTCCTTTGCGAGGCGCCGGACCATCGAGCTTTGATCCTGCGCAACAACAGCGTTCAGCAGCGGGATCGCTTTGTCGCTTCCGATTTCGCCAAGCGCGAAGACCGCGGTGCCGCGACCGCGCTCGTCCTGATCTTCGCCAAGATACTGCATCACCGGTACCACGCCCTGCGCATCGCCAATCCTGCCGAGCGCCGCCACCAGGTGCAGCTTGACGATGGGCTCGGTGGAGCGCAGGAAGAGCATCGTCGACATCGGTGGCACGGCCTCGTTGGCTTCGCGCGCGCCGAGGATATCGATGGCCTTCACCTTGACGCGCACGTCGGGGTCGGATATCGAGTCAATCAGTATCTGATTGACTTCGGGATCCTGGAGAAAGCGGAGTTTCACGAGTTCGGAGACCCGCACTTCGGGGTCCGCGTCCTTAAGACCGAGTTTAACGTCTTTGATGATCTTGAACGGTGTCTCCTGAGCCGCCTGACTCGCGATATCGTCGACGCCGGCCTTCACCTGGCCCTGATGCGACATCGGATTGGAACTGAGTGCGCTGCCCAATCCCTGGCCCCCATACTGCGCAAAGCCGAGGTGCGGAACGGCAAGCGCGGCGCCAAGCGCGAGCGACGCAAATAAATTTCGCTTGATAGTCATTTCGCGCACCTCCGCAATCGGCCAAAATTATTGGCGATCATGAGCAGTATTGCAAGGAACCACGCCGCCGCGGAGAGGCGCACGGATGTGCGCCCTAATGCGCTGGCGAGCGTTGTAGTCACCACGTTCATGCTGGTTGCGGGCGCCATCGCGGCACCGATACTGGTATCGGCCGCATCATCGGATTCGAATCCGCCGGCGGCGGCCGTGCCGTCGCATCCGCACAAGCATCGCCATTTACCGACTCCCGCGCCGACCCCGATGGCGCTGCCGCCCGAGGTCAAGGCAAAGGTGCCGGCCTACAAGCCGGGGCCGATACCGTTTCACGACGGCGAGCAGTTGATCTACCAGGCCTCGTGGGTCGGGATTCCGGCCGCGCAGGCGCGCCTCGAGTTCCACAAACAGCAAAAGAACGATCAGCCGCGATGGCTGGGCGAAGTCTGGATCGAGACTAACCCCTTTGCGGATGTGTTCTACAAGATGCGCGACTACATGAAGGAGAGCATGGCCGACGACACGCTCCACACCAGCGGCGTGTACCTGGTCCAGCACGAAAAATCGCGGCTCAATTATTACGACGTGACGATCGATCGGCCCGCGCAATTGGTCACGATGACCAAGAAGAATCACAAAGGGACGCAGAGCAAGGAGTACATCGCGTCGGATCCGTGGGGACCGATATCGGGCGCGATGATGGCGCTGACGCAGAACTTCGAGCCGGGCAAGACCTACGCGTTCGACGTGTTCAGCGGCAGCCAGCGCTACGTCTTCGCGTTCGTGGTCGACAAGCGCGAGAAGATTCACCTCGCGCTAGGCGACTTCGACGCGTGGCGCATCGTGCCCGACGTCTGGTACGTCAGCGACGGCGAGCTGCGCAGCGAGGCGCACGGGACAACACTGTGGATATCGGCGGATGAGCGCCACCTGCCGCTGCGGATCGAAGCGCAGGCGTTCATCGGGTACGTGCGCGCAGACTTGATCAAGATCGACGGCAAGGACGGCGTCGAGAGTGCGCAGAAGTGATGTCCGCCGCGGTTGACTGAGCTACTATAGACTAAGGACGATGCCGAAGAAGCTCGAATTTTTCTACGACTGCTCCAGCCCGTGGACATACCTCGCGTTCACGAAGATCGAGGACGTCGCGCGACGCCACGATGCGGAACTGATCTGGCGGCCGATCCTGGTGGGCGGACTCTTCAACACTGTCAATCCTTCGGTGTACGAGAGCCGCGCCGAGCCGGTTCCGGTCAAGGCGAAATATTACGTGAAGGATCTGCGCGACTGGGCGAGATTTTACGGCATCAAGATCGGCAACCCCACTGTGTTCCCGGTCAATTCGGTCAAGGCGATGCGTGGTGCCTTCGTCGCCGACGAGCATCGTGTAATCTCGCGCTACTCGAAGCGCGTGTTCGAGAGCTACTGGGGCGACGACAAGGACATCAGCAAGGACGACGTGCTGCGCGAAATCGTGCGCGAAACGGGCCTCGACGAAAAGGAATTTTTCACGAAGATCGCATCCGACGAGTACAAGGCGAGGCTGCGCGCGAACGTCGAGGAGCTGATCGCGCGCGGCGGGTTTGGCTCGCCCACGATGTTCGTCGAGGGCTCGATGTTCTTCGGCAACGACCGGCTGCCGCTGGTCGAGCACGAGCTGGACAGCTCAACTTAAGTTTCAGTCGGAATCGAATGACGCATTGGGCGGAAGGTCAGGCACGAACGGATCTGCGCGACGACCTCGGGCAGCATGAGGCCAAAGGCGTGCGCGCGTTCATCGCAATCCGGATGAACGAGCAGGTCGAGGAGTCAGTTGCGAAGGCGATCGACGAGCTGAGACACGCGGGCGACGGTGTGCGATGGGTGCGGCGGGCCAATCTGCACATCACGCTCAAGTTTCTTGGACCGGCGGTGGATTCGCATCGATTGCAGCGGCTCACCAGCGGCCTTCGTCAGCTCGCGATGAAGACGGCGCCGTTCGAGCTCGCCGCGGCGGGTGTCGGCGCGTTTCCTGACCTCGAGCGGCCGCGCGCGATTTGGATCGGATTGCATAGCGTGGAATCGGGTGCGCTAGCTGCCCTGGCCGCGCGACTGGAGACAGTCGCGGCTGAATACGGGTTCGAGCGCGAGAAGCGACGCTGGAACGGGCACCTGACGATCGGGCGCGTCGGTGATCGGCGGATTGCGAGCAAGACGCGCGATGCGTTAGACGCGGCGCGCGAGCGCGAGTTCGGCGTCTCGACGATCGAATCGATCACGCTGTATCGCAGCCATCTCGGCCCCGACGGCTCCAGCTACGAAGCGCTCGCGACATTCCTGTTCCAGTCGTGCTGACAGGGTGTCAACATTTGTTCTTTTCGTAACACCAACGTCGTGTTGTCAACACCCCTGTGGACACGGACGGCGGCGTGGATAGAGCTATCGACGTGAGTTTGTGGCAAGATTCGCAGCGCAATAAATAGATCCGCGTGAGCAAAGGCGATGGCGATAGAGATCAAAAGTAAAGCGCTCGATCTGGCGCTCAGCCAAATCGAGAAACAGTTCGGCAAGGGCTCGATCATGAAGCTCGGCGAGCAGGCCATTTCCGCCGATATAGCGGTGGTGCCGACCGGTTCGCTCGGACTCGACATCGCGCTGGGCGTGGGCGGATTGCCGCGCGGGCGCGTGGTCGAAATTTACGGCCCGGAATCGTCGGGCAAGACGACGCTTGCGCTGGAATGTATAGCCGAGGCGCAGAAGATGGGCGGCACGTGCGCGTTTATCGACGCGGAACACGCACTCGACGCGGCCTACGCGCGCAAGCTGGGCGTCAAGGTCGAGGACCTGCTCATCTCGCAGCCGGACAACGGCGAGCAGGCGCTTGAGATAACCGAGACGCTGGTGCAATCAGGCGCGATCGACGTGCTGGTGATCGACTCGGTGGCGGCGCTCGTGCCGCGCGCGGAAATCGAGGGCGAGATGGGCGAGCCGCAGATGGGCCTCCAGGCCCGCCTGATGTCGCAGGCGCTGCGCAAGCTGACGTCGATCATATCGCGCTCGCGCACGATCGTTATCTTCATCAACCAGATCCGGATGAAGATTGGCGTGATGTTCGGCAACCCGGAAACGACCACCGGCGGCAACGCGCTGAAGTTCTATTCGTCGGTGCGAATCGACATCCGGCGAATCGGCACGATCAAGAACGCGACCGAAGTGATCGGCTCGCGCACCAAGGTCAAGGTGGTGAAGAACAAGGTCGCGCCGCCGTTCCGCGAGGCTGAGTTCGACATCCTGTACGGCACCGGCATTTCGAAGGAAGGCGAGTTGGTCGATATGGCCAGCGAGCAAGGTATCATCGAGAAGCTCGGCGCCTGGTACTCCTACAACGGCGAGCGAATCGGGCAGGGACGCGAGAACGCGCGCGACCTGCTCAAGGCAAATCCGAAGCTGGCGGACGAGATTGAAGCCAAGGTGCGCGAGAAGCTGGCAGCCAAGCCGGTCGCGCTGCCGCAAGAGGCGGCCGTCGAGGAGCCTGAACCCGCGCCCGCGCAATCTCCAAAGAAAAAAGGGTGAGGTCCTAATACTGGGTGCAGGGGTCACCCCCTGCCTTACATCGCAATATGAAAATGCGCGAGGATCGCGGGCCCGTTATGCGACAGTATCCGCGATAGCGCGAACAGCAGCCCGAAGAACGCGCCGAAAAGCCCGCCGTTGACGCGAATCCAGTCCAGATGCGTGCGCGTCTTCGATTCAATCTGAATTCTGATCTGATCATCCGACAGCCGCGCGAGATTTTCGCGGACCATCTGCGTTATCTGCCCGCGGCTTGATTCCACCGTCCGCCGCACGAGGTTGTCGATCAATCGCTGCGCAAGCTGATTCGCGTAGCTGTCGGGATCGTGAAGCTGAATCCCGAACTCGTGAATCGCACTTTCAATCGTGTCACGCAGCTCGGGATCGTTCTGCAGCTCAGGCAGCCGCTTGCGTAGATTCGCCGCGATACGCGCGCCGATCGACTCCGCGCCGAACCGGCTCATCACCGCGTAAATTCGCGTGACCGTCTTCGGCAGCATCCGCTTGAGAACTTTCTCGAGTCGCTCGCGTTTCTCAGGTGAATCGAGGTAATCAATCGCCTGGCTGATTATCCGCTCGAGTCCCGCCTGCCCCACTATGTCGCTCAGCTTCAGCTCCTGTAGATAAGTGCCGAGGCGACCGACAAGATCCATATCGCTCAGCTTGCGCCCAATCATCTGTGGTGTGAGCCACTCGTTCTCGATCGTCGCCGCGATTCCGTCGATCAGCTTCGCGCGATTGCGCGGCAGCACTCCCGAGTTCGGCAGGTACCATCGCCGCTCGAAGATCATTTTGAGCGCGATATAGTCGCAGAGCCCGCCGATGAGCGCTGCCTCGGCCATCGAGACCGCAATCTCCGACGACGTCCGCCAATGCGTAAACATCAGGGCGGCCAGGCTGACGAGATAAACGAAGAACGAAAAAGCCAGCGTTAGATCGCCCTTGTGCATGAGAAAAAAATTGGTGATGGAGAAAGGCTCGCGGCTGCGAGTAGGCGCGTCGATAGTGATGTCCATGGATACAGTGTGGCCGACGCGTCGCGCCGGGCCAACCGCTCGGCGCAGTCGGAAGGCTGCTGCTCTGTCTCAACGCTGGGCGCAGGGATCACTCTGCTTTTTAAATTCAATTGAGTGATTTACTCTTCCCCAGCTAGAATCATCTCCACATGCGCTGGACTACCGCAAAAATTCGTCAATCGTTTCTCGATTTTTTCGCCGAGCGCGGTCACACGATCGTGCCGTCGGCGTCGCTGATTCCCAAGGGCGACCCCACCCTGCTGTTCGTCAACGCTGGGATGGTGCAGTTCAAGGATTATTTCCTGGGTGTGCGCACGCCGCCGCAAGTGCGTGTCGCAGATGTTCAGAAATGCCTGCGCATCTCGGGCAAGCACAACGACCTCGAAGCGGTCGGCCGCGACACTTACCATCACACTTTTTTCGAGATGCTCGGCAACTGGTCGTTTGGCGACTACTACAAGGAAGAAGCGATTCGATGGCATTGGGAGCTCATTACCAAGGTCTGGGAAATCGATCCGAGCCTCCTCTACGCGACGGTTCACAAGGACGACAAAGAGGCCGAGGACATCTGGATCAAGCTGAATGTGCTGCCGCGCGAGCGGATTCTGCGATTCGGCGACAAAGATAATTTCTGGGAGATGGCTGAGACGGGGCCGAGCGGCCCGAACTCGGAAATCAGCATCGACCGCGGCGAGGGTGCGTGCGATCCGGAAAAAAATCACGCCGGGCAGAAATGTTTCGTGAACGTCGATGGATGCGAGCGATTCATCGAGATCGGCAATCTCGTTTTCATCCAGTACAATCGCGAGGCCTCGGGTGCACTGACTCCGCTGCCGAAGAAGCACGTCGATACGGGGTCGGGCCTCGAGCGAATTGCGGCGGCGCTGCAGAGCCTCGAGGCTGGCAAGATCCTCGGCAACTACGACATCGATCTGTTCCAGACGATCATCAAAAAAATTCAGATAGTCGCGAAGGAGGTCGGCAACGCCCGGCCATACAGCAAGAGCGAGGAAAGCGACGTCTCTTACCGCGCGATTGCGGATCACGCGCGCGCGATGACCTTCCTGATCGCGGAGGGGGTCACTCCCGGCAACACCGATCGCGAATACGTGCTGCGGCGGATCATTCGGCGCGCGGCGCGTCACGGGCGCTATCTCGGAATCCATCGTCCGTTCCTCGCGGCGGCGCATGCGGGCGTCGTCGAGGCGATGGGCGACGCGTATCCGGAAATCAAAGCGGCGGCGAGCAAGACTGCCGGAGTGATCACCCAGGAAGAATCGCGCTTCGGCGAGACACTCGATCGCGGATTGGAACTGATCGACGCGGAACTCGCGCGAATCAAGAAGAGCAGCGGTCACACGCTTCCGGGCGAGGTCGCGTTCAAGCTGTACGACACGTACGGGTTTCCGCTCGACCTAACCGAGGACGTCGTTCGCAATCACTCGATTGACGTCGACGTTGCAGGCTTCAACCGCCTGATGGACGAGCAGAAAGAGCGCGGTCGAGCCGCGCGCAAGGATGAGGCTGTAGCATCGGAAATCAGTCTCGGCGCGGGCATTGCGTCGCACTTCGTCGGCTATCACAGCTACGAGGGTGAGTCCGAAGTGCTCGCGGTGGGCGGCAAGGACGGCGAGCACGTTGCAATCGTCGTCGCGGAGACGCCTTTCTATCCCGAGGGCGGCGGCCAGGTCGGAGACCGCGGCGTAATCGAGACGGCGTCGGGCGCGATTCTCGAGGTGTCGGACACACGCAAGACCGAAGGCTCGATCGTTCACGTCGGGCGAATGCTGCGCGGCGACGCCGCCGACTTCGCCCGCGGCGCGCGGGTCAAGCTCAAGGTCGATCGCCTCAGGCGCGACGCTGCGATGCTGAATCATTCCGCGACGCACATCCTGCACTACGCGTTGCGCGACGTCCTGGGCAGTTCGGTGCATCAGGCGGGCTCGCTCGTCGACCCCGACAAACTGCGCTTCGACTTCGCTCATCAAGGTCCCGTCAAAGTGGACGCGCTCGCGACCATCGAGGAAGAGATCAACGCGCGGATCCGCGAGAACGCCGAAGTGATGGTCGAGGAGATGGCGTACGACGACGCAATCAAGGCCGGCGCGCTCGCATTTTTCGGCGACAAGTACGGCGACCGCGTGCGCGTCGTCAGGATGGGCGATTTTTCGGTCGAGCTATGCGGCGGCACGCACATCTCGCGCACCGGCGATGTCGGCATGTTCAAGCTCGAAGCGGAATCGGGAGTCGCCGCGGGCGTCCGCCGAATAGAAGCGGTGACGGGACAGGGCGCGCTCGAAACAATCCGCAAGCGCGAGAAGATTCTCGATGAGATCGGAGCACAGCTCGGCGCCCGCGACGGCGCGGCGATCGAGCGCCTCGAAAAACTGCTGGCGCGCGAGAAAGAGCTGGAGAAAAAGCTGCGCGCGATGGAACAGAAGCTCGCCTCGGGCGCCGGCGGCGCGGCAGATGAAGAACAAGTGCGCGACGTCGGCGGAGTCAAAGTCGTCACGCGCAGGCTCGACGGCGTCGATCCGCGCACGATGCGCGAAATGGCCGATCGGATGCGTCAGAAGCACGGCTCAGCCGTGGTCGCGCTCGGCTCCGATCTCGGCGACGGCAGAGTTGCCCTGCTAGTCGCGGTGACGCCCGACCTGACGTCGAAAATCAAAGCTGGCGACATCATCAAGAATCTAGCGCCAATCGTCGGCGGCAACGGCGGCGGGCGCCCCGACCTCGCGCAAGCCGGCGGCCGCGACGCCTCGAAGCTCGACGAAGCGCTGGCCAAAGTCGCCGCGCTGGTGTCATAGCATTTCGGAACCACTTTCATACGCCCGCCGAAATGACTACGATTAGCTTCGCCGGTGATTGGACGACTGCTGGCCGGCGGGCGACAGAGACGAAATCAGTACCTCAAGAGGCCCCGGCGATTTCCCAGTTAGCCACCGAAGACTCGCTCGAACTCCATTTCGACGATCCGCGCCTGTTTACCGATTTGCTCGGGCAGCATGACGCGCACGTGCGCACGATCGAGACGGCGCTGGGCGTGCGAATTGGCGTCACCGGAACCTCGCTCAGAATTTCGGGCGCGCACGCCGAGCAGGCGCTCGCCGGCAAAGTGATCGGCGAGATTTACGATCTGCTGAAGCACGGCTATCCGATCTATCCGAGCGACGTCGAGTACGCGATTCGAATTATTCGCGGCGATCGCAACGCCGAGCTGAAGGATATTTTCCTCGACACGATTTACGTCTCCGCCAACAAACGCGTCATCTCGCCCAAGAGCATCAACCAGAAAATTTACATCGACTCGATTCGCAATCACGATATCGTTTTCGGCATCGGCCCCGCCGGCACCGGCAAGACCTACCTTGCGATGGCGATGGCGCTGGCGGCGTTGATGAAAAATCAAGTGACGCGGATGGTGCTGTGCCGGCCCGCGGTCGAAGCCGGCGAGAAGCTCGGCTTCCTGCCCGGTGACCTCGCCGAGAAAGTGAATCCGTACCTGCGTCCGCTCTACGACGCGCTGCATGACATGGTGGATTTCGATCGCGCGCGGCGAATGCTCGAGCGCGGCACGATCGAGGTCGCGCCGCTCGCGTTCATGCGCGGACGCACGCTCAACGACTCGTTCATCATTCTCGACGAGGCGCAGAATACGACCTCCGAGCAGATGAAGATGTTCCTGACGCGGCTCGGCTACAACTCCAAAGCGGTGATCACCGGCGACGTCACGCAAATCGATCTGCCCAGCGGCAAGCTGTCGGGGCTGAAGGAAGCGAGCATCGTGCTCGGCAACACGCCGGGGATTTCTTTCGTGAGGTTCAACGACCGCGACGTCGTGCGCCATCGATTGGTGCAGTCGATCATCAAGGCGTACGAATCGTTCAACGTCGAGGGACCGGCGCCGACGCCCCCAACGACAACTGACGGCAACCATCGGGATTGAAGCGGCGTGACGGTCGAGTTCCGATGCGCGACGGCGCGCGGACGTGGCTACACACACGGGCTTCGCGCCGACGCTAACCGCCTCATGCGCGCGGCGGGCCTGGCCGAATGCGAGTTGTCGCTCACGCTCACGACTGATCGCGCGATTCGCAGGCTGAACCGCGATTTTCGCGGAATCGACGAGCCCACCGACGTTCTCTCCTTCTCGCAAATCGAGCAAGCAGGCGCGAAGCCGCCGGATCCGAGCAGCGTAAAGAATCGTCCCGGACTTCCGGTGGGCGACGTAGTGATCTCGATCGACACGGCGCTCCGGCAGGCGCGCGAGTTTCACGTTACCCCGTCGTCGCGGTTGCGACGGCTGCTGGTTCACGGATTTCTGCATCTGATCGGCTACGACCACGAGCGCTCGGCCGCCGACGCGCGCCGGATGTTCGCGCGCGAGCGATCTCTCGCTGCGAAGATGGAGGAAAAGGGAGAAACTTCGCGATGAAACGCGGGCCCGCCAAAATTCCCGCCGTCGCGACGCTTACGCATTTCACTCGCGCCTCGACCTCGGCCACCGCGCTGGACAACCTGGTCGCGATCCTCAAGGATGGCGTCGTTCGTGGCGGCAGCCGGATGGTCCGCGGTGCGCGTCCGGCGGTCTGCATGTTCGATGTGCCGATTCCGGAGCTGCGCACGATTCTCGACCGGCGCAATCGCCGCCGCTATGAACCATTCGGGATCGCCGTCGACAAACGGTATGCTTTCACGATGGGTGCGCGACCAGTGATCTACCTGCCATGGCGCGAGGCGGAAAAAATTCTCGCGCCGGAAGAGAGTTGGCGAGTGGTGTCGCTCGAGATCGACAACGATCCGCCAATCGATTGGAGCTTCGAGCGCGAGTGGCGCGCCGCGGGCGACCTCCCATTCGAGCCGCCGCTGGCAGCCGCGCTGGTCGAAACCTGGAAGGACGTGGACGAGATTTTCGATCGCTTCGACGGCCGGCCGCCGTGTGCCAGCGTGATTCCTCTGGCCGAGGTGTTTGCCTCGCCTGCTTGACGATGTCGTCGAACAACGCAACGCGCGCGGCCCTCGCCGTGGCCAGCGGCCTCGCGATGGGGCTGGCATTTCCGAAGTTCGATTACGGACTGCTCGCATGGGTGGCTCTGGTGCCGCTCTTCTACGTGATCGAAGGCGAAAGCATGCGGCTCGTGTTCCGGTGGGCCTACCTGCAGGGCTTCGCCGCGAACATCGTATCGCTCTACTGGATTCCGATTCCGCTGCACGACTTCGCCGATGTGCGAATGGAGTTCGCGATCTTTCCGATGCTGCTGCTGGTGGGGATCGTCGCGATCAACTCGGCGGTTGCGATTTGGGCGGGCGAATTCGTCGCGCGGCGGACACGAATCCCGGCCGTGATCACGATGCCGGTGGCGTGGACGGCGCTCGAATGGTTTCGCACTTATGTTCCCGCCTCTTTCCCGTGGAACCTGCTCGGCTACGCCGCGTATCGGAATCTGGAATTGATCCAATTCGCCGAATTCACCGGCGTGTATGGCGTTTCCGCGCTGATCGTGTTTTTCAACGCCGTGGTGTACGTCGTGATTTTCCGCCGCGGCGTCTACCGCCTGCAGACCGTCAGCCTGAGCGCGTTGACTGCGATGATGATCGCGTTCGTGGCGTTTGGCGCGTGGCGAATCAACAACATCAAGAACGCGCCGGCCACGGGGAGTTTCAAGGTCGCGATGGTGCAGGGAAATATCCCGCAATCGCTCAAGTGGGATCCGAAGTTCCTGCCGGAGAGTTACGGAGTTTACCAGGACGAGACCGCGGACGCGGCGAAGCGCGGCGCCGACCTGGTCGTCTGGCCCGAGGCGGCGGCGGCGTTCCTGTTCCAGCCCGACGATCAATATCCCGCGGAACTCGCAAGCGACGCGGAGTATCGCACCGCCCTGTTAACGCTCGCGAAGAACACGCGCGAGCCGATATTGTTCGGCGCGCCGGCACTGGCGCGTGCGGACGGGCGGCTGGGATTTTACAATCGCGCCTACCTCGTGTCGGCCAACGGCCAGGGCGAAGTTGATGCGCACTACGACAAGATCGAGCTGGTGCCGTTCGGCGAGTATGTTCCCGCCCGCGCGATTCTCGGCTTCTTCGTCAACAAGGTCGTGAACGGTTTCGGCGATTTGATTCCCGGCACGGAGCAGACGCTGTTCGACGTCAAGGGCGCGAAGCTCGGGATTTTGATTTGCTACGAGAGCATCTTCCCCGATCTCACGCGGCGCGAGGTGAACAAGGGCGCCGATGTGCTCGTGAACATCACCAACGACGCGTGGTACGGCGAGAGTTCGGCGCCGTACCAGGTGCTCGCGATGGCGGCGATGCGCTCGGTCGAAACGAAGGTGCCGATGGTGCGGGTGGCGAATACGGGAATCAGCGCGCTGATCGAGCCGTCGGGACGAATCAAGAATCGCACGCCACTGTTCAAGCGCGGCACGGAGATAGTGGACGTATCGTGGCGGCCGGTGCGGACCTTCTACACGATGGTGGGCGATCTGTTCGCGGAGATTTGCTTCGCACTGACGTTGATCGGACTGCTCATGGCCTGGCAATGGCCGCGCCCGGCAACGCTCGAAGTCAAGCCGGTTAGATCGCGGCGAGTTACGGCCAACGGCCGCCCCCATTAAGCCGGCCGGCGCTTCGTGACATAATAGTGCCGTCGCCGGCTGATGTCCGGCGTGAGGTGTGATTTCTGATGCTCAGTGACATGAAACAGCAGCTTTCCGAGTTTGATGACCGCGCCGACAAGCTCGGGAGGCGTCTTTGACGTCCCCGCACTGACCGCTCGCCAGAACCAACTCGTCGAACAATCCGCCAAGCCCGACTTCTGGGATCGGCAGGAAACCGCGCAAGCCGCGCTCAAGGAGCAGGAACAGATTCGCGCTCAACTCGCGGGCTACAAGATGCTCCGCGACAAGCTCGACGAAGCGCGTGTGTTCCTGCAGATGGCCGAAGAGGAAGGCGGCGAGGATTCCGAAGCGGCGCGCGAGACCGCGGCTGCCTTGGACGCGTCTCGAGCCGAGCTCGAACGCCAGGAGCTGCGGCTGATGCTCAGCGGCGAGTACGATCGCCTCGGCGCGATCGTTTCGATCCATCCCGGCGCCGGCGGCATGGAGGCGCAGGACTGGGCCGAGATGCTGCTGCGGCTGTATATGCGATGGGCCGAGCGGCGCGGCTTCAAAACCGAGATTGCGGAC
>Ga0074046_10001145_pt1 | contig 24465 bp, 27 predicted proteins | sample BogForMeECP23OM3_FD_94441 | JGI IMG/M metagenome (GOLD analysis project Ga0074046, IMG submission 94441) | Bog forest soil microbial communities from Calvert Island, British Columbia, Canada - Bog Forest MetaG ECP23OM3 | ecosystem: Environmental > Terrestrial > Soil > Wetlands ...
AGGGAAACCTCCTGTGACCCACACTTACATCACAAACCATAAAGCAACCAACGCTCCACTACCTCACGCGTAGCGTCCGCCGCCGGACGGCTTCGTTCAAGTCGGCTTATCTGACGCAAGATAAAGGGGCCCCAGTGGGGTAGGGTTTTGAGTGCTCGAACCTCTCTAGAAAGGAACACTCCTTTCTGACGAGCACCAAACATATCGGCATGCACGTGCCCAAGGAACGTATTTCTATTGCGGCGGGAATGGCGCAGGAAGGACCGTGGTGGAATGCGTGATCGAGACCAAAACTAGGTCTTCGCGCCGCGGAAGTTATGCTGTGTAACCGACAATAGATTGCCTGGTTTGAAGGATAACAATAAGAGTCACAGCTAATAGGAGGAATCAGGCTCACGCGAAGTCTTGCGGAAAGTTATCAAGACTTGCAGCCAGTATTTCTGCTTCTGGAATCGACACGCAAGTGCGTTCGGCAATCCTCCCAATCAATTGGTCCCGTCGACCTACTTCTATCGCGGTCTCATCGCCTTGTTTAGACCCGAGCCATTCGCGGATCCTACCCAGAACTTGATAATAGCGACCGATGAAGTAATAGGAGCCCGTGATCTGTCTCATAAGCTGCTCTCCAGGCTTCGTGGGAACTGTGCTCCGCGCAACGTTGGGTTGGTATAGGGGAAATACTTTAATTAACTGAAAGAGAAATCTAATTCCGCGGGTGTCAATTACCTTTGGTGCTGGGTTTCTGGGAAGCAGTAAGCTACTCCGCGCTGCCACGACTGAAGTGACTTTATATGCGACATTTAGGTTTCGAACAAAAGCCATTCGGCGTTAAGAGCATCATCTCGGTACATCCAGCCTAGAGACAATTTTGCTCGAACAGTGTTGGATATGGTCTCGCTTGTTTATCTCAGATAGTCTGGGGCTGTGATCTGAATTGTCCAACCAATTATTCCCGCCCAACTAGGGAATTCGTCGCTTCCTAAATCCTAAACTAACGATTTTCCCGCCATCAACCAATGATTGTTGCCTGACCGCGAGCATCTCTTCTTCGAATTTCATGCTTGAACCGAGCGCTCATAGCTCGGAGATCTATGTGGGTAAGACTGTAACTACAGCCTGACTCGGGTGTTCCCCACTAGAAAGGTAACAGATTGCAGGTAGTGCGCTCACAGTGGAAGTAGCACACAGTGACATCGTGACCATAACCGTCCTGTCAGAGGGGCACCGTGGCCGTTTGGGAATTAACATGTGTGAATTGCAAGCGTAAATTCACACAGTCCATCATCGCGGACACAATCTCGAACTTCTATATCCCTGCGCGGCCAGTATTTCCCAAAGATGGCAGCGAGTTACAGTGCCCTCACTGCGGGTGCAATGCCGTCTACCAGAGTAGCGACCTGACTTACAAAGACTGACTACTGACGTGCAGTGGGTAAGCGGAATTGAGAATATGCCTGGAAGAATTTCAAAAGAGATGGAAGAAAAATGGTTCACCTTCTGAAAAGGCGAATAGCTCTATTCTTACCGCATTTTGGGGCCGCGCACTCCTCATCCAGACGGGAAAAGTTTTGTCTGCGGATTTTTTTGAGTTCCGCTCAAGCCTTTCCCGGATGGTTATTCATTCCTTCTCGATTCAAAATTCGATTGTGATAGGCCCATTTCTCGAGACATCTGCAGGTGATCAGCTTCGCCCAGATGAACTTCTCGCCAAGGAGAATCGATGAAAGTTCACTTCAGCTCATGCTGGCTTCGCGGAACTATCGTCACCTCCGCGTTAGCTGCTTCGCTGTTTTTTGTAGGTGCTATTACTGTGCGTGCCGACGATGATTGCCAGAAGCGCACTGAGAAGGCAGACAGGAACTTGCACGAAGCGGCCGCAAAACACGGCTGGGATAGCCCGCAAGCGGCCAAATATCGGGAGGAGCTAAATCAGGCCCGCAGCTATTGCTGGGAGCATGATCACCGTTGGTGGAGTGCCGACGACCATCGTTGGCACACCGAACGCGACTGGGATGATCACGACCACGATCACGCTCTCATGGACCATCCCCAAAACTAATTGCTTCTCACTTCTTTAACCACGGGTGCAGTTTGTCAACTGCACCCTTTTGCATTTTCAATTACGGCCTAATAAAGACGGTTACCCCGTCGGAGAAGGAACAGAGCCTCTGGACAATATTAATCCGACTCAGAAGATGGGAATTGATTTGGAGTTGAGCTGGACTGATAGAGAATCTACTGCTTGATACCCACCCGACGATAATGCTTCTACCTGACTGAAATCTATTTAGGGGTGATTGATTCCTGTGCTTTGGCAGGTTTGGGAAACTTGTCTACAAACTCCGTTACGTTGGCTACGGGTTCATGAATAAACAGGGTCTAGAAACTCAATGTCTATGACATCAAAGTTTTTCTCGATGTTAACTATAAGTCCAGCATTCTTGGCAATTTCCATCATATCGACGGCCAACTTATTATAAGTGTGCTCGATGAAATACAGATAAAGTATTAAAAAGGTTTTCGGAGAACTATTTATTCCCTGGCCAGTATCTTCCCCTCGCGCTACAGCAAGAACCTGATGGCTAGATGTGCAGGCGGATTTGAAAATACGTTCTTCAGGAGGCATTCATGCCCAAAGATGCAAATAAGACGGAGGAATCCCCTGCCGATGCGTTTTGCAATTCTTCCCCCGCATGCTTCTCTAGTTCGGCGGCGTTGTTCATATATTCAGCGCCTTTCAGCACTTGTGAATATACTGTGGCACGCGATCATTGCTCTCTTGCAAGGTCCTCATTCAAGTTCCTGATTGATCGCGAAACGGGTCGATTATTTGGCAGACGTGCGACAGCTACAGCGAAGCCGGTGAAAGTGACAGAAGATAACGAAGAAATGCTGCGCGCCGGATTTGCAAAACGAAAGCGAAACGATGCGAGATTACCGTGAGCGCGTCAAACAGTGTGAAGAGCTAGGGAGTATGCTATGGCGGAACTGAGTCGTGAAATTTTGGTACAAGAGCAGGATCATTTGATCGCGCTCGGCACGGCGCTAGGAATTGATCCAGCGCGACCGGAAAACGCTCGGAAAGACACGCACTAATTACGAATAGATCATTATTTGTTGGCAACTAGTTCAGGAGACTTTCATGCCAGAAGAAAATGTGATTGAACGAGCACGTGAGGATGCGAGAGAAGGAAAAGCGCCATCTACACAGGCGGGCGAGTTTGTGCGCGAAGAGATCGATCACGAGCGGGAAGGCAAGCATGGCGCACCATCAGTAAAACAGGCGATTGCGATTGCATTGTCAAAGGCACGGCGGGCAGGAGTAAAACTGCCACCCAATCCAAATAATCCGGGTGCCAGTGAGCCATCCGACGCGAGACGTAGTCGAAGAAAAGAGAGTTCCCCGAAACGAGCGCGGGCATCGATGAAAGCGTTGCAGCACGAGAGCACGGGAACAGCATCGAGAAAGGCCGTGTCTGCACAAGCGAAGAGCGCAGCGAAAAGAAGAGGAGCGGCGAAGCGGCGCGCGGCAGCAATGAAAGCGGCAAGCACTCGCAGGCGAATGACAAGCTCGAACAAAAAGTAAATGCCTTAATCTACTGTTCATGCCTTACAATTTCCAGCTTTTGCTCGAGGAGATTGCCCGACATAAAAAAGAGAAACGGCAGAAAGGGAAAACGCGGAATCCTATCGAGCGCACAATGCCTGCGACGTCCCGATTCTTATGGACAAGTAGTTGCTCAGGTGAATGGCTAAGTGGGAAAACTCCACAGGCACGAGTGCGAAGCAATTTAAGCGCTATTCTCGCAGCTGAACGGGATGATCTGACCAGTCGGCGAATTATAGAGAAAATAATCGCCGGGTTCGCTGTAGGCTATTTCTGAAAGCTGTTTTTTGGCCTCATTCAGGCCATCCACGGCTCTCAACCAAATGGGCTGGCCGTCGGGCAATTTACGGAAGATGTCGAATTTTCCATCCACGGCGTCTTCCCCCTATTAAAGTGAGTTGTTTGTCGTCCTCTTTAAGGGCACGTTCGGTGCCAATTGCAAGAAGTCCCGTATACAGAACAAAACACTAGCAAGCCAGCCTTGCAAAAAAGTAAACCGGCGGGAAGAAAGTTCGGAAGGGTTTGTAGAATTTTCATTGGTGAAAGAAGCAAAAATCACAAAATCGATTTTGTAATTTTCCTAGCTTTTGAAATCGCCGAGATATTCGGCTCGTTACCGATCACGAGTGTTTTTTCTACGTGAAGATCCTTGCGTGAATTCTTATCCTTATTTGACGCGATACGTCAAATGAAGAGGGTCGTATAAAACTAAATGTCCGTGGGGTGAGTGTTTTTCAAAACATATTGCGCAGTGACTGGACCAAGCGGGAGCAAGCACCAGACTTTTGTTTTGCCTGGTGAAGAAAGCCGATGAAGTTGCGGCTGTCCGGGCCCACATCGCCGATACCGAAGCAACCAGGCAGAGATGTAACGTTCAATAAAACGCCGCCGCAACGACCGTGCACTTTTACCTACTTTGAATGTTGCTCTCTTGGTGCGGATTGCGCGACTCTTCGGAATCTTTCATCGTCGCTAACCTTACTAGGCTTCGCAAGACTTCGGCAACGCTCCACGCTTGGGCGACGCAACCTCTGGGAGTGTAAGGAGCATCGGCATCGGTGATTTCGGCGATGGAGCCTACCGCGGTGTTTTCGCGCGTTTCCTTGAAAGCGCTTAGAAGACTGTTTACCTCTTCCACTTTATCAGGGTGCACTTTTAACCAAGCGTCGATGTAAGCTCCAATAAGCCAGGGCCAGACGGTGCCTTGATGGTAGGCAGCATCGCGGGCACGAAGATTGCCGTAATATTTTGATCGATATTCTTTTTCGCCCGGGGCGAGAGAGCGCAAGCCAAAGGGCGTAAGCAAGTGCTGCTTTATACATTCCAAGACCGGGAACCACTTGTCTTTCGAAAGTACCGGAAAATCCAAAGAGATCGCGAAAATCTGGTTGGGACGAAGAGAATGGTCGTTGCCACCGCCATTTTCACAATCGACGACGTCGTACAAATAATTTCCGCGTTCGTACCAAAAACGTTTTTGGAAAGAGTCGTAGCATTGCTGCGCTTGCTTTTCTAATTGCGCAGCTTTATCGATGTCACCCGCTTGACGCAGCCAATCTACCATCAGTCGGAGCGCGTTGTACCACAACGCATTAATTTCGACGGCTTTGCCGCGACGAGGCGTGACGACCCAGTCGTCGACTTTCGCGTCCATCCAGGTGAGTTGATAGTCTTCCGCGCCCTGCTTCAGCAATCCGTCGTTCGGATCAACGCCAATACCGAAGTCGGTTCCACGAGTGTGGAAGTCAATAATTTCTTCGAGCTTGGAAAGAATTTGGGGAAGAAGAACTTTGTCCCCTGAGAGTGCGAGGTAGCGAGCAACCGCATGAAAAAACCAAAGGGATGCATCCGCCGTGTGATATAGGCCTTTATCGTGACCTTCCGGAAACATGTTCGGGATTAAACCTCGACGAATGTAGTGCGTGAAGGTGCGCAGGATATAGCCGGCTTCCACGTGACGACCAGTGGTGAGGGTAAGTCCTTCGAAAGTGATCATGGTGTCGCGGCCCCAATCTGTAAACCACGGGTAGCCTGCGATTATGGTACGAACTTCATCGCCCGCAGCTTTCGCGCGGGTGGCATCGTCGCTGCGGCCTTCTGGGACGATAATGAACTGATCCGCGGCTAAAACAAGTTCAGCGGCCAGACTATTGGAGGGTACCGAAACAGCGCGAGCTAATAATCGCTTGCGACGAATGCTTTCTGAAGACTCGGCGTAAACGGGAGTGACGGCGCGCACGCTTTCCCAGGATTCGGAAGATGCGACGAGGGTAACGGGATCGTTGGGAGTGAGATTGACGGAAAAATAGCCTGGGCTCCAAAGATCGCCACGTGCAGGATAGCCGCGACTTTCTTCAATGCGATAGACAACTTCGTAGAAACGAGTGCGGTCCATGGTTAGCGATTTGTCTTTGCCGTATAGCATCAGGCGGAGTGGAGGAATATTGGTTTGCGAGGAAATTTCAAACGTATCTTCGACGACGGTGAAGGCGTAATTTCCTGCCAGGGGAGCGCTGACCGGCGCTTCGTGAGGACGAAAATTCACGGACGGGCGAAGAGTAAGCTTTACGCTGGTTCCCTTTGTCAGACGATAGCTGACATGAACCGTGTTTTGGCGATGAATCATGAGGACGCGCTTTTCGAGGGCGACCTCGCCGAAATTAAAAACCCAAACCGGGAGGCCGTCTTCGAGGAAAAATTCGTGGAGGTATTCCGAACCGTGTGCCTTGAGAGGAGCGTTGGAGCGCTCTTCACCGCTGAGCTGGACGGAGGCGCCATTTGGGATTTCCACGTTTTCAAGTAGATCGTTGAGCATCATGATGCGCCCTAGAGGAATGGGAAGAGCGGCGATGAGATAACCGTGAAAGCCGCGAGTGATGACGCCAGCGAGAGTGCCAAAAGCGTAGCCGCCGAGACCGTTGGTGACGAGCCATTCTTTGGCGATCAAGTCCTGAGCGCCGGATTCGGATTGGCGATAGGCGACTCGATGTAGGAGATCGCTCATGATTGGGCAATCCATCCCTTCTTTATGTCAGGCTTGAGAACTACGGCGGCATGCCCGGGAATCGTCCAATTTAAATCGGAATCGAGAGGAGCAGTACCGTTGCCGCCATAGGCCGGATCCTCGGAGGACCACAAGATGGTCCATTCCGTATCGGCAGCATGGCCCAGCAGCGGAACGGGCGAGGGGCTAAGGTTGAGATCTGGACCCAAGTTCACGACGAGCAAGCGATCGTGCTGGTAATCGTCCGAGAAAAAACGGACCACGAATGCTTCGGGGCCGATGATGGCGCCGTCGAAGTTGCGATTCTGGCGTGAAAAGACCGGCTCGCTTTTGCGGAGAGCCAGAAGGTCTCTGTGGAGGGCGTAGATGTGATTATTTTTTTGCCTCTCGTCGAAATTCAGCTTGCACTTTTCAAAGGTTTGGCGAGAACTGGGTTCGTCCAACTTCACTTGGCCGAGGGCGAGATTGCGCCACTGGGCGAGAAATTCGGCGCGGCCCTCGCGAACAAATTTGGCCAGCTCTGGCTTGTGATCCGCGAAGAATAAGAATGGGGCGGACGAAGCGAACTCCTGACCTTGAAACAGCATGGGAGTTGCGGGCCCGAGCAGAGTAATAGCAGTGAGAGCTTTCAAGCGGCCGAAAGTCGTGAGTTCGTGGAGGCGTTGCCCGTGGGCAGAATTCGCGATTTGATCGTGATTTTGCAGGAAGGCAATCATCGCAGCGGGATTTGTGTCAAAGGTGCTGGTCCCGCGGCGTTGGCGTTGCCAGGAATACCATTGACCCTGGTAGAGAAATCCGTATTTGAGTGAAGAGAGAAGTTCCTGTGGACTGCCAAGGTAATCCAGGTAGTAGCTGTCGCGTTTACCGGTTGCGGCAACGGTGGCGGAGTGATGAAAGTCGTCGTTCCAGAGCGCATCGATACCATACCCGCCTTTGCAGGGCGGACTGATGAGCGTGGTGTCCTGCGGCTCGTTTTCTCCGACAATGATGATGCCGTGAATACCGGCAGCTTCGTGAGCTTTCCGCGTGAGCTCGGCAATGATGTGCCGTGCGGACTTGTCGTAGATGTTTTGCGTAGCGTCAAGCCGCAGGCCGTCGAGGTGAAATTCCTTGATCCAATAGGCAGCGTTCGAGGAAAAGAATTCGCGAACTGGAGCTGAGTCTTTGGAATAGTAGTTGATGGCATCTCCCCAATCGGTTTTGTGATCGCTGGTGAAGTAATGTTTGGAAAAGGATGGAAGATAATTACCGTCGGGACCGAGGTGGTTGTAGACGACATCGAGAATTACGCCGAGTTTGTGGGCATGGGCGGCATCGACGAAGGAGCGGAAGTCCTCTGGGGAGCCGTAGTTTCGAGTTGGGGCAAATAGATCGACACCGTCGTATCCCCAGCCGAAGGAACCTTGATATTCACAGACGGGCATGAGCTCAATGCAGGTCACGCCAAGATCGGCCAGCTCCGGCAGTTGGTGGATTGCGGATTGCCAGGTTCCTTCGGGTGTGAAAGTTCCGATGTGGAGTTCATAGATGACTTGGGCATGGAGATGAATCCCAGGCCAGGCGGTGTCGGTCCAGGCAAATTTAGCAGGATCGACAATTTGAGATGGACCGTGCGGTCCTTGTGGTTGAAATCGCGATGCCGGATCCGGAAACGGGCCTTCACCGTCAAGAAGGAATGAATATAGGTCGCCGGCTCTTGCCCCGGCCACGAAATTCTGAAAGTAGCCGTTTTTTTCAGAATGGAGGGGATATTCCTGTTTGTTGAAAAGAACAGATGCTTTTTCGCGCGAGTTAGCCCAGACACGGAAAGATACACCACCTTCCTGTATCTGGGCGCCGACTGGATACCACCATGGAAACGAAGAAGCCATCGAGTAAGTTGATCAGGATTCTGGCGGAGTCGTAGATTCTATGTGGCTATCATGCAATCGAAGTGCTCATCGTCCAATCACAGGGTCTTAGATTCTTGCGAATTTGCGCCAGAACGTCTTACGGTCAGAACAAGATTCCCTTGCTTGATTTGGGCGGTGGCAGTCGCGGGATCGATTTGCTCCGGCCAATCGGTAACAAAGAATGCCGAGCGACGAGAAGAAAATGGACCGCCATCAGAATTATCCGACCCGCTCTCACCAGAGGAGTTCTGCTTGTCAGCAAGAATGAGCGCGCGGTTCGGTTCCACGGCTACGGAAATATCTTCGGCGCTGAAGCCATGCAATGGCACAACGGCGGAAAAGAATGAATCGCTTTGTTGAATTTCAGGAATACGCGTCAACATTTCCGATTCCGCTTGAAACCAGTGAAACAAATCCTCTCCCTGACGCGCACCGTTTTGTTCGTAGATTTCGTAAGCGCGATGGGCGACTTTGTTGTTGAGTTTTGCGCGGAGAGGGCGGTCGTCTGGATTGACTGGTACATTTACGAAGTTAGCCGCGCTCTGTGAAATGTTATCGCCCGTTTCTGGCAAAGATGTACGTTGCACGGAAATGGAAGAAGTGCTGTCCCTATTTGAGGTCGTGTAGGCATTTCTTGTTAGCGTCGAAGAATTATTCCTCTGCTGGGGCGAGGATGAAGGATCGAGCCGACCCGAAGTAGAAGAAGAGTTGTCTTGCGAGGGCATCAGATTTCCTTCTTGCGTAGAAGTGAAATCATCTTTCACAGCTGAAGAAGAGCTTTCGCGATTGTCGAGCTGTGTAGTGTCTTTCGGAGTGTCTTTCGCCTTTGCAGTTCCAATATCGCTTGCCATGTAGCCCCCAGTAGTCTAGCGGTCATTGAGACAATCAACCGCACTTCAATTTGTAAATCTTTCGCTGTAGCGGGAACAATACAGGGTAGGCTGTACGAGAGAATTTTCAAACCATCAGCACTCAAGCGGTTTGCTGCGGATCGGCGCTAGAGTCATTTCCCAGGTGCGAGGAGCGCAATGGGAAGAGTTGCGAATACGTCCGAGAGGTTTAGTGTTCCATTATCGGAAGAGATAATTTTATCGGTCAGAAGATCCCTCCAACGAACAACGTTACCTTGCGCGCCAACAAAAATCCTGGCATCTCTGAAATTGGACAGTTGCAGGCGTGCATCAAGGGAGGCGACAACCAGACAGAAGTTTTGATCCGAAGTTCGGAAAAAAGCACAAATGCTGTCTTCAAAGCCTCGCGGAGGGGTTAGGGGCTCATATTTTCCTTCAACAAAAAGAGAAGAATTGCTCTGACGAAATCCGAGAAGAGTGGATAAGACTGCCAGTTTTATTGAACCGTCATGCCAATTTTTCAAAAGGCTACCTAGCAGGTCAGGTCGATCGGTTCCTGACGGTTCCCGAAGTTTTTGCAGAAGCCTACGGCGCAATTGAAAATCGACGGGTCTACGATTGTCCGGGTCAGGCAGATTCAGATCCCATAATTCACTCCCCTGATAAAAGTCAGCAACGCCAGGAGAAGTGATCTTCAGCAGCAATTGAACCAATGAATTGTGGACTCCCATCTGGGCAACTTGCTGTTGAAATGGCAAGAAATTCTCGAAGAAGGATGCGGAATGGTCAGGATTAAGAGCGTCGCAAACGAATGCATTGACCGCGCTTTCATATGCCGTGTCTGGAGAAACCCAATTAGAGCGAATGCGCCCTTCACGCAATGATTTGGTCATCGCGCCCTGCAAACGCTCGGAATAGGTTTCCAGGAGGGACTTTTCCAAGGGATTGGGCAGAGTCAATTCAGCCGGCCAGGAAGCGATCAGATATTGAAAAAACAGGTATTCATCATTGCGCGTAGGGGGCGCCGTGCCTTCGAGGTCGCCGCGCCTGGCTCGGAGAATTCGACTCCAACTGGACACTTTGGCGATCCATTCTTCGGGCACCAGGGACAAGGCCGCTAGTCGCGCGCGGGCATCTTCCCCGCGTTTGGTGTCATGCGTCGAAGTCGCAAGCATAGTATGGGGCCAATGTTCGACGCGACGCTGATTCTCTTTGTGAAAGCTAGAGAGCGAAATGCCGAATTGATCGGGAGAACCGCCAACTTCATTTAAGGCGACAAATCGGTTGTAGCGATAAAAAGCAGTGTCTTCTAAACCCTTGGCCATCACCGGACCACTGAATTGTTGAACTTTCATAGCAAAACGAATGACAGAATGTCTGCTGTAGCCACTACGCGGATGCTCGACGAGGCGGCCAGACAGGGCGTTTTCAAGGAATTCAAAAACACTTTTGTCCAGCTCCTGCTCATTCTTGGATGCTTGAGCGATGGCCCAATGAATGTAACGCTCGTCGCTTTCATCTTTTCGGGAGTCATCGATATAGGTTCGATAAACGGGAAAGAATGCGATTGTTTCTTTCAAGGCCCGACGCAGTATGTTGAGAGTGAAATCGGTGGTGCAAGGATTTTGCCGCGCGATGCGGACGGCATCACGAGAAAGAGCTTCTAGTTCGCCAGCCATCTCGTTTTCCATGATTTTTATCTTTGCTTCGCGAACAATCTCCGTGAAAGAATGCAGCTCGCCGGTAAACTCTCGATAAAATCTTGTACAAGCGGGTTCCGCTGCTGGATCGATCAATAAACCGATAACTTGATTGCAGAATTCGTAACCGGTTGTCCCGTTGACAGGCCAATCGCCCGAAAGAGTTTCGTGTTTGGCGAGAATTTTTTCGACCACAAGGTAGAACGAATCACCAGCGTTTTCACGGAGGCGGACAATATATTCTTTGGGGTTGTAAAGGCCGTCCACGTGATCGATTCGCAGACCCTGCAATTGACCGTCGCGGAGCAATTGAAAAACAAGGCGATGGCTTTGCTCGAAGACTTCAGGTAATTCCATGCGGATGCCAGCAAGCTCACTAATATTGAAAAAACGGCGATAGTTTATGTCGTCGGAGGCGACGCGAAAATGAGTGGGACGCCAGTTCTGCTTGCGGATCAAAGCATCGAGTCTGCTCCAAGAATCAAGTTGGCCGGGATCGCCGTGAAATCGATTCAGTGCAGTTTCAATTGCATAGCGGGCCGATTCGCTGGTCGCTGCTATTTGAGCAAGTTGCGCCTTTAGTTCTGCGGCCTTACGCAAAAGTTGAGCGCCAGAAGTGGGCAAAGCAGAAAACTCATCGGCTAGGCGTTCTAGTTCTGGAACATCGCTCCCCAATATTTGCGGATAGGTAAGTGGCGATACTGGCAATTTGTGCGAGTCATAAGCCCAGATGCTAAATTCACCGCACCCTGCGTCGAATTTTAATTGAAGCTTTTCTGCTTCGAGCACTGAGCCATACTGCTCTGCCAGAAATGGAATGAGCAACTTCCCGTTCAGAAATTCGGAGTGAGAATGCCAATCGATATCGAACCATGCTGCATATGGGGATTGTTGGCCCCATTCGAGGACGTCGAGCCAAAAAGGGTTGTCGGCCCCGCCCACGCCCAAGTGGTTAGGCACATAATCGAGGATGTGTTCGAGATTATTTTTGCGAAAGGCAAGCAACATATTTTGAAAGGCGGCCGCATCACCCAGATCGGAGTTGAGCGAGTTGTGATCGACTATGTCGTAACCATGTTCGCTACCTGATCTGGCGTTGAGGTACGGGGAAGCATAGACGTGGCTGATGCCAAGATCAGCAAGATAAGGAGCGATGGCCGCAGCCTGATCGAAACCAAAATGTTTTCCAAACTGAATGCGGTAGGTGGCCCTGGGTAGCATGAGAATAAATCTGTGTTCCCGCATCCCTTTATTGCAGCAAGAAGACGCTCACGGAGCGCCCTGTCAGCTCGGCACTCTCGCCCGGGCGAAATGCCTGGTCAACAGAAGTAGAGTCATTGGTGTCAAGTTGAAGGCGCCAAGTTTTATCCTCAACGGCCCGGGGGAAAACAAATTTAATATTTTCCGGGTGGCCATTAAAAACAAGAAGAATGGTTACCTCTCGCTCAAATTCGGAAACACCGTTGGGCTGGCCTCCTCCATCGAGAAGCATCCCAATGCAGCGCAAACCGCCGTCCGCCCAGGTTTGCTCATCCATCTCTCGGCCACTCGGATGAATCCAGGCGACGTCCTTAACGCCGACCTTTTCGTTGAATTGGCCGGTCAGAAAACGATTGCGATGAAGAACCGGGAAGCGTTTGCGAATAGCGAGGAGGGTCTGAACAAAATCGATAGTGCTCTTGTGTGAAGCAGCCAAGGACCAATCGACCCAGCTGATATCGTTGTCCTGGCAGTAGGCATTGTTATTGCCGTGCTGGGTTCGATGAAATTCGTCGCCGGCAATCATCATCGGGAGACCTTGGGACAAAAAGAGTGTAGCGAGAATATTTCGAATTTGCCGCTCACGAAGGCGGTTGATTTCAGGATCGCCTGTTGGGCCTTCCACACCACAATTCCACGAGCGATTATTCGAAGAGCCATCCTTGTTGTCTTCACCGTTCGCCTCATTGTGCTTGTCGTTGTAACTGACCAGATCATTGAGCGTGAATCCATCATGCGCAGTTACGAAATTGACGCTGGAGGAAGGTTTGCGCCCTTGACGATTGAAAATATCGGCAGAAGCGCATAGTCGTTTGACGAACTCACCTAGGGACGAATCACCTTTCCAGAAATCGCGCACAGTATCTCTGTACTTGTCGTTCCATTCGGCCCATCCTGGTTGGAATTCTCCGACTTGGTAGCCGCCGGGACCGCAATCCCATGGCTCAGCAATTCGCTTCACGCTGGAGAGAATGGGATCCTGGCTGCAAACTTTTAGGAAACCGCTCTGCTGGTCAAAGCCAGTCGGTTCGCGTGCAAGAATTGTCCCAAGATCAAAACGAAATCCATCGACTTGCGTTTCCTGATGCCAGTAACGAAGGCTATCCGCAACAAGCTGAATGACTCGGGGATGAGAAAGATTGAGCGTATTGCCGGTGCCCGTATGATTGATGTAGTAGCGCAGCTTATCCGGCATCAAGCGGTAGTAGCTGGCGTTGTCCAGTCCCTTAAAACAAAGAGTTGGGCCGAGTTCGTTGCCTTCGGCGGTGTGATTGTAAACGACGTCGAGGATGACTTCGATGCCAGCCTCGTGAAAACGGGAAATCATTTCCTTGAATTCGCGAAGGCTGTCCTTCGGTTCAGCAGCGTAGCGGGGATCGGGAGCAAAAAACCCGATGGAATTGTAACCCCAGTAATTGGTGAGCTTCTTTTCCTCCAAATGGCGCTCGCTAACAAAAGTGTATATGGGAAGAAGTTCAACGGCGGTTATGCCCAAAGACTTGATGTACTCTACGACGTGTTTTGTCCCGAGGCCCGCAAAAGTGCCGCGCTTTCTTTTGGGGACGGCCGGATTGCGTTTCGTAAAACCCTTGACGTGCAGCTCGTAGATGACAGTCTTGTTCCAGGGAGTTGCGGCACGACCTAGAGAACTCCGCCGCCAGCGAAATTCAGGATCGACAACGATGCTCTTTGGAACAAAAGGAGCGCTATCGCGCTCATCGAAAGAGAGATCAGCCTCTTCGGCCCCAATTTTGTAGCCATAGCAAGCGTCGTTCCAGATGAGGGAACCAACATGTGAGCGCGCATACGGATCAAGCAAGAGTTTGTTGGGATTAAAACGATGTCCTTTTTCTGGTTCGTAAGGACCATGAACGCGGAATCCGTAGACCGCGCCCGGCCGTAAGCCTGCAACGTAACCGTGCCAAATTTCGTCGGTGAATTCGGGAAGCTCGATTCGTTGAATCTCCTCTTTGCCGGTTTCATCGAAGAGGCATAGATCCACTTTTGTAGCATGCGCGGAAAAGACGGCGAAGTTTACGCCTTGCCCATCCCACCAGGCGCCACGAGGATTTGGCGAGCCCTCCCGCACTTGAAAGGCCTGCAAGCGACTTGCGACAGACAGAGGAGGGGCGGAGGGATTAGACACATCATTCAAAGGATCCAGAACAGGATTATCAATGGTGGGAATCAGGGCAGTATTCCTCGTCCAGAAGTTTATGATAAAACGATGCTGCGCTATCTTCGAAGATTCACAACTTCACATCCATGACAAGAATTCTGTAGAGAAATAGGTAAAAGGCTGTACAAAAAGATCCAGTGTCCAAGGTCAACCCCTCAGCTGCGCGAATTCTGGGACTGCCATTTGATTCCGAAGTTCGTTAATGCTGCCTTCCAGGCCGCTGCCTTCGTAATTGGTGGCCTCCAGGAAAGCTTTCATCTTTTCGACGGCTTCGAGAGTGGCCTTGTCAAGAGCCAGCTTTCCTTGCAAAGCTTGTAATTGTTGAACAAGCGGCCCTGGTTTTCGAGTGACGGATATTTTGGTTTCGGGATCGTCGATTTGCACCTGATCGGGAGGTGCGCTGTGTTACAAGCGGTGGAAAAGCCGCGCAAGGCTTTAGACGACGCGGGTTGCAAGACGGTGTTGATCGCGCCGGACTCGGAAACCGTCCAAGCCATGAATCACGATAACAAAGGCGTTGATGTAAAGATGAAGGATGCTGATCCAGAAAAGTTCGACGCGGTCCTGTTACCTGGTAGAGTGATGAATGCGGACAAATTGCGAATGAATGATGACGCTCGCAAATTTGTGAAAGCGATAGATGGCAGCAAAAAACCAATCGCAGTGATCTGCCACGGACCATGGTCGCTGGTATCTGCCAGACTCGTAAAAGGGCGGCATTTAACAAATTATTACTCGCTCCAAGATGATTTGCGGAATGCAGGAGCGCAGTGGAGCGAACAAGAGACCGTGGTCGATGGCAATTGGGTCAGTAGGCAACTGAACGACATTCCGGCATTCAACAAGGCAATTTTGGAATTGTTCGGAAAAGCAAAGGGCAAGTCTCATGCGGCCGGATGGTAGAAATGAAGGAGGACTAACATGGCAGCAAATCAAGGCAAAAAGTGCGGACATCCAAATTTTTTGTGCATGGTGACGGACGGTTCTAATATTACACTCCTCAGTGCGAAGCGACCGAGAAGATGCCGGATATCGATTGCAAGTGCAACCATTCCGGGTGCAAGGGACGAACTACTGAAACGTTAGTTGGTTTTCAGTTGATATCGGCGCCTTTGGTTCTGGGGGCGGAACTGGGGGTGGTCTTTTTGTAATGAAGGTTCGCCAATTGCGAATCGGGCGCGGAGTTTCCGACATAAGATTAGAAAGATAAATCATGCGCGGATAGCAATCCAAAATCAGTTTGACGAAAGCAGTCAATGGGATCGCCAGGAACAGTCCCATTGCACCCCACAGCCATCCCCAAAATAAAACTCCCAGGGTTGCCGCGACGGGACCAATATTCACGCGGGAACCAATGATTTTGGGGATCAGAAAACTGGAAGAAATGACGTGGAGTGTGACAATCGTTGCAAGGATGGCGACGAAGGGACCCACGGTGGAAAATTCCAACAGTCCGGCCGCCACGGGCAGCAAAGAAGCAAAAATCAGTCCAAGGAAAGGGATCAGATTCAGAAAACCGCTCAAAATGCCGATGGCCACTGCGCCCGGCAGATGAACGGCTAACAACACACCGACGGTGGCGGCAGACAATTCCGCCGACGACCAGATTGCCGATTGTGAAGCCGCGGACCATGGTTGTAAGGCGGTGCGAGAATTGCGGTACGTCGATGCGCTCACCAAGCCAAGATTGAAAGGTGTCATAGGCGCGCTCTTTCCCCACCAGCAGGAAGAAAACCATGAATGGCAATACGCCTATGCTGATCAACATCGAGGAAGCAGAGCCGACTCCTTGCATCAGATAGGTTGGCCATGTGGGACTTTGTTTAATCGTCACTTCTTCGATTCTTTTCTGTTTTCCATCCGGCGTAGTCAGACTTCCAGCGGATTCTTGAACCTTTTCGATCTTCTGATTGAGAGGGCGAATCACACGTTTCAAAGCAGAAGTATAGGTCGGCAAACTCTCGGGCAGGTCAGACAGACGTGTATAGGACCAATAGACGCCTGCTCCAAGCGAAATCATCACGATGACAACCACCAGGGCAGAGCTGATACTTCGATTTATCTTCCAGCGCTCGGCCAGGTTGATGATGGGATCAATAAGAATGGCCAAGAACGAAGCCAAGATTATGGTGAGAAAGAAGGAACTGGCGAAGTAACAAAACGCAAAGACAACGGCAATGACCACTACCGTCAAAAAAGCAGAGATTTTTCGCAGAAATTGGGTTTCCGTCAAAAGCTCGGAATTTAAGGCCATTCCCACTCCGTATCTCAAGACAAATGCTGCTGCCTCCACAGCGAAACAGCAGCATTGTAAAGTGCGCTATGTTTTAATCTGTTGCGGAAGCACGCTTCACGTTTGGAACATCGGCCGTGCTTTCGCTAGTGGAGGCGATATCCTCCGCTCCAGTTCTTTGGAGTATATCCTTGGCGCGGCTCACTTCATCGGAATCGTCACAGTGAACAGAGAGAAGCACACCCCCCTTTTCGAGCCGACCTTCGTAGCGCTTGGCTTCATATTCAGGAATTCCCATTCCAACCAGAGCGCCGGTGACGCCACCAAGAGCACCTCCAACTCCGATACCAGCCAAAGCTGCCATGATCGGGCCGGCGGCGATAAAGGGCCCAAGACCAGGTATTGTGAGTGCACCAATCCCCGCGAGCCAACCCAAAGCTCCGCCAATTACCGCTCCGGAGCTGGCACCAGCTGTCGCGCCTTCCGGCGCCTTTGTTGATTTTTGCGTTGCCAACTCGCGAGTACCAAGATTTTCCGGTAGCAAAACGGAAATATCTGTTGTTGGAAAGCCTCCATTTCGAAGAATCGTGATTGCATTTTCGACGCCACTTCGCGTAGCGAAAATTCCCAATACCGACTTATTTGCCATCGTTTTTCATCTCCTGCTGAGAAAATTGGAAACATCAGATTCTGACTGCAAAAGGGTGCATCATTATGCTGCGCGAGCCTATCCGGAGATTCCATCAGGTAGCCATTGGTCGAACTGTATGGTCGGCGAAACCGCTCGAAAGATTTGAGAAGAGTGCGGCATGGGAAATGGCGGATTGCCAGGTTCAGGCGAAGGTACTTGCGGGCTATGCGGATCTTTGGGAGGAATTGGTGGAAAAGATTGACGCGGAGGAAGCTGTGGCTGGTCGCCCGACGCCGCCTTGACAGATGTATTCTTTAAAACAAATGCATGTGAACTCCATTGCACCTCCAAATTTAAGGAGCAAGCGCAGCATGGCCGAAAAAATGGCAGCCGGGGTACCGAATGTAAAGCAAGTGGTGAATGAAATCGAAGTTAACAACCAAAGCTTCTTCTTCGTCTTCTTCCCGCTAGTTCGATGGGCTGCAATGACATGGGTCGTTGCATCCTGCTTGTGTTTTCTTTCGCTTTCGATCTAGTTCCGCGACAGTCAACAAGAAAGCGCAGGTCACCGTATTCCCATCAATTTTCTTTAGAATGTTTTTTGGACGCGAATTACACTTTCCCATGTATAGACCGCAGAAGGGTGCGGCCGTAAGTTGAACGCTGGGCGGACTACAATCGTTAAGCCAAAAAATAAAATGAGGTGAACGATGAAGGACAATACATTGCGTGGATTGTTTGTCGACGAATTGCGTGATTTGTACGATGCGGAGAATCGTCTGGTGAAGGCGCTTCCGAAAATGGCCAAAGCTGCAAATTCAGAAGAGCTGCGGTCTGGCTTTGAAGAGCACCTGGAACAGACACTGGGACATGTGGAGAGGCTGAAAAAGGTTCTGACGTCCCTGGGCGAAAAAGCCACAGCCAAGAAGTGTGCAGGGATGACGGGAATCGTCGAAGAAGGCAACGAAATGATGGATGAAGATTTCGAAGGCGCGGTGAAGGATGCGGCCTTGATCTCTGCTGCGCAACGCGTGGAACACTACGAAATAGCGGCATACGGGTGCGTCCACGCCTGGGCACAGGTGCTAGGTGAGGACAGCGCCGCGGAGCTACTGGAGAAGACGCTAGAAGAAGAAAAGGAAACGAATGAAAAGCTGAGCGAGCTCGCCGAACAAATCAATGCGCAGGCAAATTCGGGTAGCGAGAAACATGAATCCGACTCGACGGACACCTCAAATGAAGAAGATAACGCGCCCACAACCCGAATCCGCTCTCGCAGTGCAAAAGCATAAATCTAAGGGCCAAAAATGGGCGTCACTCCACAGCGACGCCCATTCTTTTCTTTATGATTTGTGCAAGCCGCGGTGTTAATGAGCCCCATTCCCTGCTCATTGCCATCGGCAGAGAGGCTAACCCAGCTTCTTGCGAAATGGTACGGGCACGAAACACACGGTGATTGACGCGTTGGGAAGGCAGTTTAAATTTCTCAGCCATTTCGTTGTTTGTCCATCCTTCTATTTTATGGAGTGAGCATCAGCGTTACAGGACAGGGTGAAAACGATCGAAGCATGCCGACGGCGCGTTCAAGAGCGGCCTTGGACTTACCGTAGGCACAGAGCGCAGACACTTCAGCAGAGCGAGCCACAACGAAATGGTGGTCGTATTGAATCAGGATTTAGACGGTGTCGACGCCTTCGGTGAAGCGGGCACGCTCGATGTCGAGGGCGTCGGCCTGGAATTTAAGGGCCTCTACCTATCAGTTTGAGTAGTGGTTTGCACGCGTCCGAAGAAATGGCCAAAACAACTTAGGCGTTTGAAGGGCCGGGCGTTTGGTCAGGTGTTCACCCAGCCCTGGGGTGTCAGAACACTGTTTCCAGTGAAGCTACCCTTACACCGAAAAAATTAAAATCGGGGATACCCTGAAAAGGAATAGGGAGAAACACTAGAATTCCACGGCTGGACGGATATGGAACAGGTGTAGATTCGTCCAGCCAATTGGTGGTCAGGAGGTGCTTACCATAATCGACACCCAACGAACCCACAAGTTGAAAGAACTGATCGAATCAAACAATTATTTTACATTTCCCGCAAGCGGCCGACTTTATTTGGAAGGCTGGGGTACCAGAACCTACCTTACCGATTACTACTGCGTTAATCACTGCTGCGTAAATCAGACACTGTGTCGAACTTGTGGTTCGGAGCTCGTCGAATAGAATCAGCTAAGCGCGAGCTGCTCTCCCCAGATAGGTCGGCACTGTATTGGCTCATGGTTCCTTAGACGGTTTTTGGTTTGGTAATGGGTCCGCATGAACTGGACAAAGAAATCCGCTTCGTAATCCACAGATGCTAGCGCAAAGCGCTTTTCTCAGCGGCCCGGCTTGAGAAGCTAGATGCAATGGATAAGCCAAACTCGTTGCGGGCGAAAGAACAATCGGTCAAATACTCGAATCGAAATGATGCGGCGCACGTAACCGATCTTTCCGATGAAAACAACGAAAGCCAGAGCACGCTTCGGGGACCGCCGCCGAATGAAACTGTTCGCAAACTCCCGGACGAGGTTTACAGTGACACGCAAATTCCAAAGTCTCATCGCGAAGTGGCGCCTCCGCACCATGTGATGGGAACCTATCTTTTTTTGACATCTCACTACGTGATTGAGTGGATTGTTGTTACAGAAGCTGCATTGCATATTCCCTCTCGTATTTCCGGACCAGGAGGTCTCTAAAAATGCGGATTGCGCCCAGAAGAAAAGTGGGAAATCTTGAAACTTATAAATCGCTGCTTGTCAAAGAACAAGCCGAGTTAGTGAAGCGCCTCTACGAGCGGCGATCGCAAGTCGCGAGCGAACATGATGTCGATGACGAAGCTGCCCATGCACTTGAGAGTACTCTCAACGATTTCACGATAGGCAACATGGAGCGGGAAATACGCACGCTCGCGGAAGTCGAGCTCTCTTTGCGCCTTTTGGACAATGGTCAGTACGGCTGGTGCGGCGGTTGCGGCTGCGAAATTCCCGTTGCGCGGTTGCAGGCACTGCCTTGGACGCGTACCTGTGTGAATTGCGCCGGCGGTGGGATAAATCGAGGGCACTCGCTGAGTCACGAAACTGCCAGAGTCGAAGCCGAAGAAATCCACGATTGAGTCAAGTGTCATTTCGTAATGAAGTTCGGGGTGGGCACTAAAAAGAAATCATCCCCCGAAAATTCCCGCTGTATCCTTTACTCCGCAAATTTACAGGATGTACTGTAGTTCGATTTCGACTCGGAGTTGTTATGGTGGTTCGTTTCCAGGGGCAGCCGTTTGTTTTGTAAAACTCTTATTTCCAATGGAGAAATTAATGAGCGAAACACACGTAGACCTAGAAAATCCCACCGAGAAGGCTACCGTTACCCTTCCTGGCACGGTCGAAAAAATTATTCCTCCAGTTGATCCCAGCGAACCGGAAAAGGCCCAGATCGCCGTGGACGGTGCCGAAGACCTATATCGGGAACTTCGCGTCGAAAACACGTTACAAGATCCAGAAGGTAATCTGGTGAGACTCAAAAAAGGCGTTGAAGTCGAAGTTACGATCGGAGCGGAAATCACGGCGACTACGCCTAAAAAATAAACTAAATGCTTTCCGATCGATTTGAATCCCTGTCAAATGAAATCACTTCCCCCATTCAAAAGGGAGCCGCGGGGGGGTAGCCTTGCTTGTGTGGGCACGGCGCATTGATTCGTTCCGCTGATCGTCAATTCGGCTTCTCCGCAGGGGATGGCTGTCCGGCTTTTGTGGAGGTTTTGGCGGCGGTTGGTGCTGTTCCATCTGCCTTTTGCTTTTGCTCGAGCTGTTGCGTTTGCTGAGAGTGCTGCTGTTCCATCTGCTGTTTTTGGGCGTCGCTGTACTTTTGTTTTGCGGCCTGCTGGTGTTCTTTTTCCTGTTGCTGTTGGAGCTTCTGGTGCTCCTGAGTTTGTTTCGCAGCTAGCTTGTCCTGCTGCTGCTGATATTTCTTATCAGAAGCAGGATTGCCAGTGTTTGGTGGCGTGTACTTGTGCGGTTGCAATTCGCTGGCATGATTGTTGGCGGGAGGGCTAGCTTCGGTGGTATTTTCTGGTCGATTCGTCGTGCCGGTGCGAACTTCATTTCCCGGACGCGCTTCATTGCCGTGTGTGGTATTGACTGGAGGGGCCTTATATTCTCCGCCTGCTTGTTTGGCAGCCACGACACTACTTTTGAAGTCGCCAGGTTTGGCAGTCGCCGCAATTGGCGGCTTGCCTTGGTTGGCTGAAGCGCGAAGTGCGGGATTATTGCGGGCTTGCTCAACATGCTGCGTTTGCGCGGCTACCGGACCAACGTGCTGCTGGCTGGCGTACGATTCCTGCTGTGGGGTGGGACGCGCTTCGACGCCGCCGGCGCCTCCGTTGTAGCCTACGTGATTTACAGTGACGTTCGTCACTGTGGTGTTGTAGGTGTTGTGAATGATTGTGGTATTGACCCGATTCACATAAGTGTTGTAAGAGAAGTGGTCGCCTTCCCAACGACCTCCCTGATACCCATTACCACCGTAGCCGAATCCGTAATTGATGCCGCCATAGAACCCCACCTGCGGACCCCAATATCCTTCATGGAAAATAAATGCGTTACCCCCCCAGCCCCAGTAACCCGGCGTCCACAGAAAACCCACCTGCGGTACCTCTACCCAAGTGCCTGGCACCCAGTAATAGCCATTATCGTCGTCGTAGGCCCAGTAACCGGGTGTCCATAGGTATCCGTCGGCAGGACAAAGTGGCTGTTCGTAGACGGGAAGTGCCGGAGGCGCAAAGCTTACGGAGATACCAATTCCGATTTGAGCGAGGGCACCCTAGAAAAACTCAGCAATAACAGCAAAAACAGTAAGGAACGAATAGCAATCGCAGTAGTGCGCACTGACTCTCCCTCTGCCTGCTCATCCTTTTTTTCATCCCTGAAACGAGACTTGCGGGAGCGGATGTGAGCGGCGTCAAACGTGGCCCGGATATCCCTGCAGACTGTAGCGATTCATAAAAAATTTAGGATACGGTCTTGTCTCTAGAGCCCTACAAAAGAATTCGGTACGAAGGATGATTGCTTTCGGGCGGGTGGACCAAAACTTGAGGACCGCAGGAAGGTAAAATTCATCTATCGCGTTTATGACCGCACAGGTTGAGGGTAATAAGGTTGTGCATTCCGGTGAATCACGACTCTTAACGAACATTGAGGTTGTTGAACGTGAGCGGATCAGGAGTCATGATTCTGTCCTAACGGAAAATCTATAGCGACGAGGTTGGAAAGCAATACAGAATTTCCTTTACGACGCCAAGATAGTGGAAAAATTGGGAGGACAAGCAATATACGTGTATCGCTCAGCCCAGCTTTGAGTGAGGTTCAAAGTACGTCGCTAACGTAAGCTCAATTCTCAGAATCGACATTCCCTCTAACAGACTCTGGACCGTCTGCCAGCATTCTATCGCTTCACTCCCATGCATTACTGGCAGACATCCAGCGTTCTCCGTACAGTACTCTTTTCGAACCGGTGCTATTGTTCTCAGGGCAAACAAGTTCAGGAGAATGGAATGCTGATTCTGCTTATCATTTTGCTTTTGCTCTTTGGTGGTGGCGGTGGCTATTACGGCTATTCGAGATGGGGCACAGGGGGCGGACTGGGCGTCGTTGGCACCGTCGTTGTAATCGCATTGCTTTTGTATTTTCTTGGCGTAATTCATTAACAACTTCCATGGCTGAATTCTCAGCTCCACCATCAAAGCAGCCGACGATCGAACAAACGGAAAGTCTGGCGCTGCAACTTGATTTTCTTTAGGAGGAACCATGCTCAGAACCATTCTGCTTGTGCTCTTGATTCTGCTTCTGCTGGGCAGTTTACCGACTTGGCCGTACAGCACCGGATGGGGCTACTATCCAAGCGGTGGGTTGGGGCTGCTTTTAGTAATTCTCGTTGTTCTAATTGTTGCGAAGAAAATATAGTGCAACCACCGACACAAAGAAGAAGCAAAGAAAAGGAAAGAAAAAAACAGACAAATGATAGAAAAGCCTTGACACTTACCGGCCTTCTCATGGAAGGAGTTGACAAACTCGCTTCCTACCAATTGAGGACCTTAGTGAATGTATGATGCTCTAATCGTAAAACGTATCCGGTCCTCGGCGCTCGCCGGCCTGCTAATGTGGGCTCTACTGCTTCCTTGCCCAGTACTGTCGCAGTCGCCGGTGGCGGTGCAATACACGGAGGGCGTGGTCCGCGGGTTCCTTGTGCTACGCACACTGGAAGGGAATGCCCTCGCCGAGGGTGATGTAACGCAGTTCGCCCGTGGCGATCGGGTGACTAGCCACACAGTTCTTCGCTTCAAGGACGGCTCGGTAAATGAAGAAACCGTCGTCTTTTCTCAGCGCCATACTTTCCGGTTGGTAAGCGATCACCTGGTGCAAAAGGGCCCCGCATTCAAACAACCGATGGATGTCTCGGTCGACGGTTCAACGGGCCAGGTCACGGTCCGCTATACGGACGATGGCGGCAAAGAGAAGACCGTGACCGACCGGCTCAAACTTCCCGCCGACGTCTCAAACGGCATGATTCTTACGCTTCTGAAGAACATCCGGCCCGATGTTCCGCTGACGACACTTTCGATGGTGGCAGCCGCGCCAAAACCGCGGCTTGTGAAACTCTTGATCTCGTCCGACGGCGAGGAGTCGTTCTCGGCCGGAGGCCTCGCCCGCAAAGCTACGCGTTATGTCGTAAAGGTCGATATCGGAGGCGTCGCCGGAGTGGTGGCGCCGCTTGTCGGCAAGCAGCCCCAAGACACCCACGTCTGGATTCTCGGCGGCGATGCCCCGTCCTTCGTCAAGTCAGAGGGTCCGCTCTATGCCGGTGGCCCTATCTGGCGGATCGAATTGACTAGTCCGAACTGGCACGATCATTAGGGTCTTTCGATCGTCTTTGATCCGCACCCGACAATCCCTAACGAAAAGTCCGTTCAGCCTACTTCACATGCCGTTCCCCGAGACGAACCGCAAAGCCGGAGAAGTTTGCAGTCCAGCTTGAGTCTGGCGAATGAAATCCGCCGAGGCACGGGCGTGCAAGGGAGCACAGTCCGGACA
>Ga0074046_10001146_pt1 | contig 24465 bp, 16 predicted proteins | sample BogForMeECP23OM3_FD_94441 | JGI IMG/M metagenome (GOLD analysis project Ga0074046, IMG submission 94441) | Bog forest soil microbial communities from Calvert Island, British Columbia, Canada - Bog Forest MetaG ECP23OM3 | ecosystem: Environmental > Terrestrial > Soil > Wetlands ...
CCCGGGCGGAGGGGCTTCGTGTAGGCTTCTATTACTCGCTGATGGATTGGCACCATCCGGACGGGGCTCGCTGCGCTACCGACCAGGCGGCGCGAATACGCTTTGTCGAGTACACTCACGGCCTGATCCGGGAACTGCTGACCGATTATGGCAAAATTGATGTCCTCTGGTATGACGTGGATTGGCCTCTTACTCCTGAGCAGTGGGAGTCCAAGAAGATGAACGAGATGGTGTTCAGACTCCAGCCGGACATCATTGTCAACAACCGGAACGGCCTGCGCGGAGACTTCGCAACGCCGGAACAGGAAATTCGCGCCGAACAGGGAGGACGCGCCTGGGAGTCCTGCATGACCATGAATGATAGCTGGGGTTACACCGTGGCCGACGACAACTGGAAGAGCACCAAGACTATCGTCCGCAACCTGGTCACTTGCGCGGGGGGCGGGGGCAACTACCTCCTGAATATTGGCCCGAAGCCGGATGGCTCCGTGCCTGAGCAGTCAGTCAACGTCCTTACCGAGGTCGGTAAGTGGATGAGCAAGAATGGGCCAACTATTTACGAAGCGGAACCCTGCAAAGCAAGTTGGCACACGTTTGCAGGATACACGCGCAAGGGGAACACGCTCTATATCCACGTCCATTTTTGGCCTGCGCAAGCGGCGGGAACCAAGGCGCTCGAGTACTACAAACCGCCCACGGTGGTGGCCATCGGCGGACTTCGCACCAAGGTAAAGTCGGCGCGCTTGTACGCCTCGGGGCAGAAGGTGGATTTCGTGCAGGACGACATCTCCGTAAGATTTGCGGGACTTCCGCAAGAAGCGCCGGACCATCCTGTGACCGTCATCGAGGCGGAGTGTGAATCTGAGCCCACCATCGACAGCAGCTATGTCCGAAAAAATAGACCGAGAGCTGAAGTAGGGGTGTAAGGACCAGCTCTGACGCGATCAAAAGCGGGGGATTGCGGACAAGCACGAGACAACTATCTTGGCGTGCCACCCTCTTCTCATGCCATCGGCCCGAGCTCCGCGCACAAGCCGCCGTTGGCAGGCTAATCCGGAGAATCATGGAGGGGATTGGCGGGTCTTGTCCGCGGCGAGAATCAGCGATAATATCCCTCGGATGGATGGCCTCCCTGCCGCCCAGGCCCAGGCTCTTGGGAGGCCAGCTTTGATCGGTGTCGTGGCCCGACAATTCCCCCGTTGCGCGTGGATTTTGATCCGATGAGTTCGAGGTTTCTCAGCCCGCCAGCATGGCTGCACGCCGTGTGGGCTTCGGCCCTATGCGTCTGGCTGGTTGCCGCCGCCGCGTCGCGGCATGCTAGTGCGCCTTTCGCGGCTCCGCCGGTGGCGCCCATCGAGTTCCGGAACATAGCGCCGTCGTCCGGCGTGCGCTTCATTCTCAACAACAGCGCCACGCCCCACAAGTACCAGATCGAACCCATGGTTGCGGGGGTTGCGGTGTTCGATTACAACAACGATGGCCTGCCCGACCTCTATTTCGTTAACGGCGCGCGGATTCCCGAACTCCAGAAGACGGGCCCGGAGTTCTACAACCGTCTCTACCGCAATAATGGAGACGGTACGTTTACAGACGTTACCGAGCAGGCGGGCGTGAAAGGGGATGGCTACTCGATGGGCGTGGCGGCCGGCGACTACGACAACGACGGCTGGGAGGACCTTTACGTAGTGGGGGTGAACCGCAATACCCTTTACCACAACAATGGTGACGGCACCTTCACCGACGTTACGGCCCGCGCGGGCCTGTCGGGCGTTGATCCGCTGCGCGGCAAGACCTGGTCGATTTGTGCCGGCTGGTTCGACTACGACAACGACGGCTGGCTCGACCTTTTCGTGGTGAACTATTGCGCCTGGGGGCTCGATAAGGATCCCTTCTGTGGATCCTCGCTGACGGGGCGGCGTGTCTACTGCCATCCCTCCAAGTTCGACCCCTTGCCCAACACCCTCTATCACAACAACCACGACGGAACCTTCACCGACGTTTCGCGCAGTTCCGGCATCGGCCAATTCCTGGGCAAAGGCATGGGCGTGGCGTTCGCGGATTACGATGACGACGGCTACCCGGACGTCTTCGTAGCCAACGACACCACGCGCAACTTCCTCTTCCACAATAAGGGCAACGGAACGTTTGACGAGGTCGGGCTACAGACCGGGGTGGCGTTCAATGGCGACGGCGCGGCGCTCTCGTTCATGGGCGCCGACTTCCGCGATGTGGACAACGACGGACGGCCTGACCTCTTCGTGACCGCCATCTCCAACGAGACGTTCACCTATTTTCACAACGTCGGCGGACGCCTCTTTGAGGACCTGACGGCACAGACCGGCCTCGGCCGCCTCAGCCTCTTGATGAGCGGCTGGAGCGACGGCATCTACGATCTGAATAACGACGGGTGGAAGGACCTGGTGGCGGTGAATTCGCATGTCAACGACAACATTGAGATGGAGATGAACGTGCCCTTCAAGCAAAAAAACGCGGTCTTCGCCAACGCGGGTGGGAGGTTCGTGGACGTTTCGCCGGGGGCGGGCGCCGATTTTCAGGCTGCCGCCGCGCATCGCGGCGCGGCTTTCGGAGACCTCCTTAACGATGGCAAAGTGGACGTGGTGACTTCCGTCCTCGACACCCCCGTGGAAATCTTCCGCAATGTTTCTCCCAGCCGCGCGCACTGGCTGACCATCAAGACGGTGGGCACGCGCAGCAACCGCGACGGCATCGGGGCGAAGATTCGCCTGGAGTCCGCGAGCGGAGTCCAGTACAACCACGTCACCACGAGCGTCGGCTACGCCAGCTCGAGCGACGTGCGCGTGCACTTCGGCTTGGGGCAGGATGCGGAGGTCAAATCTCTCGAAATCCGCTGGCCCAGCGGGGTCCGCCAGGAGCTGCACAATATCCCCGCCGACCAGATTCTCACCGTGGTCGAGCCGCGGTAGTAAGATTGCTTGCCCATTATTCTATTCCCCCAGCAGCTCCGCGGCTTCGCGCGCGTGTTGGGCGGCGAGGTCCGGCTTGGCAAGGGCAGTGTAGACGCGCGCGAGCAGAAAGTGCACGCGGGGATTGCGGCTATCGGCGCGCGCGGCGACTTCGCCTTCCTGCGCGGCTTCCTCCCAGCGTTTCATGCGGGCAAGCTGATTGGCCAGCTCGAAGAGAGCGGCGGGGTCCTGGGGAGACACGCGCACCGCCTCGCGAAACTGCGTCAGGCTCTCGTCGGCGCGATTGGCTTTGGAAAGAAATGTCCCGTAGGAAATGTAGAGGCGCGGGTCGGGATGCTTGCGAAGCTGGTTGACGCGCGCCCCTTCCTGGAAACTCTTCTCCGCTGCGGCGGGGTCGTTGAGGAGATCCAGGGTGAGCCCCAGGTTCTCATAGGCCCGCACCTGCTGAGGGTCGAGCCGCAGGGCGGTTTCGTAAGCCTCCCGGGCGCGAGCAAAATCGTCGTGGATGAAATTCGCCCTGCCGAGCATAAACCAAGTATCGGCATCGCGAGGATTCAGGCGCAGCGCCTGCTCGTAGGACGCCTTGGCGTCGGGCCAATCATTCGTTGCGGTATAAATCATCCCGAGCATGGTGTACGCCTTGGCATAGTGAGGATCGAGGCGGAGCGCACTTCGGGCCGATTCATACGCCTGCGGGAATTTCTTCTCATTGAATTGCGCGCCGGCGAGCAGGCGATACGCTTCGGCGGACTCCTTGCGCCGGAGGCATTGGGTCAACGCCCGCTCGGCGAGCGCTGGCCGTCCGGTGGCGTAATAGATGGTCCCCAGACGAAGCAGCGCCAGCGGATAAGATGGTTCGTCGGGCGGGATTTTGGAGAAGAGCGCCTCTGCTTGAGTGAACTCGCCCTGGCGGAACAAGCGCTCCGCAGTCCGGAAATCGTCGGCGGGCCGAGCGCGCAGGAGAGTCCCGCTCAGAACAATCCAGAAGGCGAGCGCCACGAGCCGAGAGCGACGGTTGAGCGCGCGGAGAGACATGGCGGGCTATGCTTCTGCCGTTCGAAACAGCCGGCGAGGGATTCTGCCAGCCGCCATGATTCTACCGCACCTGGGCTGCGGTTTCACTGTTCGGGGCCGATATTCAGCGCCTTCGCCCCACCCAGTGGCATCCCCAATAGTCCTGAGTCCCGAGGTCGCAGATCCTTTTCCTTTTGGTATTGGCTATCCCCGCGGCCTGTTACAGCGCTAACAGGCACTGCGTTGCACCCAGAATCTCGTCTGCCTTCTCCCGGTCGACGTCCATCACGTACGGGATTCCGCTGATTTCCGCGGCCTCATGGGTCAGAGCCGCGAGGTCGTCGCGGCTAATGTGCTCAACGCTGAATTTACGGCTTCCCGCCATGAGCTGACGCAGACCCTGGGCCAGGCGCTCGTAGTAGGTATACAGGCCGAGCGCGCCAGGTGGCAGTGTCTCGAAAGCCTCGGCGCCGAGTTGCTGGCGCAACTCTGTTGCCGTGACAAAGATCTCGTCCCGCGATCTGCCGAAGCGCTCGATATATACCGGCAACTGCCCCTCTTCGATCGCCCTCCCGATCGTCTTCCCGACCATGGCCGCGGCAACGGGTGAGCGCGCCATGCCCACCAGCTTCACATATGGCGCACCCAGCGCCAGCCCTTTGAAGATCTGGTCCTCAAAGGTGAACCCGCCAGCCACCGCCAGGGCCGGCACGTACTGCCCTCGTGCCGCAAGCCGCTTGGCGTAATCATACAAGAGCGAGTGGAGTTCCAGCGGAGGAACTCCCCACTCGTTCATCATCCGCCAGGGACTCATGCCCGTCCCGCCACCCGCCCCATCCACGGTGAGGAGGTCCAGCTTGTACTTTGAGGCAAAGGAAATGGCACGCGCCAAGTCGGCGGGACGGTATGCGCCGGTTTTTAGGAAAACGTGCTTGGCGCCGGCCACGCGCAACTCTTCCACTCGCCGCGCGAAGGACTCTTCCGTGACCATGCCGACTCGGGAATGGCGCTCGAACTCCTTGAACGCCCCATGCTCGAAGGCGCGGATGACTGCGGGGTCCGTAGGATTGGGGAGCACGATGTACCCACGCTCGTGGAGCATCTGGGCCTTGGTGAGCGAGTTGATCTTCACCTCCCCGCCGATATCCTTCGCCCCCTGGCCCCACTTCAGTTCGACACACTCGACACCGAGTTTCTCAATTGCATACTCTTGCACGGCCAGCCGAGTGTCCTCGATGTTCGCCTGGACGACGATGGCGCCGTAACCGTCGCGCTGGCAGCTTTTGTAAAGCTGCACGCGGCGCTTCATGTCCACCGTGCTCACAACCCGTCCGTTCTTGATGACGGCTTCGGCATCCATGCCGGCCACATTCTCCCCGATCGTCAGGCCGGTGCCCGCCAGAGCCGACCCGATAGCCAGCCCTTCCCAATTATTCTTGGCGATGTTGGTCGATCCGAGCCCGGGAATGATCCACGGATAGCGGAACTTCAGCTTGTGCTCGTGACCGAAAACCACTTCCAGCTTGACGGCGGGAAAGATGGCCTTGTCGCTGTCGGCTTCAATTCCATGCGCACCGGCAGCGGTACCCATAATGTTGAAGTGGGAATAATCCACCGGGTAGGCTTTTTCGCCCGCCGTGGTGATCACCCCGAACGGTTGCGGATAGATCACTTCGTGACCGCGGTAGGCCGACTTGCCGATCTCACACATGCCGATGCAGCCGTCCACACACGTCACGCACATCCCAGAAGCGGGAACGATCGAGCCCTCGGTCCGGTTCTTGGTCAGAGTTGCTGCTGAGGAATTGACTCTTGAGAACGACATTGCGGTGCCCCCTTGTAGGGGCGGCCCTTGTGGCCGCCCCGGGCACCCACGAGGGGTGCCCCTACCACGCTGTTGTGGCCGCCCTGGGCACCCACGAGGGGTGCCCCTACCACGCTGTTGTGGCCGCCCTGGGCACCCACGAGGGGTGCCCCTACCACGCTGTTGTGGCCGCCCTGGGCACCCACGGGGGGTGCCCCCACCACGCTGTTGCGGCCGCCCTGGGCACCCACGAGGGGTGCCCCTACCACGCTGTTGTGGCCGCCCTGGGCACCCACGAGGGGTGCCCCTACGACCTTAGTCTTTCCTGATTTCACACGCCACGCACGGCGCCATGTAGCACATCATGTCATCGAACAGGTTCTTCTCCAGGCATGGTGGGCGCAGGTTCGCGCAACTGCCGCAAATCGCCTTTTCCGGCTCGTTGTAAGTGCAGCGGAGCTGGCAGGCGGGGCAAACATACATGCAAGCGCCGCACAGTCGGCACGCTTCCGAGCGCACGTCGAAGGGTGTCCCGATGCTTCTTCTTTCGCCACGCCCACGAAAGCCGATGGCCTTGGCCATCATCTGCTCTGCGCACATGCGCACGCACAAGCCGCACAGGATGCAGTCCTCGTACTCCTGGCGGAAGCGTTGCTGGCGCACCTGGTGAGCCGAAGCGAGATCCTGGATGATTTTCGACTGCGGGCAGGAGGCCAGCAGCAGTTCCAGGATCATTCTGCGCGCTCGCACGACGCGCGAGGAGGCCGTTCGGACCGTGAGCCCCTCTTCGGCTGGGTAAGTGCAGGCCGTAACCAGCTTCGCCTTCGTACCCTGCCCGATCTCGACTACGCAGAGGCGACAGGCGCCGTAGGGCGTCAGACCATCCAGATGGCACAGCGTCGGGATGGGGAAACCGAGGAAACGAGCCGCCTCCAGCAGCGTCGTTCCTTGCTCCACTGTCACCGGCAATCCATTCATTCTTAGCTCAATCATGTAGACTTCGCTCCTGCCATCAAGGAACCTGATTCGGTTTTCCCCTCAGCAGTGAACTCGAGGTCACACCGAAGGCATCTTCGAGCCTCGGCTACGGCCTCCTCTTCCGAGAGGGGCATTTCCACCTCTCCAAAGCTCCGCTTCCGCAATTCGAGAGGGAGGGTTGGGGGCTCGGCCCGAAGGGTCCGTTTCAGTTCGTCCTGGGGCACCCTGCAAGGCGGCACATAAACATACGGTGGCCGGAGTTCCTTGGGCTGCCTCATCTCTTCGCCGCGGAGATAACGAGCGATCATCGTCGCGGCCTTCTTCCCGGCTGCAATCGCGTCGACCACTGTGTTCGGACCGGTCACTACGTCGCCACCGGCAAACACGCCCGGCCGGCTGGTCATAAGCGTTTCGGAATCCGTTTCCAACCTCCCCTTTGCGCTAATCTTGATCCCCATGGAAGAGATGTAGTCGATGTCGGGTTCATCCCCGATGGTGACAATCAAGGTATCCAGAGGCAGGGAGAATTCGGTGCCTGGCGCTGGGACGGGGGCTGGCCGGCCGCTTGAGTCCGCCGCCCCGAGCTCGTTCCGGAGGCACTCGACGCCAGTCACGCGGTCATCCCGCGAGAGAAGCCGAGTCGGTGACACCAGGGTTTCCAGGCGAATTCCTTCGTGAACGGCGGCATCCACTTCCTCGGTCAGAGCCGGCATATCAGGGCGAGTACGACGATACAGCACGGTGACGCTTTCCACGCCTTCCTGTCGCAAGGCAGTGCGGGCCGCGTCGATCGCTGAATTGCCGCCGCCAACTACCCCCACGCGTCCCTTGGCTAGGCTCTTTCCATCGAGGTTGAAGGCTTTGAGGAACTGGATGGCCGGATAAACGCCGCTGAGGTTCTCGCCGGCAATGTTCAGGCGCCTGCTCTTGTGCGCGCCCAAAGCCAGGAAGACCGCCTTAAAGCCGAGGGCAAAGAGGTCGTCAATGGTAAAATCGCGGCCCAGAGCGACGCCGCACTCGACGGTCACGTTTTCATCAATGAGCGAGGCAATCTCTTTCCGCAGAACGTCACGGCGCAACCGGTAAGCAGGAATACCACTGATCAGCATTCCGCCTGGCTCCGGGTCTGCCTCAAAGACCTTGACCTTAAAGCCCTCGAGCGAGAGGTAATGCGCCGCCGTGAGTCCCGCAGGACCTGAGCCCACAATCGCCACTGGCGCGGCCTCCACACAGTCTCGCCGGGCCGGTTTGTAGCTCGCCGGGTCCATGCGATCAGCAACGAATCGCTTCAGAGCACGGATTGCAACCGCCCGGTCCCCCGTCACACCGAGTCTGCACCGCTCTTCGCACTTGTGGTCGCACACCCTGGCGCAGACCGACGGAAACGGGTTCGTCTCGCGAATGACGCGATAGGCCTCCTGGTATTCGCCCCGGGTAAGGTGGGCAATGTAGCGCCACGCTTCTGTGCCAATGGGGCACGCCGATTGGCACGGCGCCCCAACCAACTCCTTGCAGACAAAGGCATCACACCGCTTGTCCCAAATATGGCGCTCGCACTCAGCGCGGAAATAGCGCAGCGTGCTCAGGACGGGGTTGGAGGCGGTCTGTCCCAGCCCGCACATCGACGTGTCTTTCACAACCTGCGCCAGTTCCTCGAGGAGATCAAGCTGCTCCAGCGTGCCTTTGCCCGCGGTGATGTCATCCAGGATCTCCCACATCCGCTGCGTGCCCTTACGGCAGATGAAGCACTTGCCACAGGATTCGTCCTTCAGGAATTTCATGAAGTACTTGGCGACATCCACCATGCAGGTGTTTTCGTCCATCACGATCATGCCGCCCGACCCCATGATTGAGCCCGCTTGGGTGAGGCTGTCGTAATCAACCGGCAGGTCGAAAAGTGAGGCGGGAAGACAGCCCCCACTCGGCCCGCCCGTCTGCACAGCTTTGATCTTCGCTCTTCCCGATGGCCCCCCGCCTGCGCCGAAAACGATCTCCCCGATCGTGACCCCCATGGGCACTTCGACTAATCCGGTGTTCTCCACCTTCCCAACCAGGCTAAAGATTTTTGTACCAGTGTTGTGAGGTGAGCCAACCCTGGCGAACTCCACCGCGCCCTCATTGATAATGATGGGGATGTTCGCCCAAGTTTCGACATTGTTGATGACGGTGGGCTTTCCGCTAATGCCTTTTTCAATGGGATAAGGCGGCCGCTGGCGGGGCTCACCCCTTTCGCCTTCCACCGACCGGATGAGCGCCGTCTCCTCGCCGCACACAAAGGCGCCCGCGCCTTTCACAATCTGGATGTCAAACGAGAAGCCGGTGCCCAGAATGTTCTCGCCCAGAAGCCCCATTCCACGTGCTTGCCGCAGGGCGATGACCAGGTGTTTGATCGCCAGCGGGTACTCGATCCGGACATAGACAATCCCTTGCGTAGCGCCGGTACCGTAGGCCCCGATCAGCATTCCTTCGATGATGCTTTGCGGATTCCCTTCCAGAACGCTGCGATCCATGTAGGCGCCTGGATCGCCTTCGTCCGCGTTGCACACCAGGAATTTGCCCTGGCCATCGCGCGCCTTCGCCAGCAACTCCCATTTGAGGCCGGTGGGAAATCCGGCCCCGCCGCGCCCGCGCAGACCGGAGACCTTTACTTCCTCTACTACCCCGCGCGGGTTCCCTTGCTCGAGAACTCTTACGAGGGCCGAATACCCGCCGTTTTCGATATAGTCATAGATGCGGATCGGATCGATTTTTTCGTTACGTGCCAGGAGCTTGCGCCGCTGGGTTCGAAAGAAAGGAATCTCGTTCTGCCTCTGAATCCGCTTGCCTGTCCTGGCATCGCGCCAAAGCAGGTCTTCGATCACCTGCCCCTGGCTCATCGCCTCGACAATCCGGGTCATCCCTTTGATCCCGAGCCTTGGGTAGAAGGTGCCCTCCGGCTCGATGAGCACACTGGGCTCCGCCTGGCAGAAGCCGTGGCAGCCGGTGATGCGGATCCGAACCCTCTCCGCCAGTCCATTGCTCAGAACTTCGCGTTTGGCGATGCGGATCAAATCATTAGCGCCACTCGCCTGACCACAAGTTCCTGCCGGGATGACGATGACCGGGATTTGCGGCTCCCGATCGACAATGATCCGCTCCTGGAGCGCCTTGAAATCGTCAAGCGATTTGAGTCTTTCCATAACTGTCTCGCGCGGCCTCGTCGCGACCCTATGACTAGTGCTGCGTTACGCAAGTAAGTGAAACACGCTACCCGCACACTGTCATGCTGATCCCGCAGTCGCGGGAGAAGCATCCCCGCAGTTCGCTAAAGAAAACAACTGCAGAGACCCTTCTCCCGCGACTGCGGAATCAGGGTGACAGACCATCAAATGTTTCACTTTCTTCAGTAACACGCCACTGGTTCAGAGCGCCGGCCCGTTCAAATCGAGAACGTGGCCTTTGCAGCCCCTCCGCGAACAAATCTGGACGATGCCACCCCCACGGACAATCATCGGCACCATCGGCGCTGCGCACTCCGGGCAACTGGAACCGCCGATCAAGTGGGCATGACAATGAGGGCAGAAGAAATCCACCATCGCCTCTTGCGGAATCTCCTCGTCCGATTGCTGGTTGTAACTCCCGTACAGACACGACAAGCGGAGCGAGAAGTGCTCATGTGCGAAGGACACCGTCACCCTGATGGAGGGGTGGCCATCCACAGGATGGTCGGAATCCATCAAGCTATGATTGCACCGTGGGCAACTGACCTCGACAGGGAAGATGCGCTGGTCGGTCGTGACGTCCACGCTGTCCATACCTTTTCGGGCCTTCCCCAGAATCTCCTTCACCATGACCGGGCTCACATTTGAGAAGTAATGCCCGTCGACCACCACGATCGGCCCCAAGGCACAGGCGCCCAAACAATTCACCGTTTCCAGCGTAAAGTCCCGGTCAGCAGTCGTCTCACCCGGCCTAACGCCCAGGGCGCGTGTGAGTTCTTCCGCGATCACGGGCCCTCCCCGGACGTGACACGCTGTGCCTAGGCACACCAAGCAAACGTGCTTGCCTCGTGGCTGCAAACTAAAAGAGCGAAAGAAAGTGGCCACCCCGTAGACATCCGTGAGTGACCGTCCGGTCTTATCTGCCACGACGGCGAGGGCATCAGGCGGAAGATAGCCGTACCTCGCTTGGATCTGCTGAAGGATACCGATAAGTCCGCCAAACTTTCCGGCGTATTCCTCGACAATCCGTGAGACGTTTTCCGGCCCCATATCAAGCCCTCCCGGTACGTCGCGAGCCGCCCACTACGCGCGACTACCGATATTCCTCACAACGCCAGACGCCCCCTGCGGGCTTGGGATAGATGCAGGTGTGCCGGTCCTCGCAATTGCTGCACAAACCTTTGAACTCCTTGCCGGGTTCGTCCCGGGAGGATTTCTTCCACAGTTCCTCGAGTTCCATCTGATCCTTGTCGGGCGGCCGTGAGGGCATCGGCGGGCACGGTTCAAATTGCCCGCAGTTGAGGACGATTTGCCCCCCGTACCTCGGATAGATACAATCTTCCCCATGTTTACACGTCGAACAAATGCCGCGGCCGGTCGCTACGGCATGGCTTAGCGTCGCCATTGCTCTCCTCCTCGGGGATGGCGCGAAGTTGCCGGCGCCCCTCGCTACTAACTGAGGCACGTTGGCCGCCAGGATGAAAGCATTAGGCGCAGCCACCGTTCATGTGGCGCAAGTCAACCAGAATGAGAGGGATTCACAGGTAGGAGTTGCCAGGGTGAGGCAGGGTACTCCGGCCAGCAAAGGCGGGGAGATTTGAACCGGTGGGGAGCAATTCCCCGGTGGACCCTCTCAGGACGAAGGCGCCACCGAGGGCTTTAGCTTTTCTCGCAGCGTTTTGCGATCAATTCCCAGGATCTCAGCGGCCCGGGTCCGGTTGCCGTTCACGCTGGCCAGGACGTTGCGAATATACTCGGCTTCGACCTCCGCTAACGTCCGGTCAAACGAGGCGTTGCGCAATCCGGAGAACCGCATCAAGGAGGGCAGGTCGGGAACCTCGACGACACCATTCTCATTCATCACCACCAGGCGCTGCACAACATTCTCGAGTTCCCGAACATTTCCCGGCCAGTGATAGTTGCGGAAAACCTGCAGTACCGGATCAGAGAAACAGGGCGCGGCCTTTCCCATTTCCCGAGCGAATCTGGCCGCGAAATGGCGGGTCAGAGTGAAAACATCATCTCCTCTTTCCCGCAAAGGCGGCACGTCGATGGTGAGTACGTTCAGGCGGAAATACAAGTCTTCACGAAAGACGTCTTTTTTCACCAAGCTCAGCAGATCCTTGTTGGTCGCCGCCAGGATTCTGATGTCCACATGCCGCCCGCGCGTTGATCCCACCATGCACACTTCCTTCTCCTGCAACACGCGGAGAAGTTTGACTTGCGTGGAGAGCGTAGTGGAGCTGATCTCGTCCAGAAAGATCGTGCCGCCCTCGGCCGTTTGCAAGAACCCTGCACGCGTTTCGGAAGCGCCGGTGAACGCGCCCTTGACGTGTCCAAAGAGTTCGCTCTCGAGCAGTCCTTCGGGAATCGCGGCACAGCTTACGGGCACAAAGGGGGCTGAGGTCCGTGGGCTGCTGTAATGGATCGCTCTGGCCACCAGTTCCTTGCCCGTGCCACTTTCGCCGGTGATAAGCACTGTGGCCTGTGTGGCCGCAACCTTCCCAATGGCGCTGAATACTTGCTGCATCGCCGCCGATTCGCCCACCAGGCCGAACGGCGATGCCGGCGTCCGGTACGTGGGGGCTTGCACCGCGCGGCGGCTCCGCAGTTTGTCGAGTGCGCGCCCCACCGCCGAGAACAGCTCTTCGTCCGTGAAAGGCTTGGCCAGGTATTCCTCGGCGCCTGTCTTGACGGCATCCACGGCGCCGCCGATGGAGGGGTAGCCGGTCATCATCATCACTTCCGTGTTCTTCAGGTTCTCCCGGACGTGCCGCACCAGATCGAGACCGCTAAGTTTGGGCATCTTCAAATCCGTGATGACCAAGTCCACCGCCGCCTGCTCCAGAATCTTGACGGCACTCTCCACCCCCGAAGCCGTCAAGACCTGATACCCCTTTGACTGCAAGTTTCGCTGCAATACTTCCAGCGTATCCGGGGAGTCGTCAACCACCAGGATCCGTTCTTGATGCGTCAGGGGAGACATCTCAGCCGCTCTTTTCTGCCTTTCCGGAATTGTTCACCGGCAATCGGACCTCGAATCGGGAGCCCCGCCCGGCCTCGCTGTCGACGTGAATGACGCCCCGATGTGAGGCCACGATCCCGTGCACCACCGCCAGTCCCAGACCTGTTCCTTCGTCCACATCTTTGGTTGTGAAGAAAGGCGTGAAGATCTTGCTCTTGACTTCTTCGCTCATGCCGCTTCCCGTGTCGATAACGGTCAGAGAAACGTAGTCTCGACCGCCATGGGTCTCGATCGTCAACTGGCCCCCGCCCGGGGACGCCTGAATCGCATTGACCACAAGGTTCACCAAAACCTGCTGCAACTGTGATGGATCGGCGCTGATCTCCGGCAAATCCGGCTCTAGCAAGCGCACCAGCTCGATTCCTGCTTTTGCGCAACGGGACTCGAGAAAGTGCAGCCCCTCCTCGACCACCTGATTCAGGTCCACTGGCATCTTCTGCAAAGGCATCTGCCGGGAAAAAACCAGCAGCTTATGGATGATTTCTCGGGCTTGCAATGAAGTCTTGATGATCTTTCCCAGGTCGCCGGCTGCTGTCGCGGGCATTCCCGGCTCCTTGTTGGCCAATTGCGCAAAGCCCAGGATGCTTGCCAGGGGCTCATTCAATTCGTGCGCCATGCCCGCAGCAAGTTGCCCGATGGTGGCCAGGCGATCGGCGTGCCTGAGCTGGTCCTGCAATTTCGATTTGGAGAGCTCGGCTTCGCGACGCTCGACCACCACCGAGACTTCCCTTGCCACTGTGTCGATGAGGCTCTGTTCTTCCTTCAGGAACGGCCCTTCTGCAAACCCTGCCTTGTCGCGCGTGTAGAACACCTCTACGCCACCGCGCCGTGCTCCGCCCACCAGGATGTCTGCCGCCTGGCGGTGCGGGCCCTCCTTAAAACCCGCCGTAGTGTGCGCCCGCCCATCCAACAAGATGCGGGCCGTGGCGATATCCGGATGCTGCCAGGCGGGAGGCAGCAGCTCCACAATGTCCTGTAAAGTCTCATCCAAAGGAATATCTCGCCTCTGAGCCACTTGCGCGATGCCGTAAAGGCAGGTCAGTTCTTTCACCCGCTCCCGCAATGCCCACTGGCCGCGTCGGTTGGCGATGGCCAGCCCCAGGGTTTGTGCGAACCCCTCGTACGACTCGACCTCTTCCCGGGTAAAATAATCCGGCTGAAGACTCTTCAATTGGAGGAGCCCCACCGTCCGGTCGTCGACCGCGAATCGCATCACCACAAGGGATCGATACAAACCTCCAAAGGCAGCCCTGGTTGTACCACCGAGCCGTATCGCCTTGTGCGTATCACCCGTCCAGAAACTCCTCTGCCGCGTCGAGAAGGGCGAACTGGGTTTCAAGCGGGAGCGAAGGACATCCTGATACAAGCGTTCGAGGCCCGCCGGGTCCTTGGGTGTTGGCAAGCTTGCCCCCCTTCGCCTCGCCCTGCCGGAATTCCCCAGAATCGTGAAGCGAAACGACCCCTTCAGTTGCTTGGAGGCTTCCCAACTGTAATGCAGTTCGGGATCTTTCAGCCGCAGTTCCACTGCGTCGCATCCAGAGAAATCCATGAGCACTTTCGAGACTCTGCGCAGGAAATCGACGCGTGGCAGCCCGCGGTTGGCATAGCGCAAGATTCGACGCGCCACTTCCGACAAGCCGTAGAGTTGCCTCGTTCCACGAGCAACGATGGTCTTTCGCTTTGAGCGCATACGATCCAGCTTGGCTCCCATCCGCCGAATATTGTCGGCCCTTGACTCCGGCAGGTCAAGTGGTTGAACTACAGACTTAGTCTAGTTGGAGTGATTGGGCAAAAGACCCTCGCTGACGGGCACAAAAAAACCCGGGCAACCCGCCGCGAAGCGGATTGCCCGGAAAATGGAGGGAGCAGCAGCTTACCATTCGAAACGCGCGCCCAGTTGCCCGACGCGTGGACTTCCCCCCACACTCAAGACATTGCCAAAGGTCGTGCTGGCGATGTTGGTGTCGGGGTTGTCGAAGTAGTGCCGGTTGAAGACGTTGAAGAACTCAGCGCGAATCTGGAGCTTCATGCGCTCCTTAATTCTGAAGTCCTTGTAGGCGGACAGATTCTCGCTGGCGTTGCCGAAGCCGTTCAGGCCGGCCACGTACGGTCCGGAGTTCCCATAATCCCCAAAGGCAGGGTTGGAGAAGCCCGCGGGATTAAAATACATGTTGCCCGGATCCATGCCTTTGCTCGGGTTGAATTTCGGCCCGCTGAAATGACGGCTCAGATCGGCTCCCGCAGCCACATTCGAATAAATCGTCGAGGGAACGCCAAACGATCCCCAGGAAGGGCCAGGGTAATAATTGCTCGAATAAACGCTGAGCGGTGTGCCGGTGCTGTAGTAGACGGTTGTGCCCAACGTCCAGTCGCCGACGATGCCGTTCACCAAGCGGCCTTTGCCCGACAGGAAGCGGCGGGCGTTGCCGAACGGCAGCGTATAGAGAACGTACCCCTTCACAATGCTCTGGTTGTAGGGCTGGATGTAATTGCCCGCATAACTCAAGTCGTCGAGATTCTGCAAACTTGTGTAGCTGACCCAGCCTTCCTGGAAATTGCTCGAGGTGGTGGCGCGCTGGTGCGCCATGGTGTAGCTCATGTCCACCACCAGGCCATGCGATGTACGATGCACTAATTCAGCCTGGAAAGAATCGTACTGCGAGCGCCCCAGAGGTGAGCCGACGTAGAAGAGGTAATCCCAGGCGTTCGCGAGCTCCGGGAAGGGATACAGGGCGGCGAAGGCGAAACCAGAAAAACCAGCATAGGGGTAAGGAACGCCGGACGCCGCGGCCGAACCCTGGTCCCAGATCCAGTCCCATTCGTGACCGCCCTTGAGGAAGGTGCTGAGGGCGCTGTTCTGCGGGGTATTCTGCTGCAAGGTTCCGTCGTGCAGGTGGGTTCCGCGGGTGGCAAGGTAGTTAAGCGAGAGGCGCGTGTTCCCGGTGAGTTCGAGTTCTACCCCGCCATTCCATTGATTGGTGATGCCTGGCTGCAACGTTTGCGGGCTGATTGAAACCATCCCGCCCCCAGTGAGAAAGTTGGGATTGAGCGTCCCCGCAACGGGTTTGCCCGGATAGCCGTTGTCCCAGTTAAAGGCCGGCGCGAAGTTACTGGTCAGCGGCACCTGGTTGGTGGGGAAATAGCCGGGCGCAAAACCGTACGGCACTCCTTCCCAATAATCGGTGCCCATCGGCACGTCATACAGACTGTAAGCGGCGCGCGCCACGACACGCTTGGTGATTTTGTAAGCCAATCCCAGGTGCGGGGCGAAATCCGACCAGCGGGTAGAGCCCTCGAAGGTCTGGCTGCCATTCGAGAGGTAGGAAACTACACCCGGAGCGCCTATGGCGGGATTCGTGCCGCCCGTAAAGCTCGCCCAATGGCCGTACTTCTCGTGGAAGGGATAAGTCTGGTTCCAGTTGAGGCCGTAATTGAGGGTGAGCCGGTTGTTAACTCGGAAGCTGTCCGCGGCAAAAATCGACAACGACTTCCGGCGGCCGTAAAGGTCGAAGGCAGTGCCCTGGGAAGCGCTGGCGACGTCGCCCAGGAGGAAGCTGGCAAAGCCGAAGCCGACATGGGTGTTGTAGGACTGTGTTGGGGCGCCGGTCTGGTTATTGCTAAAGTTGAAGTTAAGCGTCGGGGTGCCGCCGTGGCTGTTGATCTGGAAACCCCGTAACTCCCCACCGAAGGTAATCGTATGACGTCCCTTGATCCAGGTGAGCTCCTCGTCACCGACGAGAACGTTCGAGGTGTAGTACCCCGCGTCGCTATTGCCGATGGAGGTTTCCCCGAACCCGTTCACACTATTGCCAAAGCTGATGGAAGGGAAGTTGCCCGCTCCCGTGTTGCCGAAGCCCAGCTTAGACGGCCAGTCACCGCCGGCGGAGGTCGCGATGCTGGGGTTGCGGAAGTGCTCGACGGTGAAGCTGGTGATGCTCAGGACGCTGGGCGTGAAGTTATGGGTGTCACTAAGACGGAACTTACGGTCGGTGTTCTTTTGCAGCCGGGCGTGGGAGAGTGGCCCTCCATTCGGGTCAAGCGGGGACCAGATGCCCCCCTGGTCGTCCAGAATCCGCGGCCGCTCCGTCCAGATGAAGGAGCTGGCCATGCGGTTCTTTTGCGAAAAGTTGTGGTCTACCTTAAAACTCAACTGCGTCTGGTGGAACCAGGGGTTGTTGACCACCGTTATGCCGTCGTTATTCTTTAAGCCCGGAGCCAGAGGCGCGTAGTACTGTTGGAACACGGGAATGATCTTCTGCGCGACTTTGCTGAACTGCGCCTGCGGGATGGTGTTGTTGGGGAAGACGAGCCCCGTGGTCGGATTGATGATCGTTCCCTGATAGATGGGGTTGCCCGCGGGGTCGGTTCCATACTTAACGCTGGTGTTCAAAAGCGCACTGAAATTACCGGCCAGGAAGTCCGCCGTGGGCACGTTGAGAGTGTTTCCGCCCATGGTGTAGTTGGTCATCCGATTTTGCTCGAACGCGCCGAAGATGAACGTCTTGTCCTTGATGATGGGCCCGCCGGCGCTGAAGGCGTAATCGGATTGGCGGTTGCGCGGTTTCCGGAACTCCGCGGCCTCGGCCGGATTAGCTGCGGCGTTGTAATCGTTCGTCCAGGAGTTGGCGTTCAGGGCTTCATTCTGCCAAAAAGTTACCGCGCTGCCGTGGAACTTGTTCGTCCCGGACTTCAAGGTGAACATGAAAGTGCCGCCCGACGTGTACATGGCGGCGGGGCCACTCGTGCCGCCGGTGTCCACACGGAATTCCTCTACGGCTTCCATGGGAGGTTCGCTCTCCAGGAGTTGTCCGGTTTCCGACTCCTGCGAGAGCGTGCCGTCGATCAGCACTTCACTGCTGAACGCCTGCGTCCCCACAATGTTACTGGTCCAACTGTTTCCTTCAACTCCGGGCGTTGTGGCAAAAGCAAAAGCCATGATGTCGCGCCCGCCGTTGATCGACAGGGGAAGAGCACGATAGGCCTGGAGGGACATCGTGCTGCCCAGGTCGTTCGTCTGGCTCTGTATGACAGGGGCTTGCGCGCTGACTTCGATCGTCTGGGTCACTGTGCTGACCTTCAACGTGACGTCAATCTCCGCGACCTGACTGATGGTCAGCGTGATGCCCGTTTGCTCCAGGGTTTGGAACCCCCCCTTTACGAACAGAACGCTGTATTGCCCAACCGGCAAGTTGAGAATCCGGTACAGACCAAGGTCGCTGGTGGTTGCGGATGTCTCCACCTTGGTTTGCAGGTTGGTGGCGGTGACGGAAACCATGGGAATGACGGCTCCGGATGCGTCCTTCACGGTACCGGTCATCGTCGCCCTGTCTGACTGCGCCATCAATGCCGCAAGAAAGAAAAAGTGGAAAAGAAACCCCATTACTAATATGCGCTTGATCATTCATCTCCTCCTTTTTATTACCCGAGTCAAACGGGAGTTTTGAAATGCCTGTCAGTACCTTCCTTACATGAGTGCTTACTGCCTTTCTCTATCTTCGGTCTCGAGATTTCGCCCCCGCCTTTTCCAGCTTTACCTCCACCAAACCCATCGCACCGGGCGTCATCTTGATCCCGTGGGGGTCGGGCGGGGCGCCAAGCAGGTCTTGATTGGCGGTATAGAAAAGAGAGAACGAGTCCTTCCCCTCGGGAATCAGCCCCAAAGGGGTGCGCACTTCACTCGCCCAGATTCCTTTGCCCTTCTGGACAACGAGTACTTCTCCAGGAGTCCAATGAATCCCATCTCTTGAAAATGCATAGCCTATGGATTGCTGGACCCTGTTGTCGTAGACGGCCACATAGGTCGCGTCCGGGAGTTTGGTGACCACGGGGTTCTCAATAAAGACCTTTTCAATGTTCAGCGGGTTTAGAGCTGTGCATCGTTTCCAGGGTCCGGCGAGGCTCGGCGCCCACGCCAGACCCACCTGCCAGAGAGAAATAGGCAACTTTTCGGTGTGGCCGGTTCCATAGAAGGCGTACCATTTGTTTTCCACCGCGTAAGGGAAGAACGAATCTGTTCCCTGCAATCCCTCCCAGGGGTCGGAGTCTTCTCCGCGCTGGAGGATGATGCCCACATCCTCGTAAGGCCCATCGATTCCTCCAAGCCCCTTGACCTTCGAGACGGCCCGCCAAATCCGCCCCTCATGATTGGTCAACCATTTCCCCGGTGCGTCAGGGGCGCACTGGTATGCCACATAGAAAAGGTCCCAGAGCCGTTCCGCCTGATCATAGATGGGCATAGGCGCCCACAAGGCCGCGCGCGGGTCCTTGCCCGTGAAGTCTCCGCTCGATTCAAAGAGCGTAGAAACGCGGCTCCAGTGCAAACGATCCCGGCTGGTCCAGTGGGCCAGCTTCATCTTCACCCAGTGCGGATCACCGACCATCTCGGAAGTAAAAAGGTGATAAGCCCCGTCGAGCTTTAGCACCCTGCCGCCTTCGAAGCCGTACTTATTCCCTATGGCGTTGGCGGAATTGATGGTTAGAATCGGCTCGTCGAACTGCTTGGTGACACGCAATTGCAGATTTTCAACCTGTGGCGCAGCCGGGAGAGGCACGCAGAAAAATGCAAAACATAATGCAGCTATTCGCCATGGGGCTTTCACGCTGTAAACCTCCCTCGGGGGTGTGGCACTCTGTCGTCCCCGGCGTTGCATTTGACTCCTTCGCCTACCACTCGAGCATTACGATCTGTTTCTACGCGTGCACCCACGGGTTCTCAAGGTAATGCCTGTTACAGGAGGAGTTAAGGGGGAGTATTCAGGTGAAACGACGCACCCAGTGGTTTCAAATGTGTGGGATTGGCTCGATGCTCGTGGGGAGCCAAGATTGTCATCTCCGCTGTTTTGTCCCTCTTTGTGTTCGAGACGGCGCCCCACAGAGTGTTGCCGGCTCCAAAATGGCCCCTCGAACCACGGAATCCGTCCGAGCCGATAACCTCATGCTGCCTCCTGCTAACCGGGATTAACGGCGCCAATAACCGTTAACGCGCGGGGAACAGAATCTCCTGCGACGGAAACCGACCGACGGAAACCGGGTTGACCTAAGCGATGTCGAGTGTTATCGTTGGGACAGCTAGTCGGCTGGCAGTCAACGATGCAGAGCCGTCGGCCGGCCAGAGCACAGCAACTGCGAAAGCCGCCAATGGCCGATCAATACAGGCCCGCAACGGAACCTGTCTCCCTCTTTGAAAAAAAGGAAGAGCTTCGCCGAATCCTCAAGAGCCGACACTTCGCAAATGCCCCAAAGAAGAGTCGGTTTCTCGAGTTCGTTTGCGAACAGACGCTGCTCGGGAACGGCGAAAAACTCAACGAATATCTCATCGGTGTGGAAGTTTACGGTCGGGGTTCTGATTTCAACCCGCAAGAGGACCCCATTGTGCGCGTGCAGGCGCACGAGATGCGCCGCTCTCTGAAGAGCTATTACGAGGAAGAGGGCAGAACCAGCCCGTTGCGTGTTGATCTGCCTCTGGGACACTACGTACCTGTTTTCTCCAAAGCCGCGATGGAGGAGACAACCACCCCAGTTGTACACGAGGCCCAGGTTGCAGCAGGACCGCGCAGGCGTGAGCAATTCCATTACGCGCTCATCTTTGGATTGGCTGCAACTTGCGCGATATTGGCTTTTCTCCTGATCCGTGAGCGGGTGCGAACAGAACAAGCTGCGCGCGCCCAACAACCCCTCCGGGCATTGCCGGCAGAACTTGAATGGTTCTGGAAACCCTTCACGCCGCCCGCTGATCCACCCCTCATCGTCATTCCGAATCACCCTCTGTTGCGCGCGGCCCATGATGGGGACAGCGCTCAAACCCTCGCCCATGGCCACGAAATACCCAAGGATGAACTACCTGAGTTTCGTGACACAATCCATTTTCGGGAGCTGAAGCGATTTGTCTTTGTCCCTTCCATGACGGACTTCACCGCAGTCGGCGAGACCATGGGCCTTTCAAGTCTCTTCGGGCTGTTCTCTCAAACCGGGCAGAAGCCTCGGCTACTCCAGTCCCGGCTGGTGACCTTCGAGGAGATCAAACATGGCAACACTATCCTGCTAGGTGGCAATCAGGCCTGGAGCGGCAGAGTCTTCCTGAACCCCGAAGGGTTCCGGTTCCAGGCCGGCGTCATTCTGAACAAGAATCCCCGCCCTGGCGAGAAACCTCTCTACAGACCAGAGTTCGATCCGGTCACTAACCACCTGACCCTCGACTACGCGTTGGTCCTGATGCTGCCCAACGAGAGGAAAGAGAATCGCATCTTGCTCGTCTACGGTATCTACACCCAGGGTTCTCAAGCGGCCATTGAATACCTGACGAGCGCGGAGCGGTTGCCCGAACTCCACAAAGCCCTGGCCGCGCTCGCGCCGGACCAGAAGACGCCACCCCCGTACTTCCAGGCTCTCCTCCAAACTACGGTCGAAAACTCCGTTCCCGGCAAAGCCTCGCTTGTAGCAGTGCGGGCGGTTTCCAACTGAGGGTTTGATCGCAATGCAGGCCGCTCCTCTTGTCGACAGGATGAGCAGCGAGATCGTGCAAGCGGAAGCCGTTGCGCGAACGAATAATAAAGTAGCCCCCAAAAGGGAAACGGCGATGAGACGGTTTTCATTTCCGAGAGTGCTGCCATGCGGTTTCCTCGCACTATTGCTGCTGGTCCTTGCTGGCCAAACGAGCAGTTGTGGATCCAAGACGGCACCGAAGGCACGGCCTTTCTCTACGGCGTTTCCAGGCTTCCCACTACACTCCTTATTGCCTTTGATAGTCGCATCCAGCGGCGTTGGGATGGATTTGTCGCTGCGGCCCAACTTGCATTCGCCTTAGAATCTTTAGTCGGTCCCCCGCGCCTTCGGCGATGATTCTGCATGCTGCGCGATGGGAAGTGCGATCGTAAACTGGACTTGGACTCCCCGCTCACCCCCAACTGGTCCACTCCCCCGACGCTGTAGCTGCGAGCGAGCTGAGATTTGTTTGTCGTATTCTTGCGTGGTTTTCGGGGTTATGAGTCCTTTTGGGAGATTGAAACCGCCAAATCATACGAGTTGTTCGTCATTCGTAGAGAAAAACGCCACCGCCTTTCATTCTGATCCCGCCCTGCGGGAGAAGAATCCCAGCTTTTGTAAGCTCAAACAGTGCGGAAAAAATGCCGGGATGCTTCCCTTCGCTCGGCATGTCAGACCCAAAAACAGTATCGGGTTTCTCTTAGGGGCATTTGGCGTGAGTCTACGCCCTGTGGTCATCGACCTGCCCGCAGAGCTCGGGCAGGTTGCTGACGAGGTTGGAGCGGGGGACGGGGATCGAACCCGCGACGTCCAGCTTGGGAAGCTGGCATTCTACCGCTGAATTACCCCCGCTCGATGCAAGGCCTAATCTAACCCTTTTCGCTAGTCGTTGCAAGGGACTCTAAAGCTGCCTGTTGCTGGAACGCAACGGATAGTACGGCTCGTGTCGATGGCGCTCGACGTCGTATCGTGAGGTGAAGGAAGAGAATACCATCTTGCGGTCCTGAGCTTGGGGGCGCGGGTTCGGCGCCAGCGTGACCCTTACCTCGGTGGACTCTTTCTCCGTCGCGAACATGCCGTACGAGTCGCGAAAAGAGCAGGCGGCTACACAACTCTTCGCGTCGCGAATCGCCTCTTCAACAGCCTGGCGTAGCGTCCCCTCGGCACGTTCTGCGGAGCCGTAGATGATGCGCAGTTCTTCGATGCCATAGCGAAAGCACTCGCGGATCCGTTGCCCAGCCACGCTGCGGCCTTCTTCCATCGAGCATCCGTGCAGGTCGAGTTCGAACGCATTGTCGGACAGGTCGAAGTTTTGTCGGGCCACAATGGTCCTCGCTCCACCGGTCGGATCAACTTCCCGGCCAGAGTGGCGTTTAACGGCTACTTCAGGCCAGCAAGAAAGGTACGCATTTCACGCAGCACGTCCGGTTCATTTGACAGAAAAATGTAGTGCATACCCCGGACCTTCGTCACACGCGCAGTGGGTACACCATTTTCAAACGCCTTCGCCTGTTTCTCTGCTAATGCATCAATTGCTGTGAAACACACTTTGGCTGCCTGCCGCACCGCGGGATTTGTACTCTTGCTCATCCAGGGCTCTTCAACGTGAGGGATCGCGAAGATGGCAAGCGCAGGCACCGGAATGTCTGTGTACCTCTTCGCGCCCATCAAAATCGTCATAAGCATCTGCGAGCCTGGAAAATCCCGCGGCTTCGCCGGCCGTCCGTCGGAAGTCGTTTCCCAAGTCTGCCGAAACTCCGCCTCCGGTCTTCGGAATCCATACACTTGTGCATCCCACTTCTGCAGTGCCGTGAAGCTGGCCAAATCGGCCCCATGTGGAGTTGGAGGTTGAGGCCCCTTTATCTCTTCATCTTCAAACTCCCTCATTGTCGAGCCCTTGCCATTGTCGAATGCGTAAGGATACGCAGCCTCGAGGTACACTAGCCCCGCAACGCGCGTCGGGTACCGGGTTCCGACCGAGCTCAATTCACATCCGGCGATGGAGTGCCCTACCAACACTGGTCGGTTGAGCTTGAGCGAATCAATCACAGCCAGCACGTCATCGCCAAGACAATCACAACCGTTCTTACAAGCGGAGAATCCGGACGCACCAAACCCACGTGGCGTAATGCCGTAGACATGACATTGGCCTTTGGCCTTGAGCTTCGGTGCGAATTCGTCGAATACGTGCGCCGTGTCCCCGCCGCCGGGCAAGAGGACCACGGGCCTGCCGGAACCATTCCAATCGAGCACTTCCAGTCGAACGTTCTTGTCAACGGTTACAAATCTTACGGTGTGGGGTGATGGGTCCCGCCAAGGACCGGATTGCTGCGAATAAAGTGGAGCCAGCGAGGAAAGCAGAATAGCTATGCCTAACTGACCGCATCGCACCATCGAGTTTCCCTCCTTCTGGGTGATTACGGTGCAAGGGTCCCCGATGTTCCTATTGTTTTAAGCGGCGACACCTGCGTCACGCTCAGCGGCGGTCACTTCATATTCGACGGGAGGGTGTAATACTCGTACGACATTTTCCAAGTGAATTCGCTGCCGGGATCGATCGTCATCGCGATGAAGGGTTCCACGGCCAGCACGCTCCGAATCGACCATAGGTTTTCGAACGATAGCGGACGGTCTCCGCTGATTCTCATGCCGGCGCCTACTCTGCTGTTCTCGATGCGGATTTCGTTGTCTTGGGGGCTGTCGCTGAACCCCGACATGGGAATTTCCACGACCTCCTGATTCTCCAGCACCTTCATGTAAACGATCTGGTTCCCGCGAATTTTGGCAAACTCCGGGTTGGGGGGCTCGGGCGACTGAATCTGAAAGGGAACCGTGATGGAGAAATCCGGACCGGGGGGCTGCTTATCGAGTACCAGGAAATTGTGATTGTACACGGTGCTTTGGATGGTGCGGTGGCCGGTATTCTTCAAACTGTGTTCCAACACCATCTCCGGCTTGTCTTTTATCAGCCGCACGGTCTTCCGATAAACATAACCATAGCCCGATGATGGATCGGTA
>Ga0074046_10001147_pt1 | contig 24459 bp, 20 predicted proteins | sample BogForMeECP23OM3_FD_94441 | JGI IMG/M metagenome (GOLD analysis project Ga0074046, IMG submission 94441) | Bog forest soil microbial communities from Calvert Island, British Columbia, Canada - Bog Forest MetaG ECP23OM3 | ecosystem: Environmental > Terrestrial > Soil > Wetlands ...
AATCTCCGCTCTTCCCCAAAGCCGGCCAAGAGGTTCCCGGCAACCCCCAGTTTTAGCCGCACCCTTTTTCGCTTGCGATCCCGCGGTGCAACGGCCGCATTGTTTTGCGGTTTCTTCGAGATCCCATAACTTGAGGGTCTTTTCCTCCACCGCAGGAATCACGCCTGGAATGACGCTGGAAGCTTCAGCAAGCGCGTTTAGCTTCCATTAGCGATGCGGGATTTAGCGGGCTTGCGAATCAGAGCATAAACCATCAACTGGCAAGTCTTGACGATGAGAGCGACGTCTTTCAGCGCGCTCCGATCACGGACATAATCCGCATCCAGCGCCAGTCTCCGCTCCAAGACGTGCTCAATGTAATATCGTTCGGCTTCCTCGCCGCCCAATACAGCCATCGACTCATCGGCGGAGCAAGAGATGGCGCCAGGACCCGTCAAACCAGGTTTTGCGGACAAGATGCGCGCTTGCTCAGAGGTATAGCGGTCGACGATCGCAGGCGTCTCAGGGCGCGGGCCGACCAGTGTCATGTCGCCCATCAGCACGTTCCAAAACTGTGGCAGTTCATCCCACTTTGTGGCGCGCAGAAAGTGTCCAATGCGTGTGATCCTGGCGTCCGCAGTGCTGGTGATGGCCGGACCGTGGTGGTCCGCCTCGGCAATCATCGAGCGAAACTTCACCATCCGGAAGTGGCGGCCATTTCTGCCGACACGCCAAGAGCGATATATTGCGCCGCCGGGCGAGTCCCAGCGAATGGCGATGGCGACAGCCAGGAGAATCGGGCACAAAAGGATCAGCACGATTCCTGAGACAACGATGTCAACTGCTCTGTGAATCACCGCAATGATCTCACGGAAGTGAAGGGTTCCGCAGCCGCGCAATTCACCAGGCTTCCCCAATATCTCGCTCGATCGCGGAGGGCTGAAAGGCTCCGGGGATGGGGTTCGGGGCAAATTTCCGCCGTGTAGCAGGCGAATGCGTTCAGTTTGGTTTCGAGCGTGTTGCTGATGTCAACGAACACATTTGGTTGAAAGGTCGGCGCCAATTGCGGAGCGCCCCACTCCGTTGAAGAAGGCGTCTCGTACATGAGGATCTCGCGGACGAACGGGGCAGAATAAGGTCTTGTCGCCACGAGAACCGCCTCCGCGAGAGTGCGATGATCTCGGTTGATGTCTCCTCCAAATTGGGTATAGATGGTCTCCGGCTGAAACGACCGGACCAGCGTTTCCACTTCACTCGCAACCTGGCTGAGCGCCATGGTGTCCAGTCTTTGGTCGGGGAAATCGCGGATTACCAAATCCTGCACGCCGAGGATAGCCGCGGCTTTCTCCGATTGCTGTCGCACCTCTGAGTGGCGTTCCGGGGTATAGCGTATCGTCACGCCCTCACAAAGAATCACGAGTTGCAAGCAATCGCCCAGCGCCACGTGTTTGGCGATCGTTCCCCCTACCCCCAGAATTTCATCGTCGGGGTGAGCTGCCATGACCTGGATCCTCACTGCACTCCATCCAATCTGCCGGCACCGAGAAATGCCGGTGGTTTCAGATAGGTCGTTCCTGCCTCAATGCCCCTAATAGCCGTCTCCCCTTCTCGCTCGACTTGTATCAGTTTTATGTATCCGTCCCCCGTTGCGACGTTGGGGTATCCGTCAGCGTCCAGGAGAACTGTGCCAGGGAGGTCCGGTGAAGGAGATTTCAAAGTTCCTAGTGCGGCTTTCCAGATCTTAATCCTACGGCCAGTGGAATGAGAGAATGCACCTGGATACGGAGTCGTCAAAGCACGGATCCAGTTGTAAAGGTGTCGTGCAGGCTGGCTCCAGTCGATCAAGCCGTCTTCAGGCCTGCGCTTAGGCAAGACAGTGGCCTCCAGAGAATTCTGCTGGAGGCGTGGCATTCTGCCTAGTCGAATCAATGGAAGAACCTCTGCGAGCATATCGCATTCAGAGAGTGAGACCTTCTGATAGATGGTGCCACAGTCGTCATCCTCCTTGATCGGAATGACACGTTGCGCAACGATGTCGCCCTCGTCTGCGCCGGGTTCAAGAACAATCATAGTGTTACCAGTCTCCTTTTCGCCATTGATGATGGCCCAATTCACCGGCGCGCGGCCGCGATACTTAGGTAGTAGAGAGGCGTGAAAGCCCAGGCAGGCAATTCGCGGCACGTTCAAGATCTCCGGGTTGAGCAGTTGCGTCCACCCAATCACCAACAGCAGGTCCGGTGCAATCGCGCGAATCCACTCCACCGATTCGGGCGCATTAACGTTCGCACCCTTCCTGATGGGGATTCCGGCGGCTATGGCGTGGAGGGCCAAATCGACACCGCCTGACATGCGTGACAATGCCTGCGGCTCCAAGGTAAAGAGGCCCGCAAGGTTTTCGCGCACCGTGATGAGGTGCACGAGGGGCAATTCTCCTTCCATGTGAGCGCCCACGAAAACGATCTTCGGATATTCCTGCTTGATCAAGACTTCCTCATGCTGCTCAATCGGCTTCTTACGAAATCCGTTCTGGTTTTACCTTCGATATTCTCGGGCAATCTCGTCGAGAGCAGTGACCACCCGATCCACCTCCTCCGGCAACATGCCCGGATAGATTGGAAGGGATAGCGCGCGGGCAAAGTGCTGCTCCGCATTTGGAAATTGTCCGCTGCGATAGCCGAATTGCTCCCGGTAGAGCGTGTGAAGATGCAGCGGAATGAAATGCACGGACGCTCCAATCCCGCGGCGATTCAATTCGACGATCACACGGTCCCGGTCTATCCGGAGGGTGGAAGGATTCACCTTCAAAACGTAAAGATGCCAAGCGTGTTGCGTGTTTCGCGGACTCCTGGGCGTCTCAAAGGCGTCGAGCGATCCCAGCGCGTGGTTGTACTGCGCGGCGATTGCAGCGCGACGTGCGCGCATCGCGTCGCATTTGGCGAGTTGCGCGATGCCTAACGCGGCCTGAAGATCCGTCATATTGTATTTGTAACCAGCTTCCAGAATGTCGTAGCGCCAGGATCCTTCCGCGGTGTATCGCTTCCAAGCATCCTTGCTGATTCCGTGGAGACTGAGGATCCGCATGCGCTTGGCATAGTCCGGGTTCTCCGTGGCCGCCATACCGCCTTCCCCGGTGACCAATGTCTTTGTGGCATAGAAGGAAAAACAGGTGACATCGCCAAGCGTGCCGATCATTTTCTCTTTGTAACGCGAAGGCAATGCGTGGGCAGCATCTTCAATCACTTTCAGCGTATGGCGGCGTGCCAGGTCGAGGATGTAATCCATGTCGCATGGTACTCCGCCGTAGTGAACCGGGATTATCGCTCGAGTGCGGTTTGTGACCGCGGATGAAATCTTCTCGGGATCCACATGAAATGAATCCTCTTTGCAGTCCACAAGGACGGGGCGTGCCTTGAAGTAAAGTACAACCTCAGCCGAGGCGGCGAACGTCATGGTGGGCAAGATGACTTCGTCTCCCTCGCCGATGCCGATGGCTGTCAGCGCGAGGTGAAGTGCCGCGGTGCACGAATTGACAGCAAGAGCATGGCTCGCGCCCGTGTACTGGGCGAACGCGGCCTCAAATTCGCGAACTCGGGGGCCCGTGGTCAGCCATCCGCTCCTTAATACATCGACCACGGCTTTGATTTCCTCTTCTTCAATCAAGGCCCGGTGAAAAGGAAGAAAAGCACTTGCCGTTGCTGCAGCGGTTACGGGCATAGCCAGCGCCTCCCAGGTTCAGTGCTTGATTCTCCGGAATCCGCGGCATGCAGACATTCTTTGCTAGCGGAAAAATGATTGCTGTAAGGAAACTTGAAGCGCTTGTATTGCCGCCGGCATATTCCCGAGCGGCGAAACAACCCATCTAGCGCCACGATTCCTGTTATGCCGAACATAGGGGCTCCGTCAAGGTAGAATAAAGTTTCACGAGTTCCTCAGCCTGAGTATTCCAAGTGTACTTTTCCAGCATGGCGGATTGACCGCGACGCCCCATTTCCTCAGCCTCCCCGGGATGCGTCAGCACATATTCGATGGCCTCGGAGATGGCGCGCGGGTCCATCGGATCCACGAAGATGGCACAGCCGATGCCTCCCAGCATGCGCCGCCAGAACGGAAAATCCGAGGCGATTACGGGAATGCCCGCCCCCATGTATTCAAAAATCTTCTGGGGCATGGCCTCCAGATGATTGGGAACAGGATGATAGACGACAAGACCCGCACGGACCTCATTCAGGAGGCGAAAGGTGCTGAATCGATCCAGCAGGCCATGATGCACGACACGCGCCCATCCGGGATGCCGGTGAAGCTCTTCGATGGAAACATCTTCAAACACGTCGTTCCCCGCCAGTTCGAGGGTCGCAGTCAAATTCTCGGGCAAGTGCGCCATGGCAAAGACCATTTCACGAATGGCACGCAGCGCCGTCATATTTCCTACATAAGCAACGGAGTTTCTCCTCTTCTTCCACGGCACTGCGTTCTGCAAGGAAGCGATCTCCTCTGGATAGGGGTAGTTGTGGACGATGACGGTTTGCCGATTGAGAGGGCGAAAGCGTTCCGCTATGGCTGGCGTGACCGTGACAAGGGCTGAAAAATGTCCACAGGCAGCCCCTTCGAGCCCCTCCGCAATCCAGGCGATTGCTTTTCGGCTCCACGCCGGCAGGTAAAACTTGGAAAGAACGTCCTTGGGAAAATCTTCATGGATGTCATAGATGACTCTTTTTCCGCCCGCACGGAGAACAAGCCCAACTGGAATCAATTCGGGGTCATGAAAGTGGTAGATATCTGCATGTTGCTTCCGCGCTTCGCGGTAAACCCGCCAAACGGTACGGGTCATCCTCGCGAGTCGCGATTTTTCTCGTTTAATAGATTTGATATAGACATGATCTGCGACGGCATCCACTGGATGCGGGCCAATGATGGTTACTCGGAAACCAGCTCGCGCCAGAGACCTGCATTCCCTGTGGAAAATGCGGGCGTCGAGAGCGGAGTGAACAGACGTCATGTGAACGGCGATTGCTCGGTTCATGGGGATGCAGTCTTGCCGAGGACAGCGACTGGAATTGGGAGACTCTTGGAAAAGCCGGATACGGACTCATTCGAGTTCGTGAAGGAATCTTTTCAGTGAGCAGCAGAAACCAGCAACTCGCTTACAATTTTCTTCGCCGCCTTGCCATCACCGTACGGCGCAGCCTTGCGCCATTCGGATATGTGATTTGACCGCACCGCTTCGCGAATGGAATCGCGATTGGTTCCTGCGATACGATTGGCGCCAAGCTCCACGGTCTCGGGCCACTCTGTCTGATCGCGCAGAGTGACGCAGGGGACTCCGAGATAAAACGCCTCTTTCTGCACTCCGCCGGAATCGGTCAAGATCTTGCGCGCTTGTTTTTCCAGGGCGATCATTTCAAGATACCCCAAAGGCGCAACGGGAAGAAGCCTGCCATTCATCGAAATGCCGGCGGAAGTGATGCAGTGCTTGGTCCGAGGGTGCATCGGGAAGAGCACCGGAAGATCGAGAGACGAGGCAGCTTCCAGAATGGATTGCAGACGATCTGGATTGTCCGTGTTCTCCGCGCGATGCAGCGTGAGGAGATAATACTCCCGGCTCCGCAAGCCATACTGTTGCAGGTTTTCTTCCGTAGCCCCTTCCGCAAATCGCAGGTTTTGCAGCAAGGCGTCATAGGTTACGTCACCGACCATCGTCGTGCGGCGGCGCCGAGGGTCGTTCTCAATGCCGATGCCTTCGCGATGGAGATTGTTCAGCGCCTTCTCAGAAGGGGCCAGGAGCAATTGACTGAGATGATCAGAAAGCACGCGATTCTGCTCCTCAGGCATTCCCAGGTCCTCACTGCGGCATCCGGCCTCAACGTGAGCAAGAGGGATTTTCAGGCGTGCAGCGAGCAACGCGCCAGCGAGAGTGGAATTGGTATCTCCGTAGACGACGACCCAGTTGGGAATCCAGGAGTTGAGGATGGGCTCCAACCGGGCGAGTATTCGCGCTAATTGTGTGCCATGCGAGCCGGAACCAACTGCCAGATTGTGGTCCGGCTCTGGTATCTCCATCTGCAGAAAGAGCAGTTCGGCGACCTCGCGGTCGTAGTGCTGTCCCGTGTGGATGATGTGATGATCGATGCAGGGAGAACATCCTGAATTATTGTGCGCTTCAATTGCCCGGCATACTGGAGCGAGCTTGATGAACTGCGGGCGTGCGCCTACTATGCTCACCAATGCGAGAGCAGAGCAGTTCTTCCTCCCCCTAACAGACTCCATCGCCCACCCCCCTCCAATCGTATCCTTTGCTTCCGGCCAAGTCGTCGAGCAGAGTTCGATAGATCCCTGCAAATCGCGGTTCCATGAGTCTTGTGTTGTGCCAAACCAGGGTGAATAGGCCGCCCACGCTTCGGCAGCGCGCGATACATTCACGAAGTTTCGCCAGAGCCTGATCTGGTTTGAGTTTCATGTAACCCTGAAGAGTTGAATCCATGGCCAGCAGGGGGATCTCCAAAAGCTGTGCTTCGCGGGATTGGGAGAGCAGCCAGGGCCGATAAGGATAAGCAGTACCAGCGCGAAAGCCGATATGGTCTGCAAACCCCACAGAGGCGTCATAGGTAAGACCAAGGGAATCCCAATGAACCCACGATTGGGGGCTCCAACGCAGATAGTCCTGGCGTCCTCCGAGCTGCTGCTCTCCCAACAAAGACCGTAGCGCGACGACTTCTGAGCGCAGCCGCACGGGGAAATCAAAGGACTCATAACTTGGGTGAACTCCCATTTCGACGCCTTGGGCTCGGAAAAAACAAATCAGCGAGGCGATTCGCCGATGGCTTGGGTCGTAGCCACTGTCGTACGGGCCCCGATTGTGGGCTTTCCAATAGACCGCCGAATCGAGCCCACAATCAAGGGAAAGCTGGACGATCCTTCTCAGAAGCATTTGATAGGAAGTGTCGATTCCGGTGACGAGGGAGAACAAGTCGCGGATGGTTGCGTCGGGACGATTTCGCCGCAGGGCATGTCCGAAGGTGCTGCGCAGAGAGAAGGGCAACCCGATCTCATCCACATCGTGTCCCAGCTTGACGCGGAGATGGCGCTGGGGAGGTCGCCAACCCGGCAGAAGGAAGGACAGACCTTGTGCGAGCGCCAGACCGTATTCGTCCACGATGGGGCGGTGAAGAAATTCTTCGCGCCAGGCTACGCTGGAGAAGGCGGAGAAGCGCCCGTGGGAATCACGCGGACCCGGCAATGTCTCCTCGAAACGAGACAGGGTGAGCAGTGTCGAGAGAGGCAAATCGACAGGGCACGCAATGCTATCAGCGCCGGAGGGGGTGAAAAGTGGCCCGACGTTCTCGCGATCAGCTGAGGAGAACGGAATCTTGAAATCAGGAATAAGAGCGGACAACTCTCCGGGAGCATGTAACCAGGAGGCCGTCGAAGTCCGAAAGTTCCCGGCCTGCAGCTCTTTCCAGAGCTGCGGGGTGGCTTGAGCAAAACGGATCCGGCGGTCTGTCCCAGGCAATACATACACATCGACGAAGCCAAGATCGTCGAATTCAATCCGCCACGTCTTGTAGAGGTCCGCGGCGATGCCGGCGCGGCGGGCGAGCTCCCGCACCGCATAGGAAATGCCGGCGCGCGGAATCGGTACCGGCTCTTCTGAGCGGACGCGGATACGAACTGTTACAACAGGCTCCATACTCGATGGGGAACTGCCAGACAAAGAGTTCATTAGCGCGCTTTCTATGGTGCGGGGGCTTGCGAGACGTGCGCCTTCGCGCTATTGATCACGCCATTGAAGCGCGCCGCGCTCTGCGGTTGAAAGGGAAAGTAGCTGACCTCTGACGCCGCATAAATCCAGTTGTAGCGGTAGGATTTCAAAAGGAGTTCGACATAGGGTTGTAGCTCTTCCACGGTTGATACCGGGGATGTCCAGCAGCTCAGTCCTTTTGCCCATCCATTAATTCCCGCGTGATCGCGCCACAAAGTCATCGTGCCGGCGAGTTCCAAGGCACCTTGATATTTCTGAATGTGCGGAGCGAATTTTGCGGCACGCTTCTGGATCGCCTCCTGAAATTGCTGCAAGGAATCATGACAGTAGCCAAGAGTGGTCTCGCCGCCTGACAGCACCTTTAGATGGAAATGCTTTGACTGAATTTCGTCGAGCATTCCCATCGCGATGTAGGCAGGAGAACCATAGCCGCGCTGTTTGTCGATGGTGGAGAATTCCGGATAGGCAAAGCCCGTGAAAAAGAACCAGAGAACCGCTTGGGGATATTCTGCCGCGGCAATATCAGCGAGACGCGATCCCAGCTGGCGTAAGCTCTGCACCGTCTCCTGGGGCGATTTGCCGGTTTGCTGCGCCAGCACAGCGACGTCATATTCTTTATGATAGTTGTAAAATTCGAGGTCCACGACGATGCCGGGTGCATGGGAATCCCTGGCCGCGCGAAGATTGTTCCTCCAGAACTGAAGGAATTCGCTCATCGCCCCGGCTTTGTCATCGAGATCCGCGCCTTGAATCTTGTGGAAATAGGGACTTTCTCTGGAGTAGTGCGAAAACTCACCAACTTCCGAATCATCGGCCCCAAGTATGCGGTTGACGTAAATCCAGGGCCAGATGTCTTTCTTGGTGTGTTGCTTCCAGCCGGAAATGCTTGAACTCATTTCCTGCACGGATGGGACCTTGGCGGAGTCATAGGCATGCCAAAAGGCAACGGCGATTCCGTCGTATGGTGATTTGTCAAATTCGGATAGTTTCTCAGGCGTCATGAGCGGCGCGAGCGCGGTGTTTACGAGCAGGAGATAGTGCTCGCCAAGCGGTTTATCTTCCGGCACGGTGATAGAAACCGAAGAGTTGTCGTGTGATTCTGGCCCGCCGGTTTGGAGTTCGGGCGCGCCATCGCAAGCCACAGCTTGAACTTCCCTTGGCAAGTCCAGCAAAAAGCCGGCGGCCAGAATGCATGGCAGCAGGAGTGTCCAAGACCACCATCTTGCGAATACTCTCATTCTCTTTTCCTAGCGAACTTAACGGTCGGAATTCGTGGCTATGACTCGAGAAAACGATCCAAACGCGCAAGAATGTCCGCTCTTAGCCTCTGGGGCAGGTAGCCACCATTCGAGATTGCTTGAACGCCGCCAAAGTTGATTCTAAGACGCCCTTGCTGATGCAGTGCATGCAGTCTGGCTATTTCATGACGCGCTTCCGAGGCGCTAGTCACTTGGACGCAGCCCGGAAATGCGTAGCTCCACAGCACGTGCCGTCCGTGACCAAGAGCCTCGAGAACCATGAATGAAAGTCCGTCGTGTCGAACCGGCCGCCAGACGACGGATGCGTTTCGGTAGAAATCGACTAAATCGGAGATGCGGCCGTAAATTCTCAGATTGGGCGGAGGGTCTGGAATCGGACCGTGAAGAAGACCAACGAGTTCGAATGGAATATGCGGCATTTCCCGGGCGACCTGCAGAATCCTGTCGAGACCATAGAGATGGCGCCGCCGCGAATCCGGCATGTACACAAGCACGGAAAATTCGCGTGGGAGCGGCGATGGCCTATCCGGAACGCGGGAAGATGGCAGCGGGACGAGTTCGCAAGAAAGCCCAAGAAGCTGCACTTCGTGGACCATCCAGCCCGATTCGGCCCAGTGACAGATCTGGTGGTAGACCCACGGGTCAGCTTTGCCTTCTGCAACCTCCTTTTTTTCATCCACGGTATCGCTGCCCACCCAGTGCATCACGATTCTCTTCTTGTGTAGCGCTTGCGCGGCGCGAAGAAACTTTCCTAGTGTGACGCGGCCGCCGATCTGATAGGCCATGTCGCAGGCGCTCAGCTCGCGAGCCATCGACGTGAGGTTGCGAATTCCCGCGTCAGGGTAGTAGCGAAACTCCCAGCCATCTCCAGTCATAAGCTCGGCGAACATCTGGCCGAAGTAGATCAATCCATGAACCAGAACCCGCCGGACGGGTGCCCTTCGAGGTGTGAGCAAGAGCATTTCGTTAATAGCGATTTACCGATTGTGCCGCGGCCTGGGACTCTATGAGCCGCGAACCGCAAGTTCGTTCAGAGGTCTTGGCCCGGACGAAAGGATAATCTCCTCCCATCGCCGAAGAAGTTCGCTCTGGACTTTTGCCGGTGCGTAATCGCAAGCGATCGCTTGCATGCCGTCACTGTTCAGTTGCAGCGCGCGAAACTCGTGCAGGGCCAACAGGCGCTGCAATTCCGCGCGGGCCTGCGTGGCGCCTTGCACATGAATGCATCCGGGCAAGGGATGGCTGTAAAGAACATGCCTTCCCTGCGCCAGGGCCTCGAGGACCATGAACGAGAGCCCATCGTGCTGAACGGGCCTCCAGAGAACAGTGGTGCGCTCAAGAAAAGGAGTCAGATTGCCGATCCACCCGTGCACTTTCACATTTTGAGGAGCAGACAAATCCTCCCCCCGTTGAAGCCCGACGACGGTGAACGTGACACTCGGCAACGAGCAGGCCACTTCCAAAACTTGATCCCAACCGTAGAGCTGCGATTTGTCCTTGCTGGGAACATAAACCAGCACGGAAAATTTGCCCGGGAGCGGCAACGGATCTTGTACGGGGTCCACAAACGAGGCCTGCACATATTCGCAGCGGAGGCCCATCGACCGGACTTCCTCAGCCAGCCAGGGAGAGACGGCCCAGTGAATCCGTTCTGCGGCCCAGGAACTCTTCTTTCCCCATGCAAGCTCTTGCTTGGCGTAAAGAACGTCGCTGCCGGACCAGAGCATCACGACCTTTTTCTTTCCGAGACAGCGGGCAGCACTTAGAAACTTTCCCATGCTGATCCGCCCGCCCCAGGTATAGGCCAAGTCACAGCGATGCAGATTCCTGGCCAAAACAGCAAGTCCAAGTGGATCGTGCTTGGATTGATAATGAATCTTCCATTGCGAGCCGCGGAGCAGCGCGGACAGTTTTTGGCAAAAATGAGGGAGCCCGTGGACTACGACCCGAAATGGCTTGCTTCCACCAGCCTGGGGCATAACGATTTCCTGCTCTCACGTCTTCAGTCTTGACCAACCGCTGTGGCCATTGCACGGGGAGCAGCGGGATATTCAAGCGGCTCGGACTTCGCAATTTCAAGAAGTCTCCCGCTATCAATCGAGTAGGTCATGCCGCAATGGGGGCACAACCCGACAGCATTGGACACCTCCAGGCGTACGCCGCAAACGCAAACCCAACCTACTTGCCTGGCGGGGACCCCAACAACGAGAGCATGCCTGGGAACGTCTTTGGTGACGACAGCGCCCGCTCCGACGAAAGCATATTCACCAATCGTGACCCCACAGACGATGGTTGAATTCGCGCCGAGCGATGCGCCGCGTTTCACCAGCGTAGGTTGATACTCCGCCTTGCGGTTGACATGGCTGCGCGGCGTGCTGACATTGGTGAAAACCATGGATGGCCCGCAGAACACATCGTCCTCGAGTTCCACCCCCGAGTACAGCGAGACGTTGTTCTGAATCTTGACATTGTTGCCGATACGCACACCCGAGGCCACGTGCACGTTTTGCCCCAGAATGCACTTGCTTCCAATCCGGGAATTCGCCATGACATGTGAAAAATGCCAAATTTTCGTGCCCTCACCGATTTCGCAGGGGTCATCAACGACAGCGGTCGGATCGACGTAGAAACGGGGTACCGCCTTTCGGCTCGTGTAAACCGGCTGTCCATGTTCGCGAATCGACTTGCCCGCCGCGTGAAGGATCTTGAGCACGCGCAAGCCGTTCTCGCCGTCGGTCCGCGGATTCTTGTGGTCACGCACGCATTCGAGAAAATGCATGCACTCCAAGCGAAGTGGCTCGTCCTTGCCCACTATAACGACCCGTCCTTCCGCTCTCCGAGCGACGGGAACCCGGTTGACCCAATCAATGCGATGCGGATACAGAACGAGTTTCTGATCGGGCTGAGTATCATCGAACACGGCCATCTGGCGGTCGCCGACGATGACCAGCTTCTGTTCTTTGAACGGGTGCAGCCAACTCAGGAAGATGTGCGCCTTGACGCCGCTCGCAAAGCTCAAAATCGTCAGCGTGACATCGGAAATCGGATGGTTCAGATAGCTGGCCCCCTGCGCAGCGACCGAGGTGGGCATTTCATCCAGCAGGTAGAGAATGGCGGAAATGTCGTGCGGAGCAAAACTCCAAAGAATGTCTTCTTCTGTTCTGAGTTTGCCGAGGTTCAGCCGGGAAGAGCTGATGTATTCAACCTTTCCCAGTTCGCCTTGCTGGAGCATGCGCCGGAGCTCGATCACTGCGGGATGATAGTGGAGCAGGTGCCCGACCATCAGAATGCGCGAGTGTTCGCGCGCCAGGTGCACCAGTTCTTCCCCTTCTTCGACATGCAGCGCGAGTGGCTTCTCGACGAACACATCCTTCCCTGCCAGCAAAGCTCTCTTCGCAAGCTCAAAGTGTTGTGCCGCAGGCGCCGATATCGCCACCGCGTTGACTTCGGGAATGGCGAGCAATTCCTCGATGCCTGCGGCCGCCCTAACACCATAGTTGCGCTGCATCTCTCCCAGGCGAGAGAGTTCCACATCGCAGATGGCGGCCAAACGCCCCAGTTCGTGGAAATTACGCACGAGGTTTCGTCCCCAGTACCCGCAGCCAACAACACCGACACCCGGCGCGCCATTTTCGACCATGGAATTCCCCTTTTCTCGCCCTTGCTTCGTGACCTGAAACAAAGAAACTGCGTTCAGCAGGAAAGACGTCCGACGACTATCCATCCAGGGCCTCAAAGAAATCGGCAATGGCCCGGAGGCAAACGCAACGTGTGCATGCCCGCGGGACATTCCGGGCACCGAAATTGACTTGATGCAAGCAAATGGGACGGGTTGCTACGGGTGAGTCGCTGCAAGTTTGTAACCGAGGCCATAGATTGCTGCGCCATTCACGATCGAAAGTGCTAGTTCACCCATAACCTTCAAGGTCTTCTTAGTTCCGCTGTCAGGAATGTAGAGAATGTCATTGGGCGCCAGCAACATGTCGGCTTCTTTCCCGCGCAACATCTGTGCGACATCCACCGGTATTTCCTGCCTCGCGCCTTCGCTGGTGGACTGCCGGATGATCAATCCGTTATGAGTCGCTGCCACGGAGCGGAATCCCTCCGCCAAGGCTAACGCCTGGACCACAGAAATCCCCTCAGCTGGATTGGACATGACGAAGCCGCCAGGCTTCATGACCGAACCCACCACGTAGATAACCTGCGCAGCGGACACGCTGACCACATCTCCATTCTTGACCTCCACGTTCGCCGACAATTCGGTGCCATTCACAAGTCTGCTCATTTCGATGAGCTGCACGGATCCCGGTTTCGTTCCCGTGGCTTCCGCACTTGCTGCTCCGCGAATGATGGTGACAGTGTTTCCAGCATTCGGGAGCGAGCCACCAGCGAGCGAGAGCGCTTCCAGAACGCGGGTCTTTCTCTGGAGTGGATAGACGGCCGGCTTTGAGACCGCACCCAGCACGGTGATCGTGCGCCCACGATACTCTTCCACGAAAACGCCTACCTTGGGGTCACGCAATTGCTTTGCGTCGATGAGCGCCTGACGGACCACATGAGCCAACTGGATCGGCGTTTGCCCTTCGGCGTGGATGGGAGCCGTAACTCCAGGAACTTCGATGACACCCGTATCACTCACACGAAACCTTCCCCCGAATTCCGGGGCATCGCTTACCGTGACCAGAAGCACGTCGTTCTCCGCGATCTTGTAATCATCCGTTGCCGAAAGGGGAACGAGTTGCGCATCCTCCTGGACAGGCCGGACAGGCCCGGCTGTTTGCGCTTTGGCCGGGACGCCAGCCGACAGGACCAGCACCAGGATGCATATTGGGGCGATCAGACGACCCTCAAGATGGCTTGTTTTGTATCTCATCATCGCTTCCTCCGGCTAGGCGGGAGAGGAATCCCTAGGCATGGGTGCTTTTCTTCTTTACGGGATCCGGCCCTACGGGATCGGATCCGGGCGTATAAGTCGAACTCCTCGAGTTCTTGGCATCGTAGTACTTCGATCTTTCGTTTAGCCGTTTGCTGAAACCGTAGTTGTAGTAATGGTAGTCTGGAGAAGTAAGATCCACATCGTTCAAGACGACGCCCATGGGCGGGGCTTGGACTTCGGCCAGCATCTGTGCACAGCGCACAATCGCACGCTGTGTTGTAAGTCCATATCGCCCGACCAGGACAACTACATCGGCAAACCTCGAGAGTACGCGGGCATCTGAAAACGGAATCACCGGGGGAGAGTCGATCACTACATAATCAAATCGGTTACTCAGGTCCGTGACACTCGCCACCATTGCTCCCGAGTCCACCAGGCTCGCTGGATTTGCAACCGCTCGGCCGCACGGGAGCACAGCTAAGCCTGAGACTTCCGGCACGCTGGTCAGTGCCGCGTCCATCGTGGCCTCGCCGGTCAGCACCTGGCTCAATCCCGTCTTCGACTGCAGCCCGAACACACTTGCGAAAACCGGCTGGCGCAAGTCCCCTTCGACGAGGCAGGTCTTGGCACGCTGGGCCAGCGCGATCGCCAGATTGATGGCAATCGTCGTTTTGCCTTCCCCCGCCGAAGAAGAGGACACCAGAATCACGCGCGACGGAGCACCCGACTTGGAGAAAGGAAGTGCGGTACGAAGATCCTGGATAGCCTCCGCCTCCGGAGTGTGCAAGTGCACTAGCGGGACGCTGGGAAAAAGATTCGCGCCATTCTGAGAATCTCTCAAGGCCGCGAATCCCATTGACGGCGCGGAGAATCTCTTGTCGGACACGCGGCCATTGCGGATCCTTGGCAGAATGGCGAACGACGGCAGCCCGGTACAATCCTGGACGTCGTCCGGAGTCCGCACCGTGTTGTCGAGACTTTCTCGAACGAATGCAAGTACCACTGCCAGCATGAAACTGATCGTTACACCGGCTCCGATAATGAAGCTCCTGTGGGGCGACGTTGCGTGAGCCAGCCGCGGCGCCAGGTCCACGACGTTTATGTTGCTCGATCGAAGTCCCGCATAGATTCCAGCTTCTTTCAGGCGCGCCTGCAGCGTGTTGTAGAGTTCGGCCTTCGCCATGGCTTCATTCCGAAGCAGATGAAACGAAACCATGTGAGAAGTGGCGTCTCCCATCTGCGTCCTTAGTTTTTCCCTCGCTTCCAGCATCATCTCTTCCCGGTTGCGAGCGGCGGAGAAGGATGTCCGCACCTGATTCACCATGCGCACGCGCTCTGCCGCGATCTGGGCTGACAGCTCATTCGACTGATCCTGTAACTTCTTCACATTTGTATTCTCGTCCCCGTAGATGGCGCGGGCCTGCGCCAGTTGTGCGCGCGCGTCGGCGTAGTGGGTCATCAAGTTTTGATACACTTGGTCGTCACGAACCGCCGGGATGGAATCCTGCTGGCCAAGATCAATCATGCGCACGTACGCCTCGGCTTGAATTCGGTCGGCCTGCGCATCGCTCAACTGATGATTGACCTCGCTCATCAGTTGAGCCAGAGGCACGTCGCGCTCGTCCACCTCGACCAGACCGTAGCGTCTCTGGTAGTCCGCGACGGCCTGATTGGCTTCTTCCACTTTTTGACGGAGATCATTGAGCTGGATCGAGAGCCACTCCGAAGCCTGCATCGTGCTCGTATAGCGATTGCGGTAATTCTGATCGATAAACTGAGTCACTAGTGTGTTCGTGATGAGCTGCGCGAGCTGAGCGTCATGGCTGGCGTAGCTCACTTCCACCAATCGGCTGTTGCGCACGGGACTAACCGCGAGTCTGCTTTTGAATACCCCAAGAGCTACAGACTCCGAAGCAGTACGGTTCGCCAGGTCAACCTGTTCCTGGAGAAAAGCCGGTTCGCTGCCACTCTGCGGTGTGAATTGTATCTCCTGATTCTGCTGTTTCTCGGTCTTTTTCAAATCTCCCTTGGGAACGAACTCGAGATTTTGGTCAAGGTGCAGTACCCGGATTACCCGCAGAGCAAGCCCTTCGCTCTGCAGGATTTGCGCCTGTGTCTCCAGGTAGTCTTGATTGTCCATCCCTCTGACATCCTCGATTTCCTGGAGCGTCTTGATCCCGCTGCTCAGCGGATCGATCTCCAACCGCGCTACCGGCTGGAAAACATCCCTCATAAGGAATGCCGCAGTCACGATACCCAAGCTGAGGATTCCAGCGAAGATCAGAACAAAGCCCTGATTTTTGCGCAGGACTCGCATGAACTGCTCCCAGCCAAAGACACGATTCATCTCAGCAGGCAGAACCGTATGCGGCAATGGAGAAGTTCCCATTCGTGCCAATTTCTCTCGCGTTCTCATCTCTGGATATCTGTCGAATTCCATTGTTTCATTCTAATTTCCGCCCACTGTATCGGGCTGCGTTCCTGTGCCGCGGATTCTTGTGTTGACTATGCGCCGGCCTTTTGCTCGACCACCTCGGCAGAGCCATCCCGTCTGAAGAGAGGCAATGGCTCTACAATCGCGGCATCCACTTCTACCGCGACCGCCTTCTGCAATAACTCCACGGAAATGACCACACGGTAGCGATTCTTGATTCTCGTCAGAATCCCTTTGACGCCAGTGAGAGGACCGCTCTGAACGCGTACATGTTCACCGCAATTCAAGTACGGGTGCGGCTCCATTCGCGCGCCGCTGCGAGTGATTCTGCGAATTGCATCAATATCAGATTCGGGGATAGGGCACGCCCGGCCGGCGTTTCCGACAAGCCAGAACACGCCCGGAGTCGTCAAAATCTCCAGTTTGCGATCCATCGTGGACCGTAGGAACACATAACAAGGAAAAACGGGTTGAAAAACCAACTTGGTACGGTCTTTCCACTTATGCGCCGCCTTGTAGAGCGGAAGGAGAACGTCAAATCCCTTCCGGGCAAGAACCTCGCTCGCCCCTTTCTCGTGCTGGTGCTTCGTGTACACGGCGTACCAGGCATCAGGCCCGACCGACTCGCGTGCCACAAGGTTTTCGATTTCTCTCGCCTGCACGCAGCTCCGCCCTCTGAGTTACAGAACCGATCTGACTATTGTCAGAGCTCCCTGGCCGACACACCTTAGAGTCGCCCTCTGTGTTCTGCTCTGTGACCCTGTGTTCTCAAAACTCCTGATTGCCAAACATCTCAATCGGCGCGCAATATTGCTGGACAATGACGATTCCTCGCACGCCGTAGTGACGTGGGAAAAGCGTTGGCAGCCGACGCTGACTCGTCTGTCCTGGATACAAAACTAATCTCCGCGATTTTCAAGGAACCTTCCGTCAGGCTGGGACAGCGGGCCGACTCGCTATTAGTAGATAACCGCAAGTTGTTAGTGACAGATGAACGAGATATGAAAACTGAAGTTCACTCCGGTGATCCGGTCTGAATTGATGTGCGCGGCCAAGGGGAGGCTCAGCGGCACTCGTTCTCCAGCAACGAAAAGCGGCAACATCAAAGATGAGATCTGATGCGAATGGTTCCAGTCGCGCCGCCTGGGATCGCCCTTTTCAATTGACGATTCGCTCTCGGGCGGTGGCTCGGGGTGTTTCTACAAAACAAATTGCGTGCCTTCTTACCCCAACTTTTAACAGCCTGTCATCTCGTGATAACAACGCACGTGTATTCCTAGCCCTGCCGGTCAGGACGTTGTTGAGGGCCGAACAGGGGAGAGTGTGCCAATTCGCGGAAGGCCCGGCTGCGAGACTGCGCTGGGGACGGTGAGAATCTGTCTAGGGACGCGGAACTTTATCTACATCATTTCATGCGAGTAGGAGCGCGTTGCTTTAGAAGGCTCACATGCGACCTGCCGTTCTCCTTGGCGAAGGCGTCACGTTTTTCCTCTTGGTGAAAACCACATTCATGGTCGAAGACGACGCCAACGTCGAAAAACTCGCCGCGCCTAGAGTTCCCGAAAAAGTGAGCTCTCGGCTCCCCAGCTTTGTGTCCAACTTGATGAGCCTCCTTGGCGGACAGGCAGCCTGTGCCGTCGTTGCTTTTGGAACACAGATTTGTTACGCGCGCCTTCTTGGCCCTTTTGGACGGGGACAAGTCAGCCTGTGTCTGATGGCCATCGCCGCGGGCGCGCTGATTGGGGCGCTCGGGGGTGAGCTTCCGCTGATCGTCTGGACGGCAAAATCAAGAAATGAACCCGCCCATTGGCTCTCGGCGGTCATGTTTTGGGGGTTCCTCGGATCTGGAACAGCAAGTTGCCTTTGGGCTCTGCTCTATTGGGGATGGCATCCTGTCTTCCTCAAGGGAATTACAGATCATCTCGCGGTTTTCATACTCCTCTCCATCCCCGTTAGCATTCTCCTGAGCTACTTCATGGCAATTCTCACCGGCATGGAGAGATTTCAGCTCCGAGCGGGTCTTTCCTTTTTGACCCACTTCGCTAGCCTCGCGGCCTTGCTTGTGTTGGTCTTCCTCTACGGTCGCACGAGCGAGATGGCCATTCTGGGTGTATTGGCGGGAAGTCTGATCGCTATCATCGCCATTTCCGTCCTTATCAAACGCTTTCTTGCCCCTGCCTGGGCAGTACTCCCGCGCCGCGACAAATTGCGCGAGGCACTGAGTCTTGGACTTCGCGGGCAGCTCGGAAATCTCGCCACTTTTCTGAATTACCGCTTGGACGTTTTTATCGTGAATTATCTTCTCGATCCGGGCCAAGTGGGTGTTTACGCTCTCGGCGTGGCCGTGTCGGAGGCCATCTGGCAAATTCCACAAGCTGTGGCGCTGGCTCTTTTCCCGCGCACGGCCCGCACCCTCAACGAAGGGGCGTCGGAGTTTACTTGTGTTGTGCTGCGCCAAGTACTTCTTGTCTCGTGCGTCTCCGGCTTCGCGCTTGCCATTCTCAGCCCTCTGTTCGTCCCATTGATCTTCGGTGTCCAATTCTCCTCCAGCGTCTCGGTCATCTGGTGGATCTTGCCGGGCACGGTTGCACTTTCCCTGGGCAAGGTGATGAGCGTCGATCTTGCTGCCCGCAGCAAACCTGAGCTGAGCTCCATTTTTGCGTTCTGCGCCTTGGCCGTCACTTTGGTACTTGACGTGGCCTTGATTCCCCGCATGGGAATTCAGGGAGCCGCTTTGGCGTCGTCCGCGGCATATTTCCTGGACACGGCATTGCTCGCCATCGCGCTGAAACGCGAGTTGAAAGTGACTTGGGCATTTCTTCTCGTTCCCACTCGCGCGGAATTCGCTTCCTATCAGCAGGCGTGGTTGGGTTGCAAGGCGAGGTTTTGGCCTGCGGCCCTTGCGGAAAGCAGTGGACGCGGAGATTGATCGTCGGTTCTCGACGGAGTTGTTTGCCCGTCTAAACGTATGGGTACAAGCACAATGCGGTTCCGCAGTTACGCCTTCCCGCACACACGTTGGGATATTGCCCAGTCCTCGGCGCGCATTTACGTCATCGCGCTCGTTTGCCTCTCGGTGCTTGCCCCGCCGATATTGATCAGCCCCGCACTGCCGTGGGTAAGGGCGGAACAACTTCTACTCCTCGTAATCTTCGCCATCTATGGTTGGTTTCTGCTGGCTGGCTTCGCACGCCCCATTCGCCCTAACGGGATGTTTCTTGTCGGCGCTCTCTACACCATCTGCGTAATCTTCTCGGCTGGCTATGGCTACGTCGTACTCCAGCAGCGCGTAATTCTTTCGGATCTTTACGAGATTCCCAAGCTCTGGCTCCCGGTGTTCTTTTTCACGGTGGCATACGAGGCTGAACTCTCAGAAGCTTCTCTCCGGCGATTGCTGAATTTCTTTGCGCTGGCGCTCTTGTTCGTCTGTTTCTACGCCTGGGCGCAGTGGGTGGGCTCCGGTGCATCGGATAGGCTCAACGTACACTATTCGGCGGGTTTCCACGTCGAAAGCACGTTGCAATACGCCCGCCGCGTCTATTCCACGATGGGAAATCCCAACGTTCTTGGCCAGTTGATGACGTGGTCTATCGCCGCGTTCACAATCGCGGCCGTATTCCGCGTAGGATCAACCGCCAGAAACGTAATCGTTTCCTTCGCCTGCTTGGTTACCCTGGGAATGACGGGCTCGCGTTACGCGCTCATCACTACGGCGCTGGCAAGCGTACTGATCCTCGCGATGTTGTTGGCTTCCGCCAGTCCTCGGCGCAAAGGCCGGCTAGTTCTCGCCATCGGGCTTCTGTTGGCATTCGGTTGTACCATTGCTGCAGTCGCGACCAGCAACCGCCTTACGCTCGATCGCCTCCAGTCCTTAAGGAATCCTCTGCAGACCGATTCGCTTCACGAGAGGCTCGATTCCTTGTGGCGCGATGCTGGCGACTTTTTCGTCCGATCGCCCTTCCTGGGCCGCGGCCCGGCGAAAACAATTTTCAGTGGAGTAGTCACTGACTCCGAATATCTTGAGGTCCTCAAGGAATTCGGCGTGATCGGATTCTTGCCATATCTGGCGTACTTTCTTTTCCCGTTGTATCTGCTTTGGACCGGCCTCAGAGCCGGCAAGCGCTGTGGCGTCGAATTGGAAGAACGCTTGCCGGCGACATTTCTTGCCTTGCGTCTTGGTTTTGTCATGGCCGTCACAGCGCTCGTCATGAATATCGGAATGTCCACCTTCTACAACCTGGTGCTGCAGTCTTTCCTGTGGATTTGGCTCGGCCTTGCCGCCCGCGCCGCCCAGTCAATCACGGGATTCACTGTCGGGCAATTTCATGAAGGACAACCTCGCTGAGAGTCACGGCAAAATCGTGCCCTCGTTCAACTCGCGTTAATGTAAAATGAGGGCCCCATCGTCTACGCTATCGCCCACGAAAGATCTCCGCGATCCAGAGCAGAAACCCTGGGTTTGGTATCTGCCTCGAGCATCCAGAGATTGAGGGCCAATCATGAGCAACAGCTATGAGGCAGTGCGCGCCCATTTCAGCTTGCAGGCTCAACAGGGCACATGGTCGAGTTTTTACGAGCGCGGCGGCAATGGCAAGCTCGACTCTTCGAGTTGGTCTATGGTTATCCGGGCTCGCCGGGTAATCGAACTCCTCATTTCCTCGGGCAGCCCACTGACGGAACTCCTGGACGTGGGGTGCGGGACGGCGCCCATTGCTCACAGCATCGTCGCCATGGGAAGCAGGTACACAGGAGTAGATTTTTCGACGCAAATGATCGAGGCCGCGGGTCAAGAAATCTCAACGCTCATCAGCCAAGGCAAGGCCGAACTCTCAACCGGTGATGTTCGGCGCTTAAACTTTCGAGATGGCGCGTTCGACGCGCTTACCGCGATGGGCGTGATTGAGTATCTGGCAGAGAGCGACGTTCCCCTGGTCCTCGGCCAATTTGCGAGGGTCTTGTCGCCGGGGGGAGTGGCGGTCATCACTATCCCGAAGCGCTGGCACTGGGGCAGCATCGTTGCAGTCGCGCTCCACTACGCGAAAAAGGCGGCGTTGACGATACTCGGCAGGAGGAAACGCGGGCCTAAGCAAGACGAAGGCTGGGAGCGGATTTACCTCACTCCCGGACAACTCAACCGAGCGTGTGAAGCGGCCGGCCTGCGCTTGGTGGATTACAGACATTACAACGTGCAGCTTCTTTGTAGACCGTTTACTCAAGTGGCGCCTCGCTTTTCTTATCTCGTAAATCGTCCTTTCGAGAACCTTGCTCTGGTCCCGGGTTGCAGGCACCTTGCCAGCGGGTACATCGGCATGTACACAAGAATCTGATTTGACCCAGTTTCGGCGCCTTGATGTTGGATGGAAAAAGCCACTGAATGTCGCCTGCTCAACGGCAAATGTATGCGTTGGCTCCGGAGTGGAAGACTGTCTGCTATTTTCAAGTTGCCTTGGAGGGCGCGAAGGCTCGTACTAGCGCGGCAACCTTGGCTGCGATCATTTTGGGCAACACTTTGGGGACCGCAACAAAACGCTTACCATCCACCACACATATGTCTCCGGCGGCCGCCAAAGTGTGGAATCCAGCCGAATATCGTCCGTGACCCAGGGGCCTCAGGCGGCGGACTGGCGTCTCTTCGTATGCTGTCAGCGTGAGCTTTTCAACCCTGTGAATCACGATCCCTCCTCCGTAGGTGTGCGTGCTGTCCTGGGCGGGGCGATAGAGCGTTCCGTTCTGCACGAACGGAGTCCCGCCAGGCCTCGCGCAACCGATATCTGTTTTGATCGGATTTTGCGGGTGAGGCAACCAGGGCCCTTCGAGTCGGGGCGCCGTTGCCAAGTAGAGTTTTAGATTGCTCCCGTTTTCTCGCCTGGTATAGAACATCCACCAGCGGCCCTCATGCTCGAACGGCGTGGCATCAACCCCTCCCACCCCTTCCAAAAGAGGGCCCACGCGCTCCCATTTCAACGGGAAATCCACGGCGCGGTAAAGCGCAATCTCATTGGCTTCCCAAGTCTCAGGCACGCAGTAGACTTCTCCCTCGTATTCGAGCAGGTATGGGTAAGCCTTGTGAACGGAGGCATCGAAGACGCTTCCGGTAACGGGCATCACTTCGGAAAACGTGCGGCCATTATCATTCGAACGCACCGCTGAGATCCTGCCCAGGAAGGAAAGCTGGTCGAAGTCTTCGAAGAGAATTGCAATTTCGCGCCCTCGCTTGATGGCGAACGGATCGGAGAAGAAGCGCGTGCGGGGCAGATCGGGCAGCCATTCGACACTCGGCTGAGTCGCGGAATCCAAGAACGAAGCAATTGGGGCTTTAACGATTCCGACATGCCACTGTTCCCGGATGAGGAGACTCTGCATCTGCGATTTGGCGAGCGCTACACCCATCTTGAAAATGGTCTTTGCCGTTTGCCGGTTCGTGGGAGGAGTAAGAACAGGAAGTGCGGTGGACTCAGGGTCGCGGCTCAGATAGGGCGCGCAGCCGTTAAGAATATCCCGGCAAACCCGAAGAGGCCACTCGGCCACCCCGAGTAGAATGTGATCGACGTTGCGTTGCCACGAGTAGTTGACAGTGGGAAAAATCCCTCTGTAGAGAACTACTCCGGCGTTGGGAGTTTCAGCTAGACGCAAGAGCAGGGCTTGCGATACTGGATTGCCATCGTGTACTTCCCAAAACGCGGTTGGGACACCGCTGTAGTCTGCCATGTCGACAGGGTGAAAGGACCAGACCCCGAACCGAGCCGATTGCAAAATCTCACCGGAGAGACGGCCAAAGCCAAACTTCAAGATGAAATCCAATTCGGCAGCCCGGACTCGTTCCACCTCTTTGTACGCAAAACTTTCACAGGTTTTTGTTGATAGTGTGGCCGGGACCGAAATCAGCGGAGCCGACTGAAACTGCTTGGTAGCGTCAACAACACGCAGTGCCGCGGAGCGCCGCTCTATATGTCTGCGATAGACACGGAACCCGAGAGAACTGGGATTCTCATCCGCGTGATGAGACCGAGTCTCACCCACCGACTGCAAGACAGCCGGCGCGACGACAAGGGCGAGCTCGCAAATGTCGCTGTCCAGCAGTGACTGAATACATCGGCATTGCCACTCTCGCAGGTTCTCAGTGTCACACAGTATGCCGAAGCGAAGTTTCTTCCCGGCGGTCAAGCGAATTGGTATCCCCGAATGAAAAGTGAACTGCATTCGCGAGTGGCTGATAGCCAACTCTCGATTTTGACTGGGAAGTAGACCAGTGTCAGGTTACGTCGGCATGAAAGCAGCATGAACAGCTAGTGTTCGCAACTCGCTGGTCAAAAGTTCTGCCAGTCACAAAACTGCAAACAAATATTGTTCGCGGCGTTATGCGTTAAGGGCACCAACCTGATACTACTTGCGCGCCGGGCCCTCTACGTCCGCACCTTCCCACGCGGAATCGAGCGGCCGAAGGGGCTAGGCAGCGGGTCAGGACCCGCGCCCCAGAACTAAGAGGGGCTTAGGTAGCGCAAGCTTCCACAATGATGACGATGATTGCCAAGAGGACTGATCGCAACGCTTCTCAAAGGGGCATGACCCTTCTGGAGCTGCTGATTGCCTCGGCGGTGCTCGCCATTCTTGCTTCAGCCGCGTTGCCGATGGTGCGCGTCGCCGTCATACGGCCCAAAGAGGCAGAGCTTCGGCGCGATCTCCGCGATATCCGTGACGCCATCGACCACTACAAAGATTATGCTGACCGCAACCTTATTCGGGTGGAAGTGGGAAACGAAGGCTATCCTCCGGATCTGGAAACCCTCGTAAAGGGCGAGTTGGTCGGCATGAGTTCTACTCAAAAAGTGCGGTTCCTTCGGCGCATTCCTGTGGACCCCATGACGGGACGCGCCGATTGGAATCTACAGGCTGTCCAGGACGATCCCGATTCAACAACTTGGGGCGGCCACAATGTTTTCGACGTTCACTCGAAATCCACAGGGACAGCCCTCGACGGCACGCATTACTCGGAATGGTAGCCAACTCTTCCCCCCAAGGCAGACTAACTCTCTGCCTCGGCAACGATAACCTGTCGGCTTTTTCGGGTCTGTGCATCAATCGAATCCCTTGCAAAGAGACGCCAACCGCAGACGCATAGCACGCTCCACTAGATTCCGGGTCACGACGCAATTCG
>Ga0074046_10001148_pt1 | contig 24446 bp, 24 predicted proteins | sample BogForMeECP23OM3_FD_94441 | JGI IMG/M metagenome (GOLD analysis project Ga0074046, IMG submission 94441) | Bog forest soil microbial communities from Calvert Island, British Columbia, Canada - Bog Forest MetaG ECP23OM3 | ecosystem: Environmental > Terrestrial > Soil > Wetlands ...
CCGAAGGCCGTACGGTCAGGGCGGCGCCCAGCGCGGATTTCAGACCCTTTCTGCACTACAGGGCATGACGGACCAGCAAGGGGGTGGTAATGCACTCAGCGATGTTGTGCCCTCGGGCATGCCTGTTCCCGGGATGGCGCCCGACAGTGCAACCGAGTCCATCGCGGTTTCCGGCAACACTTCGAACCCGTTGAACGGGATGAGTGGAGACGAACTTCAGCAACGCATCAATGACGCCCGCATGCAAGGCGGCGGGTTCGGAGGGGGCAGTGGATCTGGCGGTCCGGGAGGGTTCGGTGGCGGTGGCGCAGGGCGCCCCATGGTCTTCGGTCGCCGCGGATTCGACATTAATCACCCGCACGGGTCGATCTATTACGGAATTGGCGACTCGGCGCTGAATGCCGCGCCCTATGCGCTTGCCGGCGAACCGGCTACGAATCCCGCGTACGTGCAAAACAGTTTCGGGGGATCGGTAGGCGGTCCGCTCAACATCCCGAAGATTTATCACGGCGGGTCCAGGACATTTTTCTTTGTCAACTTCAATGGCAGGCACGGGGAGAATCCCTTCGACCAGTTTTCCACCGTACCCACCCTGTTGGAGCGGCAAGGGAATTTTTCGCAGACGACATATCCGGGGCCAAATGGGCAGGCGGTCGAAATCTTCGATCCGGCAACGAACACGCCGTTCCCGAACAATACGCTCACGCAGATTAGTCCCATCGCGAGTGGTTTGCTGCAGTACATCCCTATGCCGAATCTGCCGGGGAATTATCAGAATTTTCATTTCGTAACTTCCGCCAACAACAACAGTGACGATCTGAACGTCAGGGTAAACCACACCCTGGGCGCCGCGCCGGCCGGCGGACGCCGCAGGGGACCCGGCGCTCCGCGCAACAGTCTGAACCTTGGTTTCCACTATCACGGATCCGGCACCAGCATCACCAATCCTTTCCCCAGCGTCGGTGGCAGCACTTCCGGCCGCAGTTTTGATGTGCCGGTCGCCTACACTCGCAGCATCGGCAAACTGACCAACAGCGTTCGCTTCGATTTCAATCGCAGCCGGACGCGCACGCAGAATCTGTACGCATTCAACGACGACATTGCCAGCACCCTTGGAATCACAGGAGTGTCAGCGAATCCGTTTGATTGGGGGTTGCCCAATCTCTCCTTCACCAATTTCGCCAGCCTCCAGGATGTGAATCCGCAGCTTCTGCGGAACCAGACGTACACATTTACGGACAATGTTGTCTGGATTCACGGTAAGCACACAGGGCGTTGGGGTGGCGACTTCCGGCGCGTGCAACTGAATACTGAGACCAGCAGCAACGCCCGGGGTTCATTCACCTTCACCGGGTACAACACTTCGGAATTTACTGCCAGCCAGCCCGGTCAACCCGCCCAGCAGGTCTCCGGCACCGGATACGACTTTGCCGATTTTCTCCTCGGATATCCGCAACAGACTTCGGAGCAGTTTCTCGATTTTGAAAACGGGGATCACTTCCGCGGCAACTTTTGGGACCTATATGTGCAGGATGAATGGAAGATGCGTGGGAACCTCACGCTTAATCTCGGAGTGCGCTACGAGTATGTGTCGCCGTTCACGGAGATCAACAATCGCCTAGTGAATCTGGACCTTTCTCCCGGAGTACTGGTTCAGACACCGGGCCTGCCGCTACAGGTGACGCCCATTCAACCCGGGCAAGTCGGGCCATACAGCGGCAACTTGCCTGCCAGCCTGGTGCGGCCGGACCGTAAAGCGCTTGCCCCGCGCGTCGGTTTCGCGTGGAAGCCATTTTCGAACACCGTCGTGCGCGGCGGTTACGGCATCAACTACAACACAGGCGCCTATCAGGGGATCGTGCAGCAGTTGGCCTTCCAGCCTCCGTTCTCGACCACACAGACGCCCATCCAACCGCTGGTTGAAGACAACGGCGGAGTGTTGACGCCCACCGCCGGAACTCTCACCTTGCAGAATGGTTTCCCCGCGTCTTCCACCAGCGGGATCACCAACAATTACGCGGTGAATCCGAATTACCGCCTGGGCTACGTGCAGATTCGCAATTTCGATATTCAGCAACAGCTTCGTCCAACGTTGCTGCTGAACATCGATTACACGGGAACCAAGGGCACAAATCTCGACATTCTGGAAGCTCCCAACCGGACTCCGACCGGCCTGCTGATTCCGAATGTGCAGGCATTCATCTACGAGAATTATGTCGGGGACTCTGAGGCCAACGCTGGATCGATACGGGTGCGCAAGCGACTGTCGAACGGATTTTCCGTCGGCGGGATTTACACGTTCTCCAAATCGATCGATGATGCATCGTCGATCGGCGCGGGGGCGACTTCCGGCGCTAACACTCCAGGATTGGGCGCGGGTGGCACCGCCGCTGGCGGAGGCGGCGGTAGCGCGTCGGGCGGTGGGGCCTCGAGCGTGGCACAGAATGCTCTGGATCTGTCGGCAGAGCGCGGGCTTTCGAGCTTCAATCAGACTCAAAAATTCACCGCAGATTATCTGTGGGAATTGCCGTTTGGGCACGACAAACGCTGGCTTACCGGAAATACTCCGCTGCGCGCGATCTTCGGAGATTGGCAGTGGAGCGGGGACTGGACCATCGCCTCGGGATTGCCGTTCACGCCACGCCTGCTCGGCGACGCAGCGGAGGTGAACCGCGGCACCAATGGAACGCTCCGTCCCGACGTGGTTTTCGGGCAATCGATCAGCATTTCGAATCCGTCCATGGCGAAGTGGTTCAACACCGCTGCATTCACACTGCCTGCCGGGCCATATGGCGATGCCCGCCGCAACAGCATCATCGGTCCGGGCAGCAAGGTCTTTGATATGGCATTTACCAAGATCATCCCGTTGAAGGAGTCGCGCATGCTGGAGTTGCGGGCGCAGGCGACCAACATCTTTAACATTCCGAATTATTCGTCGATTGATACGACGTATAACTCGCCTACGTTCGGCCGGGTGACGGCGGTGGGCGCCATGCGGCAGATTACGATGACCGCCCGTTTTCGTTTTTGAGGAGAACACGGATGAGTTTCAGTCCGCACCGGTTGGCGAGCAAGGTTCTGGCAGCGTTGCTGGAACTTGCGCTGCTGTGTTCCTCGCTGCCCGCGCAGCAACAGGGGGACTATGTCTTCCGCGTAGAAAGTGAACTGGTGCTGGTGAACGTGACTGTCAAAGACCGGAACGGAAGTTTTGTCCGCGGACTCAAGCCCGAAGATTTTACGATCATCGAGGACAATAAGCCGCAGAAAGTCGTTTCGTTTGATGTGGAGAACATCGATGCCGTGGCAACCCAGGATGTGGCGCAGACGAAACCTCTGACTGGCGCAACGCCTCAGGCAGAAAGTCCGGCCGCAACTTCCGCTGCGGATTCCGCGAATCAATTCAAGGATCGCCGCCTGATCGTCCTGTTTTTTGATCTCTCGGCTATGGAGCCAGATGAAATCGACCGGGCAATCACGTCGGCCGAGCACTATGTCGATACGCAGATGGCGCCGGCGGACCTGGTCTCGATTGTTTCTCTGGGAAGTTCGTTGCTGGTGAACCAGGATTTCACTTCCGATCATGAACTGCTGAAGAAACAGCTGCAGGCTTTCGGGGAGGGCACCGGCCAGGGCTACGAAGAAGGCACAACCGGCACCACCGAAGGCACGCCCGACACCGGTCAGCCGTTTACTGCCGACGATACGGAATACAACATCTTCAACACCGACCGGCGCCTGGAGGCGCTGCGCTCAGTTGCCGAGAAACTCGCCCACGTGCAACAGAAAAAGTCGTTGATCTACTTCTCGAGCGGCATGGACCGCACCGGCATTGAAAATCAGTCAGAACTGCGGGCCGCCACCAACGCCGCCGTCCGCGCCAATCTGGCCATCTATACCATGGATTTGCGTGGCCTGCAGGCGCTGGTGGCTGGCGGGGAGGCACAGAACGCCAGCCTGCGCGGGACTTCGGCATATTCAGGCCAATCCATGATCAACGCCCTGAACTCGAACTTCACCACGCAGGAGACGCTGGTCACGTTGGCCAGCGATACCGGCGGACGGGCCTTCCTCGATTCCAATGATTTCAGTCAGGTATTCAAAGGAGTGCAGCAGGACACATCGACCTACTACCTGCTCGGTTATCACAGCACGAATCCGGCGAGGGACGGCCGCTACCGGCGCATTGTGGTGAAGGTGAATGTCCCGGGCGTGAAAGTGGACTACCGTCGAGGCTACTACGCGCCGGCGGATTACCAGCACTCGACGAAGGAAGATAAGGAACTTCAACTCCAGGAAGAACTCGCTTCCGAATTGCCCGCGACAGATCTGCCCCTCTATCTCGGGGTGGCGTACTTCCGCATAGAGACAAACAAGTTTTTCATCCCGGTTTCGCTGGTCGTGCCGGGCTCAGAAATTCCTTTCACGCGCAGCAGCGATCGCGACAAGGCGACTCTCGATGTCATTGGCGCGGTGTTCGACAGCGAACAACACCCGATAACTCGAATTCGCGACACGGTCAAGCTTGCGGTCGATACTTCGTCCGAAGTGCGGAAGAAGAATGTGCAGTATGACACAGGGTTGAGCCTGCCTCCCGGCAAGTATCACCTGAAATTCGTGGTGAGGGAAAACCAAACCGGCCGCATGGGCTCGTTCGAGACTGACCTGAACGTTCCGGACCTGAAATCGCAGCCGCTCAAGATGAGTTCAATCATTCTGGCGAGCCAGCTGCAGCCGGAGAAGAAAGGCATGACTCCGAATCCCCTCATTCGCGACGGTGAGGAGATTGTCCCGAACGTGACTCACGTTTTCTCCGCCAGCCAGCACCTCCGGCTTTACTACGAGGTGTACGACCCCGGCCGGGCGAATGCGCCGCCGGCTTCCGAAGCAGGACAGGCCAAGCCCGGCATTCACCTGCTCACCAATGTCGCGTTCTTCCGCGGCAAATCTAAGGTATTCGAAAGCTCGGTGGTCGAGTTGACGGAACTGAATGCACGCGACCGGAAAGCCGGGGTCTTCCAGTTGGACCTGCCACTCAGCCCGCTGAAGCCGGGCTTCTACACCTGCCAGGTGAATGTCATCGATGATGCCGCCGGTCAGTTCCTGTTCCCCAGGCTTGCTCTGCTGATTCGACCCGATAACAGCTCAAGCGCTCAATAGTGCGCGGAGTTGCAATGCGCGCTCCGCCCGGCGACAATCTCTGAGTGGAGAAGAAGCCTACCAGCACGGGTAAGGGCGGGCACGCCAGTGCGCACGGTCCCTTTACGCCCGGTGCGATCGTGATCGTGACCCTCAGCACTCCGCGGGAAAAATTCTGGGGGATGGTGCATGGGCTTGCGCCTGAGGGCCTCAGCTTGAGCGGCGCGGAACTTGCCTCGTTTGAGGATCTCGCAGTGATGGTGAAGGACGGCGAGCCGTTCACGCCCGCGGTCGTTTTCTTCCCCATGCATCGCATCGAGCGGGTCGAACTTGATCTGCCCGACGGGAATCTGCCTTCGCTCTCGCAGCGCTTCCTCGCCAAAACCGGGCTCGAGCCATCGGCCGCGCTCACACCCGACCGAGAATCTGCAATGGGCAACCAGGCCCTCTCCGGCTCCAGATCGCATGCGGTGAAGGAGCGGGCGTGAAGCTCTCGCAGATTTTGACCGCTCCCAACCAGCTCACTTTGCTGCGGATGATTTTTGTTCCCTTCATCGTGATTCACCTGGTTGAGGGGCGCTATCTCTGGGCGCTGATCGTTTTTGTGGTCGCGGGTTTCAGCGACGGACTGGACGGCGTGCTGGCCCGCAGGCTTCATCAGCAGACGCTATTGGGACAATATCTTGATCCCATAGCCGACAAGCTGCTCCTGAGCTCGATGTTTCTCGTGCTCGCCATCCTGCACCGGATTCCCTGGAAATTCACGGTGCTGGTGTTCAGCCGCGACATCTCGATTCTTGCGGCCAGCGCTGTGTTGTTCGCGATTGCCGGGTTGAGGAATTTTCGTCCCAGCATTTTTGGCAAAGCCAACACGTTCTCACAGATCTGCGCGGTGTTTTTCGTTCTTTTGCTCGAGGTCTACCCGTCGCGCTGGATATGGATTGCGCGCACTGAGTTTCTGCGGGCCACATTCATTTTCACCATCCTGTCGGCGCTGCATTACGTCGTTCTGGTGCAGCATCGCCTGCGCGAACACACACCAGCATTGCCGCCTGCGGCAGACGCCGGCAAGGTGAAGGCGATTTGACCCGCTTTCTTGCCGCCCCTAGAATCTTTAGTTCGTTTTTCGGGTATTGAACCGACTATGGCCCTACGCCTTTACAACACCATGTCTTCGAAGGTCGAGGAGTTTCATCCGCTCCGCGACAACGAAGTTCGCATGTACGCTTGCGGCCCGACGGTGTACGACTACGGTCACATCGGCAATTTCCGTACGTTCGTCGCGGTCGATCTCCTGCGCCGCTGGCTGCGCCAGTCTGGCTACAAAGTTCATCACGTCATGAACATCACCGACGTGGACGACAAGATCATTCGCAACGCGGCGCGGGACGGCGTGAGCGTCCGGCAATACACTGCGAAATACGAGAAGGCGTTCCTGGAAGACTCTGCGCTGATCGGCATCGAGCAACCCACGCTGGTGCGCGCGACCGAGCATATTGGCGAGATGGCTGACTTCGTCGCGAAGCTGGTGGAGAAGGGAATCGCATATCGCACCGAAGACGGCTCGTATTACTTTCGCATCGCCAAGTTCCCGCAGTACGGCAAGCTCTCCAAGAAAGATTTCCAGGGAATGCTCGATGGCGCACGGGTTGACGTCGATGAATATGACAAGGACAGCGCCCGCGACTTCGCGCTTTGGAAGTCGCCCAAGCCGGGGGAAGCTTTTTGGGAGACAGCCATCGGACCGGGGCGGCCGGGCTGGCATCTGGAATGCTCCGTCATGTCGATGAAGGAACTCGGCGAGAGTTTCGATCTGCATGCCGGAGGAGAGGATCTGGTTTTCCCGCATCACGAAAACGAGATTGCGCAATCGGAATCGCTTACCGGCAAGCCTTTTGCTCATTTCTGGTTTCATGCCCGCTTCCTGCTGGTCGAAGGCGAGAAGATGTCCAAAAGCCTGGGGAACTTTTTCACCCTGCGCGATTTGGTGCTGAAAGGACACAAGCCATCGTCGATCCGGTATTTGCTGACGTCGGTCCCATACCGGAATCAGTTGAACTTCACCTTTGACGGGCTGAAGCAGGCCGTGGTGTCGGTGGAGCGGCTGCGGAATTTCTGCCTGCGCTTGAGCGCGGGCAATTTCCCAGCAGGATCCAACGCGGCGATGCAGAGCCTTGCGACCGAGACCATCGCCGGCATGCGCGCCGCACTCGACGACGACCTGAATACGGCGCAGGCCCAGGCTGCGATCTTCGAGATGGTGCGGCAAGCGAACGTCGCCTTCGATACGGGCGGAGTAAGAAAGGACGACGTTCCTCCGTTGCTGGCGGTGCTGGCCAAGTTCGACGAGATTTTTGCCGTGCTCGACGACGATGATGTCCCAAAGATGAAGCGCGTCTTCGAGTGGGCTGCGGCGGAAGGGCGAGAGAAAGACGTCAGTGACGAGTTGCGCCAGGCGATTCAATCGGGACAACTCTCGGACGAGGACATCGAAAAAAAGATTGCAGAGATGAAGGCTGCCCGCGCCGCCCGCGACTTCAAGAAATCTGACGCCATCCGCGCTGAGCTCGCCGCCGCCGGAATCATCGTAGAGATCACGAAAGATGGCATTCGCTGGCGCAGGAAGTGAAGCGGTTTGCGCGGCCAAGGATGTTAAGCTAAATGACTGATTGCTGGCCCGCATGAAGTCCCTCGAAGAATATCTCCACGATGCCGAACGAGCCCACCGTCACATCTGCGCCGGGCAAGTGCTGGGCGTGCGCCTGGCCATGCTCGGCCTGCAGAAACTCGGGATTGACGACCCGCAGGGGAAAGACCGGAAGCGGCTGGTGACGTTCGTCGAGATTGACCGCTGCGCCACTGACGCAGTCGCTGTAGTCACCGGATGCCGTCTGGGCAAGCGCGCGTTAAAATTCCGGGACTGGGGCAAAGTGGCGGCGACGTTCCTGGACGTGAGCTCGGGCAAGGCCATCCGCATCGCCGCGAAAGAATCTTCCAAAGCGCTGGCCCGCCAACTGCATCCTGAGGTCGAGGACAAGAACCAGCAGCAGATGCTGGCCTACCGCGAGATTTCGGACGACGATCTGTTCACCACACAGTGGGTGAGAGTCGAACTACCACCCGAAGAATTCCCCGGATACAAAGGCGAGCGCGTAGTGTGTGAGCAATGCGGTGAGGGAATCAACTTTCGTCGGGAGGTGCGGCGCGGAGGGAAAGTGTTGTGCCGCGCGTGCGCGGGTGAGCGCTACTACGAGCCTCTAGATTGAATGGCCACGTTTGCAGCCTACAAGCGGCCAAAGGCACCATCCCACCGTTTCAGGGCATCCTTCAACTGTTCGTCCGTAAGTTCGTCGCGAGGATGAACGCCCTTGAACCACCGCCTCGCCTGATCCAGAGCGCTCCGCTCCGCCTCCGTTTGGCCGGAAGCCTCCTCGATCATCGCTAACCGTATATAGGCAAACCCAAGTTGGCGGTCGGAACCGGGGTCGCGGGCAACCTGTTCCAATTGCTCAATAGTCCTGATCTGTAGCAGCACCGCTTGACGCGCGTGGGCGGTATCCGCGTGCTCAAACTGCTGCAAGGCAAACTCGGAGGTCACCGAGGAGGCAGACAGAACCTCTGCCGATTGCATAAAGCCACTCGCTTGCTCTGCGTTGTACCACCCGTAGGCATTCCCCGAAACGAACCCGATTACAGCGGCTACTGTGAATGTGATCTTCATCGCTCGTGTCATCGCTTCAACCTCGAACGAAGTTGTTGGTCAGCCAGCTTGGTGACTGCGTCGTCCGACACATCCTTCCAGCCCAGCGAGCGCAGAAGGGCTTGGGCGGACCCCAGGTGTTCAGCCGCCGCTGCCAGATTTCCGGATTGCTCCTCTAATCGGGCCAACATTGCGTAGTCCTTTGCGACCCGCAGGTCAACGATAGGCCACAACTCCTGAGGCGCCTGGCTGCGAATCTTCGCCAGGATGTTCAGGTTGTACTGAATCGACAACGGTGTATTTTGGATCGCTAGGTTGGAAAATTCGATCCCAAGGGTCGTATCGGTAGTTGCGCGAAGTTGCCCCGCCGCTTGAGTTCCAAGGGAACCGAACCAAGTGGAATGCTTGTAGTAATAGCCAATCCTCGTAGCGCTGAGATACCCGAGGTATGCGAACCCGAGGCAAACCAGGAGAGCGAGGTACGGCAGGGCCCGTTTCATGCAGTCATTGTGGACCGATCGCGATCCTGCGGCAAGCCGCCTGCTCATGCGTGTGCGCAACACGCAGTATCGTCGCTTCGTCAAAGTGCTTACCCAGAATCTGCAATCCGATCGGCAGCTTGTCTTTGGTTGCGCCGCAAGGAACCGAGATCCCCGGAATCCCGGCCAGATCGGCTGTGACCGTGTAGATATCGGCCAGATACATGGCCAGCGGATCATTCGACTTCTCTCCCAGACGGAACGCGGCGGTGGGACTCGTCGGCGTCACAATCGCATCCACTTTGCGGAAAGCGTCATCGAAGTCTCGCGTCAAAAGCGTGCGCACCTTCTGCGCCTTGAGGTAATAGGCGTCATAATAGCCGGCGCTCAGCGCATAAGTGCCGAGCATGATGCGGCGCTTAACTTCAGCGCCAAAGCCTTCGTCGCGGCTGCGCCGGTACATTTCCGAAAGCGTCTTAACGCCCCGTGCCCGGTGGCTGTAGCGCACGCCATCGTAGCGCGCCAGATTGGCAGACGCTTCCGCGGTCGCGATCAGGTAATACGTCGGGATTGCATAGGGGGTATGGGGCAAGGAAATGGGAACAATCTCGCAGCCCAAGTTCTTCAACTTGTCGATTGCGGATTCCACCGCCTGTCGGACCTCGTCGTCCAAGCCCTCGCCGAAATATTCCTTGGCTACACCCAGCTTCAATCCGCGAATGGGCTTGTCGAGTTCCGCAACGTAATCGGGTACAGGAACATCGGCGGAAGTGGAGTCCATGGGATCGCGCCCGGCAATCGCGCGGAGAACGATAGCTGCATCCTTCACCGTCTTGGCCAGCGGCCCGATGTGATCCAGCGACGACGCAAACGCGATGAGGCCATAGCGTGAAACACGGCCATAGGTCGGCATCAGGCCCACCACTCCGCAGAATGATGCCGGCTGGCGGATGGAACCGCCGGTGTCGGAGCCGAGCGTGACCACCGCCATGTCCGCGGCCACGGCCGCGGCTGAACCGCCCGAAGAGCCTCCGGGCACGCGGTTCAGATCGCGGGGATTGCGCACCGGATGATAAGCCGAGTTCTCATTCGACGAGCCCATGGCGAACTCGTCGCAGTTCATCTTCCCCAGCACGACGGCGCCGGCAGCTTCCATGCGGGCTACCGCGGTGCAGTCGTAGGGGGGAACATAGTTTTCCAGAATCTTCGAACCTGCCGTAGTGCGCACGCCACGGGTGCTCATCACGTCTTTAATACCCACGGGCACGCCACCCAGCGGAGGCAGGGGCTTGCCCTCCGCCGCCATGCGGTCGATGCGATCCGCCTGCTTGAGCGCACGCTCTTTTGAGAGCGTCAGGAAAGCGCCAATCTGACCATCTTCTTTCTGAATGCGGGCGTAATGGGCTTCGGCGAGCGCGAGTGCAGTCGTCTTGCGCTCCTCGACGGCGGAGCGGGCGGCGTCGATGGTGAGGGAAGTCAATGAGTCTTCAGTCATCAGTCGTCAGCTGTTCAGGAGTTCAACTTCATTGCCGCGGATTAACGCGGATTTCACACGGATCAAAACCACACCAGAAAAAGCAGTTCTATCCGCGTTAATCCGTGTCATCCGCGGGCAAAGAAGTTTCTCGTCGGATTGCGGAACTTGGCGGCCACCTTGGCCTGGCCTTATCTTTCAATCACCTTCGGTACCCTGAAAAAATCTTCGTCAGCATCGGGCGCGTTTTCGAGTGCAAGCTCGTGCGGCAGCGACTTACGCAGTCCTTCGAGGACATCCTCCCGGCTCGCGTACGCGAACCGCTCGCTTCCCTGTTTCGACTGGTCAACCCCGTAGCGATCGGACACCTGCGCCATCGGCGGTACATCGGATGTGTCCAGTTCGTTCAGGCGGTCAACGTAATCCAGAATGGAATTCAGGTCGCGCAGCAGTCCTGCACGCTCCTCATCGGTGAGTTCCAGATTCGCCAGTTCGGCGACGTAGGCAACGTCTTTATCGGTAACCTTCATGGGATAAGAAATCGATTCAGCTTGGTCTGCCTATGCCGTCCGTACCCGCCAACACAAACTCGATTCTATGAACCGGCGCAGTCGCATAGCGATTGATAGCCGCGAGGTAGCGTGGAGCTAACGTCTGCAGCTCCTGCTTCCATCCCGCGTCGGGAACCTCCACGCGCAGCACTCCATCCATGTAACTCAGGGCCCGTGTTCGCTCGGCCACTCCCGACCCGCAGACCAGAGGCCAGGCCAGCAGTGGCGTCTCGCCCGCAGGCGCCTGCCGCAGAGATTGCGCAACGATTTCTTCCAGTCCGCGCCCCGCCTGCTCCACGCGCAGTCTCCTCTGCAACAGATGTACAGCAAGAGAAGCCGATTCTAGCATCTCTGTCAGTTTGCCGGGGGCGTGGGATTCGCCCGACGCGCAACCGGAAATTCGCGGCGCACGAATTCGAGAGCTGCGTCCCGTGACGACAGACGCCCTTCAAGTTGCGCATCCTCCACCGCGTTCAGGATCTCGCGAAATCTAGGTCCGGGGACATGACCCGCGGCGATCAGATCGTCTCCTGTGACCAGCGGTGAGGGTTTCCTCTTCTCGGACGGGATCTCGGCCATCTTCTGCCGCACGAATTCATACGTGCTCAAGCTGCCATGGCTGGCCAGGCAGTCTGCGCGATGCAAGGCCAGATGCTCGTCAAACTGGGGCATGCGGAGGAATCTCTTGAGCGTAGACTCGCTCATGCGCGTGGCGTGGCTGAAACGCATGTGGTTCGCAACCAGGGCGAGAATCTGCGCTGTATCGTCATTCGAAAAGCGCAGGCGCTGGCAGATTTCTTCCGCCATCTTCACGCCTACCTCGACGTGATTATCGAAGCGGATACGTTCGACCACGCGGAACGTCGGCGGCTTGCCCACATCATGGAGCAAAGCTCCCCAGGCCAGCGTCAGCGGACAAGGCTGCGGCAGATTTTCCAGAAGTAGAAGCGTGTGCACAAATACATCGCCCTCAGGATGAAACTCCGGCGGCTGAGCCACGCCCTTCATGGCGGAAATCTCGGGCAGAACCTGCGCCAGCAGACCGCCTTCATCCAGCAGGAGAAACGCCCGCCGGGCGTGCCCTTCCGTCAGCATGCGCGTCAGTTCATCGCGCACGCGCTCTCGCGAAACCACGCAAATTTGCTCAGCCAGTTTTCGCGTTGCGGCAAAAGTCGCTGGTTCGATCGTGTATTCGAACCGCGCCGCAAAGCGCACCGCGCGCAGCATGCGCAATCTGTCTTCGGCAAAGCGGTGCTCGGGCTCGCCGATGGTGCGGATGATTCTCGCAGCCAGATCGTTACGCCCGCCCACAAAGTCGAGCACCTCACCGCTGACCGGATCGAGCAGCATGCCGTTGATGGTGAAGTCGCGGCGGGCAACGTCTTCGCGCGGATCCTGGCTGAAGCGCACCTCATCGGGATGGCGGCCGTCGGAGTAGCCGATGTCGCTGCGAAAGGTCGCGACTTCGACCGTACGCGATCTTGCAGGGACTTCCGTGGAATCGGCAGCAACGTTTTCATCCGGCATGGGCACAAGCACAACCCCGAACTGCGCTCCTACTGCGTACGTCTCGGGGAAGATTCCCATGACTTGCTCGGGTGTGGCATTGGTCGCTACGTCGTAATCCTTCGGTTCACGCCCCAGCAAAAAGTCGCGCACGCATCCGCCCACCAGGTAGGCCTGGAAGCCGCGCTGGCGCAAGGTTTGGACGATGGAAGTAGCGAAGTCCTTCAGCATGGCGATGAGAACGGCCCCTGAATCCGATTCCATCATACCGCTCACTCTTCTCGAACTAATCGCTTCACACAAATCAAGTACTGGCGGCTGCAGGCTATCGGAGTGCTTTTTGGCCAAAAATGTATCCTTGGCTTTCCCCTAAGCGAAGCTTGGTATCCTTACGCGGTAAGTAACGATAACTCTTGTACGCTTACGGGCTCATCAAGTATACTTTGTAGCACAAAAGTACAGTTAAAATGAATGACCAGATAATGATACTATTTGTCATTAAAGTATATTTAATGGAGGCCTGAGCGAAGCTGAGTATCCTTACCGCGAGAGTCGAATGAACCCGGCAAAGTTCACAAAAGAAGGCTCCGGGAAGTTATTGGGGATTGGTCAAGAGCAGTGGGCATTCTTGCCCAACCCACTTCCTCCCCGGCTGGAGATCACGTGGGAGCTCGCAGAACGAATCTCCGATGCCGACCGCTCTTTAGGGGAATTAGCTGGTGTTGCACGTACGATCCCCAATCCTCACTTGCTCATTGAGCCGTTTACCCGTCGTGAGGCCGTACTCTCCAGCCGGATTGAAGGCACACAAGCCACGCTGACGGAACTGTTCTCGGCTGAAGCTGGCGCCCGAAAAGGAGGGCCAAGTGAGGCCATTCGAGAGATTTCCAACTATGTCAACGCACTGGAGTACGGTCTTAAGCGGTTGAAGCAGTTACCTGTCAGTTTGCGACTCCTAAAGGAGCTTCACGAACGACTGATGAAGGATGTTCGCGGCGAATCTCTGACTCCCGGGGAGTTCCGGCGGGCGCAGAACTTCATCGGTCCGCCGGGCTGCAAATTGGAAAACGCAACCTACGTTCCTCCTCCCGTCCCCCATATGAAAGACGCATTGGACCGCTTCGAGAAGTACCTCCATGAGAGCCGCAGGGCGCTTCCGCCATTGATCAGGCTTTCCCTAATCCACTATCAATTTGAGGCCATTCATCCATTCTGGGATGGCAATGGGCGCGTCGGCAGGCTCTTGATTACTCTGCTCCTCTGCTCGGAAGGCCTGTTGCCCCAGCCGTTGCTTTACTTAAGCGCGTACTTCGAGCGAAATCGTAAAGAGTATTATCGCCTATTGCTCGATATCAGCCAGACCGGAAACTGGATGGATTGGCTTCGCTTCTTCGTAAATGGAGTTTCTGAAGAGTCCCGGGATGCTGTAGCTCGTTCCAACCAGTTGTTGGCGCTACGCCAGGAATACCGAGAAAAACTTCAGGCCCAGAAAGTGCCAGGGCGTACGCTGGAGCTAATGGAGAATCTCTTTAAGGAGCCAGTCATTACCGTGGCCTCGGCTCGGGAGCGCCTGAAGGTGACGACCCGCACTGCCCAGCAGAGCGTCGACCGACTTCTTCAAGCTGGAATAGTTAGGGAAGTGACAGGGAGACAGCGTTATCGCATATTTGTGGCACAGAGGATAATTCAGGTTGTCGAAGCCGACCAGGCGACGAGACAGGTCTCCAGAGCCGATGCCTGACGTCTACATCCTCGGCATTGAGAGTTCCTGCGATGAGACCGCGGCGGCGGTGGTGCGTTCGGGCGAAGAACTGATTTCGAATGTGGTTGCCTCGCAGATCGCGACCCACCAGCCGTACGGTGGAGTCGTGCCCGAGCTGGCGTCGCGGGAGCATTTGCGGGCGATCATCCCGGTGGTGCGCCAGGCGCTGGCGGAGGCCGGGCACACTTATGATTCCGTGGATGCCATCGCCGTGACACGCGGGCCCGGGCTTGCGGGGTCTTTGCTGGTGGGCATCAGCTACGCCAAGGCGCTCGCCTTCGCGCTCGACAAGCCTCTCATCGCCGTCAATCATCTCGAAGGACATATTCATGCGTTTTTGCTTGAAGAGCGACAGAAGGGCAACCACGAACTCGAATTCCCGGTGCTGGCGCTGGTGGTCTCCGGCGGCCACACCCACCTTTACCTGGCGGAGCAAAAAAAGGAAGGCTGGACTTACCGGAACATAGGCCACACGCGCGACGATGCCGCCGGCGAAGCGTTCGACAAGGTCGCCAAGCTTCTGGGCCTGGGATATCCGGGAGGTCCGGCGATTGACCGTCTGGCGCCGCATGGAGATCCGGAGGCTGTGAAGTTTCCGCCGGCACAAATCAAGCATCGTGACCGGCGAGGGCGCAAGGACGGCCGGGCCCTCGAGCCAGATGTCAGTTTGGACGACCAGCGCCCGCGCTTCGATTTTTCTTACAGCGGCATCAAGACCGCCATTTTGCGTTACGTGGAAACGCACGAGATGGGCGCCGCGGTGGAAGCGCGCCGCAAGGCGCTGGCGAGTATGCCCAAGCCGAAGGTGGAAGACTATCTCGCCAATTGCGACAAGCCTACGCTCGACCTGGCGGCTTCCTTCCAGCGGGCGATGGTCGAGGATTTGGTGGAAAAGACGCTGGCGGCGGCCCGGGCATACGATGTAGCTACTCTGTTTGTCACCGGAGGGGTTGCGGCCAACAACGAACTGCGGCAGACCTTTGAGCGTGACGCAGCCAAGGAAGGTCTGCCGGTGTACTTCCCATCGCGACCGCTCTCGACCGACAACGCGGCCATGATTGCGGCCGCGGCCTATCCCAAGTTTCTTGCGAAGGAATTCGCGCCCATGGATTTCTCGGCGGAAGCAGGTCTGGTTTTGCGCTAGAGCAGCGCGTAGAGGCGTTACTTCCCCGTACCTTTTCCTCGGCCGGCTTTGCCGGACAATGCGGCCAGAGCCTTGGTCAGCTGCTCTTCGATATCAATGTCTTTGTAGATGGTGAAATTGGCCCGTTTTTCCGATTCATCGAAGCCACTGGCGCGGCCGGCCACGATGATGATGGGCACCGCCGCCAGTTCCGGCTGGGTCTTGACGGCGGAAATCAGCTCGCTCCCCGACATCTTCGGCATCTGTATGTCGGTTACGATCAGATCCGGACGCATTTTGCTGAGCACTTCCAGCGCCTCCACTCCATTGGTGGCAGACTCGACCGTATAGCCACGCTCTTCCAGAAAGCGCGACACGGTATAGCGCATCAACATGGAGTCGTCCACGACTAGAGCCACGCTGGGCATAGAAAAGGTAAGAACAGGGGTATCCCTTAGGACTCCCCAGCGTGCACGATAACAAGCCTGTTGGCGCGCAACAAGGTGAAAGGGGGAAACGCTGGTTACATTCGTCACGCCCTCGCGGGTTAGACGTCTTCCTGCGCGCGGTCCTCGATGTTCATGTCCTTGAATTCGCTGGACTCGAAGACCTCGCCGCATTCCTTGCATTCGACGAATTCCGCGTCCTCATCGCGGCTTACGATTTGCACGCGGAGGTGCTGGCAGGGTCGCTGCGGGCCCGCACTTTGCTGAGCAGAGGGTAACTTTGACGTCATAAGTCCGAGAATGCCCAACCAGAACTGAGGGAAGGGACAAATTCGCGGCAATTTCCGGCCATTTTAGACCGCGCACGCAACTTGTCAAGTCCCTGCCAGACAGTCGTCTGTGGATTTACCACAAACGCGGCTGAGGGAGCCGGGCAATCCTCCATGACCCGGCCCAGGCATTCCTGGAGCTCTGCACCTGATGCTAACCCATTCAGCTCTATAGGGTTACCGTTCGGCCCAGTCATTTAACCATTCCCTGAACGGACTTGCCTGGATTCTGCGGCCTAGGGTAAAATAAATTGCGACGGAAAAGGTCGGGGTTCTATCCGACTCTATAGGTCGGGTATTGCAGAGCCAAATGTTCAAGCTCACCAAGAAGGCTGACTACGCGCTGATGGCAATGAAGCATCTCGCTGAGCATTCCAGCGGGACTTCCCGCAGCGCGAAGGATGTGGCCGATGCCTTCAGCATTCCGCCCGAGGCCTTAGCCAAGATTCTGCAGCGCTTGACCAAGGCCGGGTTGCTGCATTCGCAGCACGGCGTCAACGGTGGCTACATGCTGGCGCGGCCGGCGCACACGATCTCGGCCTTCGAAGTGATTCAGGCCATCGACGGTCCGCTGTTCATTACTTCGTGCGTCACCGTGCGCGGAGAGTGCGGCCAGAGCGATCGTTGCAACATTCGCGAACCGCTGCGCAAGGTGAATGAAAGCATCGAGGCGGTGCTGAAGAGGATCAAGATTTCACACATGCGAGAAGAGATAGAAGAAACCGGGGCCCCGGCTCCCAAGGCGGCAGAACTGGTGACGATCACCTGAGCCGCCAGGAACGCGAGAATCGTCAAAAGAGATTAGCGGAGTAGGAGAGGCAATCAATGAGCACGGATGTAAAGATTCCCCAGGCAATCACAACGGCGCACCATCCTGAAACCAAAGGCGTGAAGCTGCCCATCTACATGGACAACCACGCCACCACCCCCATGGATCGGCGGGTGCTGGAGGAGATGCTGCCCTATTTCATGGAAAAGTTCGGCAACGCGGCCAGCCGCAATCACTCGTTCGGCTGGATGGCTGAAGAGGGTGTGGAGACGGGGCGCGAGCGCGTCGCCAAGCTGGTAGGTGCGACCACGAAGGAGATCATCTTCACCTCCGGCGCCACCGAGAGCGACAACCTCGCCATCAAGGGCGTAGCTGAGATGTACCGCGAGAAGGGCAATCACATCATCACCGCGGTCACCGAGCACAAGGCCGTGCTCGATACCTGCAAGCGCCTGGAGAAGTATGGTTACCGCGTGACTTACCTGCCGGTTCAAAAAGACGGCCTGATTGATCTTGATGACCTGAAGCGCGCCATGGACGACAAAACGATCCTGGTCACGATCATGGCAGCCAATAACGAAATCGGAGTGCTGCAACCGATCGCGGAGATTGGCAAGCTCTGTCACGAGCGCGGCGTGATCTTTCACACGGACGCGACCCAGGCGATCGGCAAAGTTCCAATGGATGTAAACAAGCAGAACATCGACCTGGCTTCGATTTCCGGGCACAAGATGTATGGACCGAAGGGGGTGGGCGCGTTGTACGTCCGCCGCAAGAATCCGCGGGTACAGATTTCTGCGATCATTGACGGCGGCGGCCATGAGCGCGGCATGCGCTCGGGCACGCTGAACGTTCCCGGCATTGTCGGCCTGGGCAAGGCCTGCGCGCTGGCGCAGGAAGAAATGGCGCAGGAGTCCTGCCGTCTGGCCGGCCTGCGCAACCGGTTGCGCGACCGCATCATGAACCGGCTGGATGAGGTCTACATCAACGGCTCGATGGATCACCGTCTGCCGGGCAACTTGAACATCAGCTTCGCGTATGTGGAAGGTGAATCGCTGCTGATGGGCATCAACGACATCGCGGTTTCGAGCGGTTCGGCCTGCACCTCGGCGACGCTGGAGCCGTCGTATGTGTTGAAGGCACTGGGAACCGGCGACGATCTGGCTCACAGTTCGATTCGTTTCGGCATCGGCCGCTTCAACACGGAGGCCGAGGTTGATTATGTCGCCGATCGCGTGATTGAGACGGTCGAACGGCTGCGTGAGCTTTCTCCGCTTTATGAGATGGCGAAGGAAGGCATCAATTTGAAAGACGTAAAGTGGGCGGGCGAGTAGTTGGAAAGCAGGTTTCAAGGTTGCAAGGTTTCGGAGTTTCAGCGTTCATGGGGCTCTCGAACCTGCATCGTGCGCGAAATGCGGCGGTCCTTGAAACTTTGAAACCTCGAAACTTTGAAACTTGGAGAATTAACAAATGGCATATAGCGACAAGGTGATCGATCACTACAACCATCCCCGCAACGTCGGCTCGATGGACAAGTCGAGTACGGACGTGGGCACCGGCCTGGTCGGCGCGCCCGAGTGCGGCGACGTCATGAAGCTGCAGATCAAGGTCAACCGCGAAACCAACGTCATCGAAGACGCCAAGTTCAAGACCTTCGGCTGCGGTTCGGCCATCGCCTCGTCTTCGCTGGCTACCGAGTGGGTCAAGGGCAAGACCATTGACGAAGCCCTCACGATCAAGAACACTGAGATCGTGAGGGAACTGTCTCTGCCGCCGGTGAAGATCCATTGCTCGGTACTGGCCGAAGACGCCATCCGGGCCGCCATCGGAGATTGGAAGAAGAAACAGGGATCTGCCAAGCCGGTGGCCGTTGAGGCACAATAGCTCTGAGCTTCGAGCGATGAGATGTGAGATTGCTCGTAGCTCATAGCTCAAGGCTGGCATATGACAACTGCAACGGAGCAAACTACACCACAGGCCGCTGCGAAGGGAATCGTCGTTACTGAGAAGGCGATCGCGAAGATTCGCAGTGCGATGGCCAAGGAAGGCATCTCGCCCGAGCAGGGCGGCTTGCGCCTGGGCGTGCAGGGCGGCGGGTGTTCGGGCCTGAGTTATAACATCCGTTTCGACACGCAGCCGCGGGAGCGGGACCGGATCTTTCAGTTTGGCGACGTGCGCGTGTTCGTGGACCCGAAATCATTCATCTACCTGCACGGCATGACCCTCGATTATCAGGAAACGCTGATGCAACAGGGATTTGTGTTCGTGAATCCACAGGCCACAAAATCGTGCGGCTGTGGCACTTCGTTCTCTGCCTGATCGGATCGTGTGGGCGCGGGCGACCCGCCCGCGCGGCCTGCGCCACCGGACAACCTTGCGCCAGCAAACAGACTCGGGCTTGCGTGTGCGATGTGTGAGGAAGAGGAAATTAGAAAGTGATGACCAAGTCTGCCCTAACCATAATCAGCGTGAAGCCGCTCCCGGAGGACACGCACTCCTGCTGGTCATGCGGATCGATGCGCGCCGCGCATTTCTGCGCATCCTGCGGCAAGGTGCAGCCCCCGGCTCCCGTGGACTATTTCGCTTTTTTCGGTCTGCCGCCCAAGCTCAATCTTGACGTTGCGGCATTAGAGAAAGACTTCTACGAACTGAGCCGCAGGCTCCATCCCGACCTGAATGCCACGGCCGGTAGCGAGGAGCAGCAGTGGAGCCTGGAGCAAAGCTCGATGCTCAACGACGCGTACCGCACGCTGCGCGACCCGATCAAGCGGACGGAATATCTCCTGCACCTGGAGGGTGTCGCGCTCGAAGAGCAATCGAAAAGCGCGACCGAACAGGCCCGGGCCACGGGAGAGATTAAGAAACAGATCGTCCCGGCGGATCTGCTCGAGGAAGTCTTCGAGTTGAACCTGGAACTCGAAGAACTGCGCATGAACCGGAAGATGGGCGAAGACGATCCCGCGCTGGTGGCAGAAATTGGAAAGCAGAAACTCGCACTCGAGTCCAAGCACGAGGCACTCCTCGACGAACTGAGAAAGTCCTGGGCAACATGGGACAGCCTGATCGACCGCAGCCAGGCCGGAAGCGCCAAGGAACGCGCGCAGGTGACCGGCAAGATGGTGGATGTGCTGAACCGCCGCAACTACATCCGAAATCTGGTGAGGGATGTGAATGCGGCGCTGGAGAGCTGAGGAATTTAGTAATTGGGAAATTGAATAATTGCGTAATTTGAACCTGGTGTTCAATTACCCAATCACCAAATTGCACAATTATTTATGGATCACATCGTCGGCATTGACCTCGGCACCACCAATTCTTTGGTGGCGTTCATGGAGGGGGAAACGCCTGTCGTGATTCCGGGTGACGACGGCTCGAATCTGCTTCCCTCTGTGGTCGCGCTCGATGGCAACAGCCAGCCCGTGATTGGGAATGCCGCCCGCCGGCACCTCATCGAGACCCCGGAGCGCGCGGTCTACTCGATCAAGCGCCTGATGGGACGCGGCGTGGAGGACATTCAGGACGAACTGAAGTTTTTTCCGTTCCGCATAGAGGAAAATCTGCAGCCGGGCGAAGTGCTCCGCATCAAGTTGGGAGAGAAAACGTTCACTCCGCCGGAGATTTCTGCCCTCATTCTTCGCCAGCTCAAACGCAACGCAGAGCGATATTTCGGCGGCCCGGTCACAAAGGCGGTCATCACGGTTCCCGCCTACTTCAACGACGCGCAGCGGCAGGCCACGAAAGATGCCGGGCGCATCGCTGGTCTTGATGTCCTCCGTCTGGTGAACGAGCCGACCGCCGCGTCACTGGCCTATGGGCTCGACAAGAAGCAGAACGGCATCGTCGCGGTCTATGACCTCGGCGGCGGCACTTTCGATATCTCGATCCTCAAGCTGCACGACGGGATCTTCGAGGTCATCGCCACCAATGGCGATACGCATCTCGGCGGCGACGACATTGACAATCTGCTGATCACCATCGCGCTCGACGATATCCGCGGTGACCTGGGCCTCGACCTCCGCCGCAAGGCCGAAGCTGTCCAGGCGATTCGCCAAGCCGTCATCGAAGCCAAGATTGCTTTGTCTTCGCAGGCGGGGGTGAAGCTCGATATCGAACTGCCCGCCGGCCAGCGCTATCAGCGGGAAATAACCCGCGAGCAGTTCGAGCAGTTGATTCAGCCCATCATTGAACGCACTGTCGGTCCCTGCAAACAGGCGATGAAAGACGCAGGTCTCAAACCCGAACAGATCGATGAAGTGGTGCTGGTCGGCGGTTCAACCCGAATTCCGAAAGTCCGCGCGCTGGTGAAGGAACTATTCCGGCGCGAGCCGCACACCGATCTGAATCCCGATGAAGTGGTGGCTCTGGGCGCGGCTGTGCAGGCGAACATTCTCGCCGGTGGCTCTCAAGCGACGGAGAACATGCTGTTGCTCGATGTGACGCCTCTCTCGCTGGGCATCGAGGTCGCAGGCGGCGTGACCGACAAGATCATTCTGCGCAACTCGACCATTCCTGCCTCGGCCACGCAGTTCTATACCACCCAGGTCGACGGGCAGGCAAACGTAGCCATCCATGTGTTGCAGGGAGAGCGGGAACTGGCCAAGGATTGCCGCTCGCTGGCGCGCTTTGATCTCAAGGGAATTCCGCCCATGGCGGCCGGCATCCCGCGGGTTGAGGTGAAGTTCCTGATTGATGCCAACGGCATTCTGCACGTCTCCGCGCGCGAGCAGCGGAGCGGCAAGGAAGCCGAGATTCAGGTGCAGCCGAGCTATGGCCTGACCGACGAACAGGTCGAGGGCATGATTCTCGACTCGTTCGACAATGCCGAGGAAGATTTTCGGCGGCGCCAGTTGATCGAAGCCCGCAACGAGGCCGCAACAATTCTTGCGGCGTTGGAAAAAGGCAAGAAGAGTGCCGCGTGGGGCGTTCTCACTACCGACGAAAAGAAGCAGATCGCGAAGATGGAGAAGGCTCTGGCCGCGGTCCATGCCGAAGATGATTATGCGGCGATCCGCAAAGCGATCGACGCGCTCAACCAAGGCACGATGAGGTTGGCCGAGTTGATGATGGACACCGCGGTTTCGACGGCGCTCAAAGGCAAAAGCATGGATGAGGCGGATCTGGGCGAAGGCCCGACCGCGCCGCATCCCATGGCGAAAGCGGAGTTTGAGTGACGGTCAGGAATGAAATCGCTGCGGAGGAAACATGACGATCAAGCTGAGCTATGTGATCGAGTTCGTCGCCGACATGGACCGCGCCGTGAAGTTTTATCGGGACGTAATGGGTTTGGCCTTGAAGTTTCAGTCACCGGGATGGAGCGAGTTTGCCACCGGCGAAACCACGCTCGGGCTGCATCCGGCCTCGGACAAGAACGCTCCGGGCAAAGTTGAAATCGGGTTTAATGTGGCCAATCTCGCGCAGTTCTACGACGAGATGAGGGCCAAGGGAGTGAAGTTCCCCATGCCGCCGAAGAAGCAGGATTTTGGCGGAATGTTGGCGCAATTTGAGGATTCTGAAGGCGCTCATGTGAGTGTGGGCGGAGAGAATTAACAGGAGTATTCATGGCTGACGAAAAAACACAAGGAGTTGGCACGTTGACCGAAGAGGCTCCCGGCGAAAACACGGTGCAAGTCACGTTCCTTCCCGAAGGCAAGACCGTGCAGTTTGAAAACGGAAAATTGCCCTACGAAGATCACGGCAAGGAGCAATCACTCCTCGACGTGGCTTTGAATTTCGGCGTTCCGCTGGACCATGCCTGCGGCGGCAACTGCGCCTGCACGACCTGCCACGTGTGGGTAAAGGAAGGCGCCGAGAATCTGTCCGAAATGGACGACGACGAGGCCGACCGGTTGGACATGGCTGCCGATCTGCAGTTAAACTCGCGTCTCGGCTGCCAGGCGCAGATCGTCAAGCCCGGCAAGGTGGTGGTCGAAATCCCGGCCTGGAACAGGAATTACATTTCTGAAGAGCACTAGAAGCTAAGGTTTCAAAGTTTCAAGGTTGTAAGGTTTCAATGTCAAAACTTTCGGCGAGAAATTGGCGGGTTCCTCTGAAACCTTGAAACTGTGAAACTTTGAAACCTGCGACCCTGAGGAGCACTGAGATGCCCAAGCAATTCACCTGGGACGACGCGGAAGACATCGGCATCCTGCTTTCCGAAAGCCATCCCGAGCTTGATCCTCTGGCCGTGCGCTTTACCGACCTACACCGCTACGTGACGGAATTGCCCGGCTTCGCCGGCGATCCGAAAGCCTCGAACGAAGGCAAGCTGGAAGCGATTCAGATGGCGTGGCACGAGGAATTCCGGGATCGCACCCAAGCCTGACGCACGCGACCAGACACGAACGAAACTGCCGCAGATAGAAGCCCGTCTTTTTCGCCGATCAAGGTGGCGGTCTTTTCTCAGCTAACTGGAACCGGAGCCGTCTCTTCTACATTGGCCTCGCGCAGGAATTTCGCCGCTTCCTCGGGTGGAGTGGGGTTGATATAGAAACCGGTGCCCCACTCGAATCCCGCGGTCTTGGTCAGCTTGGGCATGAACTCGATGTGCCAATGATAGTGGTCGTTGGTGGGATCCTGCACCGGCGAGCTGTGGATGACCAGGTTGTAAGGCGGATTATCGAGCACACGGTCGGCCCGCAAAAGCAGATTCTTCATCGACCGAGCCAGGTTCTCGAACATGTGCGACGACGAATTCTCAAACGCGGACTCATGCTGCTTGGGTAGAATCCAGGTCTCGAACGGGAACCGCGGAGCGTAGGGCGCCAGCGTCACAAAGTTCTCGTTCTCGCCCACCACCCGGCTGCCGCCGTCCATCTCCTGCCGTATGATGTCGCAAAATACGCAGCGTTCCTTGTAGAGGAAGTATTGCTTGGCTCCCTCCAGTTCCTGGGTCACGTTAATGGGGAGAATCGGCAGCGCAATCAGCTGGGAGTGCGCATGCTCCAGCGATGCCCCCGCGGCTTCGCCGTGATTCTTGAAGATGAGGATGTACTTGAAGCGGCGATCTTTCTTCAGGTCGAGAATACGGTCGCGGAAGGTCCACAAAACGTCTTCGATCCGTTTGGGAGGCAGGGTGGCGAGACTGGCCGTGTGGTCGGGCGTCTCGATAATGACCTCATGCGCCCCAATGCCGTTCATGCGGTCGAACATGCCCTCGGCCTGGCGGTTCAGG
>Ga0074046_10001149_pt1 | contig 24441 bp, 20 predicted proteins | sample BogForMeECP23OM3_FD_94441 | JGI IMG/M metagenome (GOLD analysis project Ga0074046, IMG submission 94441) | Bog forest soil microbial communities from Calvert Island, British Columbia, Canada - Bog Forest MetaG ECP23OM3 | ecosystem: Environmental > Terrestrial > Soil > Wetlands ...
ACTCAACCTCTTTGGTACAAGAAGTATATGGGAGTTGTTCAACCCGTCGCCTATTGAACAAAGTGCACAGACGGTTGGACAGTTATCAATTAATTTCAACTATATATAACCGGACAGTTGTGAATTGCACTTAACCAATGCGTCAACCGGACGTGCGGGGCATCAGAGTTTTAGATATCTCTCCTATATCCTGAGTCGTTGGTATCCTCGCACCTATTTAGAGATGCACATCATATCTTACATCCTTCCAGAGCCCCGTTTCTGGCAGAAGGCTAAAAATTATCCTTTCTCGTTCGTAATCCAGTCCGTAGTTCCACCAGATCACAGCACACTGGCGTTGCCTCCCGGTAATTATCCGGGAAAAGCCCCCTAAGCGCTTGCATGGTGGTCTGCTTCATCCCTTTTCAGTTCTAAGAGATACCCGGGTAAACAAGAGGAATTTAGGAATTTAGGGATTGAGCAATTAATTCCTAAATCCTCTAACATCGGAATTATTCAATTTGTTTTAATCCCTGAATCCCTGAATTCGGAATTCCTCTATTCTTACATCTTTTTGCCGTTTCTATTGCCGTTTCTATTGCCGCTTCTGGTTGCCGCTTCTGGTTGCCGCTTCTGGTTGCCGTTTTGCAGGGCCGAATCACAGCGTGGTATAATTGAATAAATTGAGGAATTGAGGAATTGAGGGATTGAGGGATTGAGGAATTTCCCTGCTCCCTGCTCCCTGTGAAGCGCTCTTTGAAAACCGAATCAAGGTGGCCAACTAACGGACGACAGATTTCCGTCTTCTGTCCTCCGTCTTCTGTCCTCCGTCTTCTGTCCTCCGTCTTCTGTCTCGCTGCATTTCCGCTGTATTCACAGAGGGCGTGTCAATGAAATCAAGCAGTTGCGCTGGCCCCACCTGTATTTGCCCTGTATTTGCAGGAAACAAACACCATGCGACAATGAAACTATGGGGTTGCACTGACTCAATGGGGGTCGGGCCGATCGGGCCAAACCCCTGAATCAACAGCAAAAAGCTTGAAAGAAGTGCCGATTTTCATTTATCTCTACGATTCAGTGGGGAGAGTCTCGGGGATTTACGCCGCAAATCTGGACTATATCGCCTACGGGTGCGACGATGGAGGGCGGCTGGTCGAAAAGTGATTCCCGGAGGGCTTTGCGGACAGTGTGGGCACATTCAGTGTCTATCCGGGTTCATCCATGGTTAAGAAAGCTTTTCTCCGCGCTCTGCTTCGAAAAGAGCCTTTTCATGGTTCTGGGTGTTCCAACGGGACATGAGATACTGCGGTGAATGCTGTTCTCGTCTCAAATCGCTTGCAAATCGACGCATTCATGACTAATTAGTGTCCATCCGGAAACCCGGATGAACGTAAGAAAAATTTCACCTTATGGGACTCGCGGTTTCCGGACTGAAAAATCACTGCCATCCGACGGGGCCAACGGATCGCGGAAATAAGTGGTTGGGGGGCAAGAATGAAATCATTTGACAATCGCGGCGCAATGGCTCGCGCTGCCGATGGGCAAAAGGTTCGGGGGGACCTTGACATTGGGGTTGGAAGGGAGCCGGCCGCGGGTTGTCCTGAGTCGGTGAGTTTGTCCGAAGAAGCCGGTTCGCCTCGTTCGAGACCGGCCGCCACTATCCGTAGTTCCTGGATACCGCAGATAGATGCAGCGATCCGTAAATCAAGCGATTATTTCTTCGGGGTACAGTATCCCGAAGGCTACTGGTGGGCCGAACTGGAGTCAAACGTCACTATAACGAGTGAGTATGTCATGCTCACACGCCTTCTGGACATTCCCATTGCCGGGAAGCGGAGCGGAATAGTAAAGTATTTTCTCGGACATCAGAATGAAAACGGCTCCTGGGGCCTTTATTACGGCGACGGCGGCGACCTCGGCACCACAGTCGAAGCCTATTTCGCCCTTAAACTCCTTGGGGAAGATCCGGGGTCGGGACCCCTTGCGAAAGCGAGGACCTTCATTCTCCAGCACGGCGGCATAGAAGCTTCCCGCGTTTTCACGAAAATGTGGCTTGCGCAGTTCGATCAATATGACTGGGGCAAAGTTCCCTCTATGCCGGTCGAACTCGTGCTCCTTCCGCCTGAGCTTTATTTCAACGTCTACGAATTTTCCAGTTGGGCCAGGGGCACGGCGGTACCCCTTTCGATCGTGCTCTGCATCAGGCCGAAATTCAGACTTCCCGATTCTCTTTGCATTCAGGAGCTTTTCGTCCCGGTGCATGGCAAAAAACTGGATTCCCGGATAAACAAGCTCTTTTTTGTCTTCGACCGTATTGCAAAAATACTTGAGAAAAGGCCGATAAGGAAGCTTCGCCGCAGGGCAATTGAGGCCGCCAGGGACTGGATCGTCGATCACCAGGAGGATAGCGGCGACTGGGGCGGCATCCAGCCTCCCATGGTCTATTCGATGCTTGCCCTCTACTACCTGGGATTTCCACTCTCTCATGAGGTTATGGCAAAGGGGCTAAAAGCCATTGAGGATTTCTGCATCGAGGATGAGGATGGGCTGCGGATGCAGTCCTGTATATCCCCGGTCTGGGATGCGGCGCTTACGGCGCTGGCGTTGCTCGAGTCAGGGGTGAGTCCCGAACATCCGGCCCTCGAGAAAACGGCGCAATGGCTTATCTCCATGCAGATACTGACAGGCGGCGACTGGCAGTTCAAGAATAGCTGTGCGCCGGGTGGATGGGCCTTTGAATTTTTCAACTCGTGCTACCCTGATGTTGACGATTCGGCTGTCGTGTTGAACGTGCTCAACCGCTTCAGCCCGCAAAGATGCGACGGGCTGGATTTTTGTAACTCGCGCGGGATGGAGTGGCTCATGAGCATGCAAAGTTCAAACGGCGGCTGGGCGGCATTTGACAGGGACAACGGCATGGAGATCCTCAACCGTATACCGTTTGGCGATACCGAAGCGATGGTGGACCCTCCCACGGCGGACGTAACCGGCAGGGTGCTCGAGGTTATGGGCATCTGCGGATATGACTGCAGTCATCCGGTCGCAAAGCGCGGCGTCAGGTTTCTTAAAAACCTGCAGGAAAAGGATGGGTGCTGGTGGGGGCGCTGGGGCGTCAACTACATTTATGGGACATGGTCCGCCCTGCGGGGGCTGATCTCGATCGGGGAGGACCCGAAGTCGGCCTGCATCAGAGCGGCGATGCACTGGCTGAAAGACCACCAGAACACAGATGGGGGCTGGGGTGAGACCTGCGATTCCTACAAACTGCCCGAACTTCGCGGTCAGGGTCCCAGCACTGCATCTCAGACAGCCTGGGCAATAATGGGTCTTTTGGCCGGGGACGAAGAAAAATCCCCGGAGGTAAGCAGGGGCATCCAGTACCTGTTAAGGAACCAAAATCCAGACGGGACCTGGGATGAAATATACTTCACCGGGACCGGGTTCCCTAAACATTTCTACATTAGATATCATAATTACCGGAACTGTTTTCCCCTGATGGCGCTGGGTCAGTATGTGAAGAAGCTGGGGCAATAGGGGGGCGCGCTTGCCGGCCGGCCCTGGACCAGGGACCAGGCCGGAAGATAAGTGGTTGCGTTATCGGTAATATCATGGTCAAGCACCCCGAAAGGTGGAGTCAATACCGCGGTAAAGTTCCCGCCACTCTTTATTCAATGGGGGGCGAAGTGATCTTTCGGCGCTCGAGGCTTAAGGTGTTCAGCGGGGAACAGCGTACATCGATACCGTCGTGATCCTGTTTCCCGACGGAAACTTCGCGGCTGGATGGTGCAATTCTGAAGCTTACCACACTAAAGTCGTTTGGATATGGATAAGAGAAACTCGGTTCGAGGTCCGGGCTCTATCGATATCGATCCTCCATGGTATAAGGCTATCTCTTTGATTATACTGAGCCCCAGCCCCGCGCCGGTTTGAATGAAATCGCGGTGCGGTTGTCGCTGCCTAAAAGCACGGTCCATGGTCTTATCTCGACACTCGAAGATTTCGGCTGCATCGAGCAAAGCGCTTTCACCAAACTGGAAGTCTGTACGAGGATACAAACTCCCCATATCTTGTGCAAACGCTCACAGAAGCCGGATTTAGGGCGGAGTTTGTAGGAATTATCCAGGGTGGAGGCACTGTTGAAGCTCGATGCTCATGCCGTAACCCCCTGGATTCTCAAATTCACTTCTGACATGAAGCGTCATCATAAAGAAGGCGTGCGCCTAGCCGTTGGCCGGGTCGGAATATGCAGGATAGTTTCGCTTACCGGTCCTCACGTCGAAGTGCGCCTCGGCAGTCGCGCATTGATCGAAGGCCTCAAAGCCGGCCTGGGCGATGCGGCTGTGGCCGAATCCATAGCTTCCGTTATCAGGGGGCGCTGGCTAAACCATACGGGAAAGGGAGGCAGTGTACATGTACAATAGCAAGGCCATTGCAGAGCAGCTCTATCGGGCCGAAATGAGCGCAACCCCGGTTGACCCGCTCACGGTAATCTACCCCGGATTAACGGTTGAACAGGCTTATGCGATTCAACTCGAAGGGGTGGCGATTCGACGCGAGCGGGATTCGCGAAAGGTGGTCGGCAAAAAGATCGGTTTGACCTCAATCGCAATGCAGAAGCTGATCGGTGTAGATGAACCCGATTACGGACACCTGTTCGACCACATGCTGGTGCGTGAAGGAGAGCCGATTTCATGCAGCCGGCTCCTGCTGCCCAAGGTTGAAGGGGAGGTGGCGTTTGTACTCAATAAGAGGCTTCAAGGCCCGGGTGTGACCGTTGCCGACGTATTGAGGGCAACCGAAGGGGTAATGGCTTCCATCGAGATTGTCGACAGCAGGGTGCGGGACTGGAAGATAAAGCTGGCAGATACCATTGCAGACAATGCGTCGAGCGCCAGGTTTGTGGTGGGGTCGCGGCTGATTTGCCCCGGAGAAGTCGATCTTCGGCTGTTGGGAATGGTTTTTGAGAAAAATGGCGAAGTAGTCAATACCGGCGCCGGTGCGGCGGTTATGGGGCATCCCGCCTCCTCGGTTGCCTGGCTTGCCAACAAGATGGGAGAATTCGGGATCGCCCTGGAGGAAGGCGAGATTATTCTGTCGGGCGCTTTAACGGCCGCTGTCGATGCCCGGGCGGGAGACTGCTTTCTAATCTCATTTCAGGGGCTTGGAACGGTAGGTGCCAGGTTCGTCTAAGAGCGAATTGAAAGAGGATGTACAAGGAAATGGATAAGATAAAAGCGGCAATTCTGGCAGTGTGATGAAAAAGAGGTTAGGGCGAGGTAAGGGTATAGATTACTGTGACGGTACGCTTTCCGGTGTCGCAATTCCAACTTTTCTCCAGGTACCAGTTAAACGTCTCTGAATAAGACGCCGAACATCCCTGGCCCGGAGCAGCGCGGGGGGCGGTCTCATTTCGAGCGGTCGGAGCGGCTAGGAACAAATTACCGCTCGCGTCCGTGACCGTCGCCGTAACAGCGGCCGATGGATCGAGGTCCGTGCCGATCATTAAATCGTCGATTGCCGCAACCGTCAGAATAGCCGGTGTCGCTCCGGTCCTGACGCTTGCAGTCGCCCCCGCGCTGTTCTGCGCGGCGGAAATGCGGCGATTCCCGGCGGATTTTATATTTGGATCGTTGGAATTGTCATTCAAGGTCAATTGTGAGGATGGCTCGATTGTAACACTCAGGGTCACGTGGGCGGTGCTGGTGGCAGCCTCAACAGAAGCCGGGCAGGTATATCTCAGAATGAGTATGAAAATCGCCAGGATAGCCAGTTTGCACTTCATATCCTTCCACATCGGGTACTCCATTGGGCTGTCAACTTGGAATAAAGGACAAAAGGGCTTTCTGTTAAAGCCTTGACCATAAGATATAGTAAATATGCGCGGCGACAAGGGGGATTTTAAGGGGTGTGGATTGGGTAAAATGACTACGCCTTTATATGTATTTCAAGTGGAAAAGCGCTGGTGTAGATAATAAGTAGTGGTGATTATTTTATAGGTATGATTATTTCAGTTGGGGGGAGGGCGGGCAACGGCTATATAGCTGTGGTGCGCTGTTATGTCCCTTCAAAAATGACGCGCCGCTCCTTGATATTAATTGTGAACTGCAAGCCGTCCGTCTTGTCTCCCGGCGCGAGTTTGACCGTAAGGGTATGGGGTGCAAGGACCTCGGCGCGTTCCGGCAAAGTATCGGGCTCCAGGCTTATCTCGTATTGCCTGGGTATAATGCCGTCGAATGAAAAATTACCGTTGCTGTCGGTATAGGTGTTCAAATCTCCCGGTTTCAGGACCACTAAAACGTCGGGGACCCCTGTTGCGGCATCTGCTTTTTCCCCATCTTTCGGGGCCGTCAGGACCCGGCCGCGAATGCCTGCCCCCAATATGAAAGGAAAGTCCACCCTGGCGCTCCCCCGGTGCTTGACCTCGACAGTGGCGGTTTCCGCCCCGACAAAGGTGTAGGCGGCGGGAATTCGCGCGGCGTCAAGAATGACGACATGTTTGCCGGCCCCTACCGAAGGAAAGGAGTAGTGACCGTCTTTATCGGTGACCACGGTGCTTCCATCTTCCAGTTTGACCTTTACTCCCTCAACTCCCTTTTCGTCCCGGTCAAGGGCGCCGTTCAGGTTCTTATCGTCGAATACCCAGCCCTCGATACTCCCGGTCCCCATCCACTGCTGTCCGGATTTCATGCCTGCGGGGGCCGTCTTTTCCCCCCAGGAAAAGGTTTTGGTAAGGCGGATGCTGAGCTGATTGCTCGTATAGTCGTTGATGAAGTCTCCAACCCCGGCTTTGCCTGTCTGCCCCTGGCCGAAGGCCCTTAGCGAGAAACCGTGGGGAAGCTTCCAGTCGATGCCAAGTTGTCCGCCATAGTGCTCACCATTGGGCCTAAAGTCCACTTCGCCGTAGAGGAACAGGTTTTTGGAAAATGCGTAACTCCCGCCGGATTTGAGATAGATCCCGTCGGACCCCTCTCCCTGGCTCGCCGGGGAGAACTGATCGTATTCGGCTTCCGCATACACGGTGATGTCCTTGTGCGTGGCCCTGATTCCCGCCAGAGGACTGTTCTTCGTGTAACTGTCCCCCGTGTAAACCTGGTCGTCGTATTGAAAATACTCGTATCGCAGATAGGCGTCCAGGAACGCAAACGGCTTGCTCAACTCAGCGAAGTGACCCTGGGTCTGCCCGTGCACCGCGACGGGGAAATCACCCCTGGTGGCGATATCGCCGCTATAATACCGCCAGTAAAGAGTCGGCCATGGGGGACGGTAAAAACGCAGTCCAAAGGAGCGTGTCTCGTTTTCATTTATACTTTTTGTTGGATCCACCATCAGGTTGTTTTGGTCCGAATCGAAACTGCCGGAAATCCCCAGAAAAGGCCAGGGGTTAAAATCGCCGGCGCCAAAAAAGCCTTTAACATTCTGTTCTGTCTGGTATATAGGACTTAGCAGGTGAAAGTCCGGGCCTTCGTAGTAGTAGTTGCCTTCCAGGTGCAAGCGGTCCCCGCGCCAGATGGCGCCAGCGCGATATGCGATATCTTCTTCCTTCTTGCGGTCCGGGTCCTCTGAAAAACTCTGCATGAACTCCTCGAGAAAATAAAGCTGCGACCAGGTCCGCAGTTCGCCGGCCACCCGGTAAACCTCGTTAGACCGGGTTACAAGGTTTCCGGTATAATCCTTTTCATTTTGGGTCCGAAAGAAATCGCCTTCCAGGGTCAATCTCTCCCAGGGCTGAGTCCGGGCGGTCACGCCGTATAAATCTTCCCCTGTTTCCTGGAAGGTTTCGCCCAGCAGCCCCCTGGAGACGGTCATCCCGCCTCCAAGGACCTCCATCTGCACGTAGGGATTGCTGACCCCAAGGCTGAGTCCTCGAAAATAGCAGGTAGGATAAAATGTGTTGGAGAAGCGTACAGGGAGGTTGCTTATCTGGAAACTTTGATCTCCTGCCGAAGCCTGCAGGACCGAGTGGCCCCAATGAAAGTCCCTGAAGCTCAGCCGTTCGTATGTCTGTTCTCCCTTCGAGAGAGACCCCGCGCCATCGTGTTGTTCTGACTCTGATACGGCCAGGCGTCCTTCCAGCACTCCATAGTTCGTAATATTTTGATGGAAATCCACATACCCCACAAGGTCGGAAAGGAAGAACTGTTCCCCCGAGGTGCGAAACCGCATGACGTCATAGATCACCCCGGTCTCGACCCCGCCCTGATCAAGGGCCGGGACGGTGTGAGGCGCCGCCAGGACGAGTTGGATGGCAAAAAAAAGGGTGATGACCCCGAACCGGTATTGCATACATATCCTGAAAACAGGGAAACCGGAGGGGGACTTCACCGACTGGAAAATACACGCTTAACTACCGGCCGACCAAAAAGGAATTCTTTCGGCCAAGAAAATCTTCTTTCCCGACATCCAGGATCGCTTCGGCCAGATAGGTCCCTTTGGGTAAAGCCAGGTCTTCCTTCTTGAACTCCAGTTCGCGGGTGGCCCCCGGCAGCACCGGAATATCCGGCACCTCGACCCTGCCCACTTCTTCCCCCTTTGAATTCTTAAGGGTGATCCAGCTCTTCTTTAATCGAAAATGAACGTCCCCCTGGTTGGCGAGCGTCAGTTTGAACGATATTGCTTTATTTGCAGCCGTGATCTGGAAATCCTGAAACTGTGCCCTGATCTCCGGGCTGCCCACGGTCGCGTAGGCCATGACCACGATGCGCCCATTAAGAGTCATTCTCTTTTTGGCGACCCCCTCCTGCGGCGGGGGCATTCCCTCCAGTGAGATGGCGGCCCGATAGCCTCCATCCCCGGCCTCGGCAGGTACGGATAATGAATAACGGACCTGGCGGGTCTGGCCGGGGTCCAGGCGAAAATCCGTGGGATTGAGCTGAATCCACTTGGCGCATGAACAGGGATCGCCGCCTGCCGGGGAGAAACTCACGTTTCCTTTCCGGTCCATCGTCCAGTCTTCAGCGTGCACCGCTATCCTGGCGGGTTCGGTCCCTTCATTGCGAATCTCGATGACATTGGTCTCGTTTGTTCCTGCCTTCACCTGATGTTCCACCCTTATCGGGCTGACCATAATGCTCATTTGCGCATTAGCCGGAATCACCCCCAGCAAGCAAATAGCAAGGCATATCAACAGAACTGCATATCGTATCTTTTTCATGGCGAACTCAAATTGAAGAGAAATTTTTGGTTAAACTGGCCTGGGGCCAAGTCCCAGCTGTTTTGCAGCAAGAACCGTACCACCCCAACTTTGGGCCCTTGTCCACTGCCCAGCATCTGAGGATGTTTGTCGCTGAGCGTACCATCAAAAAAAACGTGCCCGGGGCTTCCCTTCCAGGTCACCCTGGAAGCCGGGATCTGAGACCCTTTCGGGGATTGAAGCGGGCCCAGCGCCTGTACCGTTAAGCGCCAGGGGGTGCGCCCGGCGGCTAGTACCCGTATCGCGACCTCGCAGACGGCCGTCGAAGGAGGCGGGCCCATCCGGAAGCTCATCGTAGTGGGTGCTACGAAGAGTTGAACTCCCGCCGCGCCTGCGGACTTGAGGCCGGCCGGCCCCGGGATATTTCCCAGGGCCAGTGCCAAAGTGAATGCAATCGATGAGAGTGCCTTCCGTGCTTTCATATCGAGCCATTATGGCGCGGTAAGGGTATAGACGGCAGATCCCGTATAGACGCCAGTGGCATAAGTCCAACTGTTAGCCAGAGACCAACTGAACGTCCCTGCATAAGATCCGGATGGTCCGGTCCCCACCTGTGCACCATTGCCGGTCTTACTCCAGGTGACCGGACCAGCGGTGAAGAAACCGCCACTAGTGTTGGTCGCCGTCGAAGAGATAGCTGTAACGGGGATTACATCGCTGGCGGGGGCGTCCGTTAAATCGGTTGACAAAACCATGAGAGTGCCCGGGGTCGACGTTGCGGTCCTGAAGGTTGCAGTCACAATTGCGCCATTCTCGGCAGCGTTTATGACGCCGGGGGGAGTTACATTTGGAAAAGTAACAGTGGTGTTAGCTAAACTTAATGATGCGGAAGAGCTGACCGTAGCACCCAGGGTCACAGTGGCTTGGGAGGTGACAGCTTCAGCGAAGCCGGCGCCCATAAAGGTCAGAGTGAGTGCCAGAATAGCCAAAAGAGCGATTTTGCGTTTCATTTCCTTCCCTCCTTGGAAGTAAGTCGTGATTAGTTTGTCAAAAGTGTTTCGCCAAATTCATTCCAGTTAGACAAGGTTTCCGAGATCTGCCCTCCTTTCCTTACCAAGGTCATTTAAGCCTCTCCGATCGTCAAATATCCTTTCGTGCACCGGCATTGTCATGGGGCCGTGACGGTATAGGTCACGGTCTGAGAATAAGTGCCGGTTGCATATGACCAACTGTTCGCCATGAAAAAGGAGAAGGCGCCGGTGTATGTCCCCGACTGCGTCCAGCTTCCCGCAAGTACCGGGTTGACTTTGTTCATAGTTGCCGCAATTAGACCGCCGTTGTTACCCGGGCTGCCCGTAGCGGTCCAGCTTACCGTGTTGATCGCGATTGTATCGCCGCCTGAAACCAGGTCCCCTCCGGCAAGTGCTGTCAATGTGGCCGTACTCTGGTCGTCGATCTGCATGTTGGCGGTAACCGTCACCGGGTTTTCGATGGCAGAAATGCTCGGCACAACGCTGGGATTTTTATTGGGGAAAGTGATGGAAGTCGTATTGATCGTTATTTGTGCGGAGCAGGTGCTGTTAGCGTTGACATCGGTTATGACAAAGCTGCCGCCGGCACTCAGGCAGGGAGGCAGTGACAGCGATATCAAAGCCATTGCAACCATTAATAAGGCCGCACGAAGAGCTTTTCTCTCCGGAATATCGAACAGGACTCTTTGTTTCACGTTGCCCGGCATAATCAAAATGGCATCTCCTGCAGGAGATCTCCTTCCCATCCAGTGAGATTTTAGATAAACGGAAAATGAACCCACCCGGATACAACAGCTAAATCGGGGTCTTGCTTGATTTTCTTTAGAGTTTTGTGAAAAAAAACGAATTTCTCCGGAAAAAGTTGTAAATTGCTCACAAACCGAAAGAAACAGATATGAAATTATTGCTTACTGATTTAAAGATCCTCGTGAAAGTGAGCGTCAAAAAAACTTGTAACCCGGCTCACATTTTCCGGTTTGCGGGAAGGAGAATATATAGTAGGATAATCCAGTACTTGGATTTGAAGGCGGATAGTGCGGCGGTGAAGGGTTTCCCTGTCAAATATTTGTCGCTAGTTTTGTTCCGGCAGTGCGGTGTCTGAAGCGGAATTAGCCGGGCGAGCACAAATTAATGAACCTGGGTTCCATGGACGTTGTGATGCGTCGCATTCAAGCCTGCCAAATTGAACAAAACCGCCAAAAGGAATACGAAAAATGTCCCGCTGTGGGCGGCAGATCACAATCGGCGGGCTGGAAGGGCAGGTGTGCTTTATATTACCAGGTTGCTCACCGCCGTCATCGAGATGGACGGCCCGTTTGCGGACTGCGTTCCCAACGGATACGGAGGAAACAAAGCCTGGGCCTCACCAGGGCGTTGATCATCGGCCCAGATCTGTTTGACTTCAAACATGAAATTTCGCCGGAATCGGTTTGGGTCCCGGCAAATTCTCATAATGACCTGTGTTTTTAGTGATTAATGTGCACAAGGATCAGATGCCGCCCATAAACATTTCGTCGTATGGCCGCATAATGTCTCTATCCACCAGTTCCTTGAGTTTGAGTGCGCAGGATGGGTCATCACACGCTCTCCCCCATACCTGTGGGACCACTTCCGTTATCAGCCGCTTCTGATCGCCTTCATCCAGACTCATAACTGTATCTTTAATCTCTTCGAAGCTCATATGAAATTCCTCCCAGGGAAAAATTTTTCCAGGGACAGTACTTGCTAAAAACCCAATGTCCAAATCAGGCCGGCGCCGCCGGCCGGGGCGCTGCTCGTCCCATAGATTCGCTCATCGACGGTCTGTTGCCGCCTTGCCGGCGGTTCGGTGACATCGTACTGAAGGCTTGATGTGAAAGGCTGCAGAACACCGCCCGCAAAGGGAATCGGAGCTGGATGTTCGAAGCTGAACTCTCCCGGTAAAGAAGGGCCGTATGCCACAATTCCAATGAACAGTGCCAGGATATGGGTGAATTTACGAATCATCTTTGTTTCCCTATAGTTATACAGAATGCAACGCTCAATTTAAAAACCAATCCAAGCCTGTTCTATTAGTTGTAATCCGCTCAACCTCTAACGATCCAGAAATCGTCCTTTTTTGCACAATAAGTCGCTTTCCCGGGACGGAAAATGACCTCGTATTCCCTCTTTCCATCCATAGTAATCCATTGAAATACCTGTATGTTTTCATTCATCAGCTATTTGTGAAAGAAAAACGGAAGAAAAAAGTTGACTCTTTCTCATTTGCGGCATATTTGACAGAAAATGCACATTGTGCACATGTGCAAATTTGGTGGATGGAGGACCTAAGACGGATGTCGGATATCGGACCGCGATTGCGACGTTCCACGAGGTGCTCTGATATTCGAACTCCAACCTCCATTCGGAACTCGCAGAATCCAGGCAGCCAATCGGGGACCGGAAATCACACAGGGACAATTCAGGACCTTTTTACCAAACCTGTTCTCATATTTGGCTGCGGAAATATTCTCATCGGGGACGACGGCTTTGGTCCTGCTGTAATCGACCATCTTTTGGCAAATTTCGATCTGTCGCCTGACGTGGCGGCCTTCGATGTTGGCACCCGCATCCGTGAGATTCTCTTCGACCTCATGCTCATGGCCGACAGGCCCAAAGTTATCTTCATCGTGGACGCGGTTTTCGAATCGGGAAAGCGGCTCGGTGAGATATTCGAAATAGAGATCGCTCAGATCGCGCCAAAGAAGGCGAACGATTTCTCGCTGCACATGTTTCCTTCGATCAACCTGCTCAATGATCTTCAGAACGGGGCAGGGGTCAAAATACGGGTTCTGGCCGTTCAGGCGGAGAAAATGCCGGACAAAATCCGGCAGGGTCTCTCGGATTCGGTGAAAGCGGCTGTTCCGGGAGCCTGCGAATGGCTGCTTCGCCAGATCGAGGAAACCTCAGTGGTCTCTTAGAGGAGTTGTAGTGATAGTTATCCGAATCGGCCAACTGGCGGATCAGCTCGGAGTGCACAGGAACACGATCCGTAACTGGATAAGGAGCGGGAGGCTTCCAGCGCGCTGCATGTCCGGAAAGCGATACTTGGTCTCCGAGGCCGATTTTGGCAGGATTTGCCAGGACTTCGGGATCGATCGCTCAGCCCTGAAGCTCAAATATGTTCGCGGTGCGCCGCTAATGAGCCGGGAAATGGGGTTGCACGAACTAAACGTGCGCCGGCTTGAAAATCCATTGGGCAAGCTGTTTGAGGAGCCTTCCCGGGGAAGTGCCTGCATCACCTGCGGCAGTTGCGCCAGCGCATGTCCTATATCGGGTCTTGATGGCATGGACCCCCGCAAGATGGTGCGCGTGGCAGTGCTCGGTCTTGAGGAGGACATCCTTGATTCGCAGTGGCCCTGGAAGTGCACAATGTGCGGCAAATGCGAAAGGGCATGCCCGCAGAATATTGAGATAGTCGCACTGGTTCATCGGATTAGGAGTCTTCGCGACAGGGCAAGGGTGCCTGGCCCACTGCACAAGGGCGTTCTTACGTGCCTCGCCAGGGGAAACAACCTGGGCATATCCAACGGAGATTTTGTCGCCATTGTCGAGGAGTTATCGATGGAAATGGCCGAGGAGGGTTATCCCGGTTTTGCATCCCCCATCGACAGAAAGGGGGCTAACCTGCTCGTGACGGTTAATTCCAAAGAACCCTTCGCCGAGCCTGATGATATGAAATATTGGTGGAAGATTTTTTACACTGCAGGTGAATCCTGGACAATTCCATCGCAAAACTGGGAGGGGGTAAACTGGGCACATTTTACTGGCGATGATGATTCTCTGAGGAAAATTGTCGGCCACATAGTCCAGAACATGTACGCGCTGGAGTGCAAAACGCTTCTGCTGCCCGACTGAGGACACGCTTACTATGCCACCCGGTACGGGTTGGAGCGCTGGTTTAAAGAAGACAAGGAAAATTTCAGGGTGACGACTATTTTCGACCTCCTGATGAGTTATCTCAACGAAGGACGCATACAGGTCGATTCTTCGCGCCACCGAAAGGTTACCACTTATACTGATCCGTGCCACTACGGGCGCAAGTCTCTCAAGATGTTCGGCCACGGCTATTTCGAAGAGGCCCGCACGATTATAAGAAAATGCGCGCCGCGCTTTGTAGATATCTACCCCACAGGCGCGGAAAACTACTGCTGCGGGGCGGGGGGTGGTGGCTGGGCGATGCCATTCAAAGAGGAACGGGTTTTTCATGGCCGTTTCAAGTCGCGCCAGATCGAAGCTTCAGGGGCGGGGCTGGTAATTACTGCCTGTCATAATTGCCGTGACCAGATAATGAAAAGCCTTTGCAGGGAGTACCATCTCAAGGTTGATGTGAAATACATATGGCAACTGGTGGCTGATTCTCTTGTGCTGCCCGGGAACTGGGGAAGCGTCCCGCCGGGAGGGATCGGGAGCTCTAATGGCTGATTTCGAAGAGACAATAGGAAGTGTAATGGTCGTCGGGGGTGGCATCGCCGGGATTCAGGCCGCCCTGGACCTGGCAAACAGCGGCTATTACGTCTATCTGATCGAGCGGACCGGCGCAATAGGCGGCGCTATGGCCCAGCTGGACAAGACCTTTCCGACAACCGACTGTGCAATGTGAATTCTGTCGCCCAAGCTGGTCGAGTGCGGTCGGCACTTGAATATCCAACTGATGACTATGACCGAGCTTGACGGCCTCGAAGGTGAGCTGGGGAATTTCACCGTGCATTTGCGCCAGCATCCCCGTTATGTGGACTTGGACAAATGCATCGCATGCGGTAAGTGCGCAGAGAGATGTCCCCGTGAGACAAAAGACGAATTCAACCAGAAGATAAATACCCGAAAGGCGATTTTCGTCAAGTATCCTCAGGCGGTTCCCCTTAAATACCAGATCGATCCGGTGGCCTGTAACAAAATGAGGGGTGGCAAGTGCAGGGAGTGCGAAAAGGTATGTCCGTGCGGCGCTATTGTGTATAACGACTTCGAAAAGGCAATCTCGGTAAAAGTCGGGTCCATAATTCTATCGCCCGGATACCGCCCATTCGATCCCTCCGGACTCCCAGCGTGGGGGTACGGGAGATTTCCCAATGTCATAACGGCAATGGAGTTGGAACGCTATCTGGCGGTGGCCGGACCGACGGCCGGGCATCTGTTGCGTCCCTCAGACGGCAAGCCGGTGATGAAAATGGCTTTCCTCCAGTGCATCGGCAGCAGGGATCACAATCAGCTTTCCAGGGACTACTGTTCGGCCGTCTGCTGCATGTACGCCATCAAACAGGCGATACTTGCAATGGATCACAACCGATCTCTGGATGTCACTATCTTCCACATGGACGTGCGGACACATGGAAAAGATTTCGAACGCTTCTTTGACCGGGCAAAAGCGAGGGGGGTCAGTTTTCAGAGATGCCGTGTCCATGCGGTCGAACCTGGAGATTCTAAAGACGACATCAATCTGCGCTTCGTTGCCGATAACGGCAAGCAGACAAATGAGGATTTCGACCTGGTTGTCCTGTCCGTAGGAATTGAGCCGCCCTTTGAGGCAGCCGCCCTTGCAAAGAGGACCGGAATCGAGCTGACCCCGGAAGGCTTTGCGGCTACCTCCTGTTTTTCGCCTGTTTCGACATCCCGGCCTGGAATTTTCGCATGCGGTGCGTTTGTGGGGCCGATGGATATTGCTCTTTCGGTCATAGAAGCCTCAGCCGCAGCCACAGCAGCAGCCATCCGGCTCTCGGACGTACGATACAGCAGGTCCAGGCAGAGGCAGTTTCCGCCGGAGCGAAATGTAACTGGCGAGGAGCCTCGGATCGGTGTCTTTGTGTGCAACTGCGGGTCAAACATTGCTGAGGTGGTAAACGTACACGATGTGGCGCGCTATGCTCAGTCGCTTCAGAACGTCGTCTTCGTTGAAAAGCCCCTTTTTGCCTGTTCCCAGGATTCGCAGGAACTGATTCGCAAGCGCATACTGGAGGAAAATCTCAACAGAGTTGTAGTCGCCGCATGCACACCCCGGACCCATGAACCGCTTTTTCGGGAAACGCTCAGGGCATCAGGGCTTAACGAATGCCTATTTGAGATGGCCAATATCCGCAACCAGCTTGCCTGGGTTCATGCGGCTCAACCCGAGCAAGCTACTCGCAAGGCTAAAGACCTCGTGCGGATGGCTGTTGCGAAGGCGGCGCTGTTGAAGTCGGTACCGCCGGTTTCGGTGCGGATTACTCCCCAGGCCCTGGTAATCGGCGGCGGCCTGGCAGGCATGACGGCAGCCCTGGCGCTCGCCGATCAAGGTTTTCCTGTGGATCTGGTGGAAAAGGCTGCCCATCTGGGTGGAATCGCGCGTCATCTCTTTAAGACATGGAAAGGCGAAAACATACCTTCCCACATGGAAATGCTCACCTCCAGGGTGAGGGAACACAACCTGATAACCATACACCTCAAATCGACCGTCATACACGCGGAAGGATATGTCGGCCGGTTCCGGTCCACGATTCAGAGGCCAACGGGCAACATAACCGTCGATCACGGCGTGACCATATTGGCTACGGGCGGTCAGCCCTTTAAGCCCACCGAATATGGTTATGGCCTTCCGCAGAATATTTTCACAACGCTCGAATTTGACAAGCTGCACGCGGTAGGCGACGAACGGATAAAAAAAAGCCGCAATTTCGTGTTCATTCAGTGCGTCGGTTCAAGAGAGCCTGACCGCAACTATTGCTCCCGTGTCTGTTGTACGCATTCGATCCAGTCCGCCATTTCCCTCAAGGAAGAGAACCCTGAAAGGCGGATTTTTATTCTTCACAGAGACATAAGGACGTACGGTCTCAAGGAGAATCTCTATCGCCGATCCCGCGAACTCGGGGTCGTTTTTATGAACTACGACGAGCGCCGGAAACCCAACATGGTGGTCAACGAAGACAGAATCGAGGTCATTGCGTGGGACCATGTGCTCAATGAACCCTTCAGCATTCCTGCCGATGTGGTCACGCTTGCAACTGCGATTATCCCGAATACCGACACCAGGGAGATTGCAAAGATATACAAGCTTCCGGTCAATAAGGACGGTTTTCTGCTGGAGGCGCACGCAAAGCTCCGGCCGGTCGATTTCGCGACTGACGGCATTTTCCTTGCCGGATTGGCGCATTACCCCAAACCGGTCGAGGAGTCCATCGCCCAGGCGCAGGCGGCGGTTTCCCGCGCCGTGACGGTGCTCTCAAGCCGGTGGGTGGACCTCGATCAGGTAAAGGCGCGGATCGACGAGCTGAGGTGCGATTGCTGCGCCCTTTGCGTCGACGTTTGTCCATACGAAGCCCTGGCTATTGAACGGGGAGAGACAGTAGATGAAGATGAAACCGGCAAGCAGAAGCTTGTTGTCCAGCCGGCCAAATGCAAAGGCTGCGGCGCCTGCCAGGCTACATGCCCCAAGGAAGGAATCAGTGTAACGGGCTTTTCTTACAGCCAGCTTGCCGCGCAGGTCAGGGCGGCGATTGAATGAACTGCCGGGAGTTTGGAGGATTTGAACTTGTCTGACATTTATCCAGGATTCGAACCCAAGATCCTGGCCTTCACTTGCAACTGGTGTTCCTATGCGGCGGCGGACCTTGCGGGTACCGCACGTATCCAGTACCCAGCCAATTTGCGAATCATTCGCGTCATGTGCTCTGTGATGGTACATCCGAACCTGGTTATTGAAGCCTTTGAGTGTGGTGCGGATGGTGTTTTGCTGATGGGCTGCCATCCCGGGGAGTGTTATTACCAGGATGGCAATCAGAAGGCAAAAGCAAGGTCTGTTGCTATCGAAGAGGTTCTCTCCCTCATGGGAATCGAGTTGGAACGTTTCAGGCTTGTATGGTGTTCCTCAGCCGAAGCCGAAGGCTTTGCATGTCTGGTGCGGGAAACCGACGAGGCCCTGAGGGTGATCGGGCCTTCCAAGTACCGTAAAGACGCTTCGAAATACTCGAAAAGCGAGCTGATCCAATGTCTCTAACACTGTGCTCCGAGGCCCTGAGCGGCTGCTCGGGATGCGAAATGTCCCTCCTGAATGCTGGAGGCTCGTCCTTGAGCCTGCTCGGTAGATTTGACATCGTTCACATGCCGATTCTAATGGACCACAAGTATTTCGACAGCGGCGGCGGCTCACAGGAAATCCATATCCCAAAAGCCCGCCTGGGACTGATCAGCGGGGGCGTCAGAAATGCACAGCAGTTGCGTATTGCCGAAAAGATGCGCCGTCAATGCGACACCATCGTAGCATTTGGAACTTGCGCAGCCTACGGCGGCATCCCGGCCATGATGAATCTTTTCGAAGACGAGGATCTTTTTCGGCGTTATTACCGGAGCGCCGAAGGCACGGACGCGGCGCTTGATCCTTCGCAGGTAATTCCGCCCTTCCTCGAACGAACATTCGCACTGGACGAAAAGATTGCCGTGGATTTCATTCTTCCGGGCTGCCCGCCTCATCCGGACTTCATCGCCTCGGCCCTGGAATCAATTCTTGAGGGCAAATCCCCACAGTTGCCCCTGGTGAGCGTTTGCGATTCCTGTCCGACGAAGCGAGAGGGCAAAGGGTCTGCGCAGAGGATTAGAAGATTTGTGAAAAACGCCCGGTACCAGCCTGACAAGCCGATTTCCGAGATGCGCTGCCTACTCGATCAGGGATTTCTATGCATGGGGCCGGTCACCCTGGCCGGGTGCGCCGGAATGAATGGAGGGCCGCCGCGCTGCATAGAGGCGAGGGTGCCGTGCCGGGGTTGCCACGGGCCTGTGCGCAGGGGCGGCAATCAGATCATGGACATTCTGAATGCGCTTGTCAGCAACGGAATTGATACGAAGAACCTCGCGGACAGGCTTTCCTTACTTCGGTTTTCCGGAGCCCACGGCAGGCTGAACAGGCGCTGTGTGCAAAAGGCTGATTGAAAATTTTAACAGAAAAGGGTCTTTATGCGGCAAACGGTTGCGGAATCAGCGTCTGCTTCCGCCAGAGAGATAACTATTGAGCCGGTGACCAGAATCGAAGGCCATGCCCGGATCGGTATCAGGTTGGACGAGAGGGGCGATGTAGCTGAAGCCCGCGTCCATATAATGTCGATGCGCGGGTTCGAAAAATTTATCGAGGGCCGTGCAGCCGAAGAGGTGCCTGGCATCGTCACCCGCATCTGCGGAATTTGCCCCTGGCAGCATCATCTTGCTTCAAACAAAGCAGTTGACGGGTGCTTCGGGTCCGAAGTTCCACCCGCCGGACGTCTATTGCGCGAGCTTACCCAGGTCCTTGCGCATATAAGCGACAAGGTTCTTCATTTCTTTTTTCTGGCAGGTCCCGATTTCTTCGTCGATTCGCAGCAATGTGCGGCCGGAAACATCATGACAATCGCCGCCCAGGCCCCTGAACTGGCGAAAAGAGTTATTGAGATGCGATATCGGGGGCAGATGATGCTCGAAAAATTCGCCGGGAGGTCAATCCATCCCGATGCGATTGTCCCCGGGGGCTTTTCAAAGCCGATGAGCCGCCTGGAAAGGGAGCAGTTGCACGCCGATGCCCTCGATCAGCTCGAATTTGCAAGGTTCGCGCTCGATTTTGCCAAGGAGCGCGTTTTTTCGCGATTCGATGCCGGGCTTATGCAGCTTGGCGATATTCGCACCGGCTTTCTTGGCATGGTCAATCCTGAAGACGGCAGCTTGGAGCTTAGTGAGGGAATCCTGCGGCTTATGCGGCTGGACGGGTCGTTTCATGAGTTTTCGGGCCGGGAATACACCGACTTCATAGCAGAACATGTCGAACCCTGGTCCTACGCGAAATTTCCATACGCTCGCGGCTGGGACGAGGGGTTCTCGATGCAACTCGACGACCCGCGCGGCATTTACAGGACCAATTGCCTGGCCAGGATCAACGTGGCGGATTTTATTCGAACCCCTCTCGCACAGGCCGAGCTCCTCGAGTTTCGTTCGCTTTTCGGCCGCCCAGCGCAGTCAACAATGCTGTACCACTGGGCGCGCCTGATCGAACTTTTGTACGCCTGCGAAAAGGTTATCGAGCTTCTTGAGGATCCGGCAATAACCGACCAGCAGGTTCGAAGCGATGTTGTCCCAAAAGCCGGCCGCGGGGTGGGTTGCGTCGAAGCTCCGCGTGGAACGCTCATTCACGACTATTCGACTGATGAAGACGGGTTCATCACCAGGGCGAACCTGATCGTTGGGACAACTCACAATCTGGCGCCTATCAACATGAGTGTGAACCGTGTGGCGCGGGATCTCATAAAGAACGGCGAAGTAACCCGGGAGGCGCTCAACCGGATTGAAATGGCGGTGCGCGCCTACGACCCCTGAATCTCCTGTGCAACTCACCGCCTGGACGGCGGAAGGGCAATCGAAGTGACTGTATCTGACGCAAACGGCATTCTGATTGCAGGAACTGGAAGCGAACATGAGGCAAGATAAAAGGGAAAACAGGCCGAAAGTGCGAGCTGAGCGGATGGATACCAAGTGCGGTTATATAGGCCATATGACCGTTGACCAAATAAAAGAACGCTCGTTTGGGGGAAATATAAATGTCGCATGCCCGGAATGCGGGAAGATACACCTAACCGTCGAGGACACCGATGAAGCCGAAGCGTGCCTGCTCAGCAAGACAGAGAGATTTGCCAAGATAAAATCCGATGCGGAAAATTTGAAGGGGTAATTAAAAGTTGTGGCCTGTATACCTTCGATGTTGGTATATGGACACGGATGAACACTGAACTGTCCTGCTTCGATGACTTTTTTCAAAGAGCGAGGCGGAGGATGCGAGTTTCTTCCTGCAAATACAGGCGGAATTCAGGAAATTCGAACCAGGGAGTCCGAAGCGCTTAAAGCTCAAACCTGAATCGCCACACGCCCAGACGAGATTATTATACATCGGAATGGGAAGCAATGTCAATTCATAAAGTGAAGCGGAAAGCTTCGCTGCGGAGAGCGGGCAGTGAGCTGACGGAAGACGGAGGACGGAAGAGTGAAATCTGTCTTCCTCCTTCTGACGCCTGTCGTCCGTTCAGCAGTGAACGGTGAACAGACACAGGACGGAGGACGGAAATCTGCCCTGGTGGCGACTATAGCCTCGTATCGGCTTTCCTTTAGCCGGACATGGGTTTTCCGTCATTATTTTCTTACACATACTTCACTATATGAAGTAAAAAGTGAGCAGTGAACAAAGGGGATTTAAGCATCCAGGGGGAAGTCATCATTCAACCGTAGTCTTCCGAAGAATCTGCTATCCGATCATGCAGCATTGCTTCATAGCGGCCACCGACAAACCTCGCTGAACGATGGGAACTGGCAGGCGGCATAGGGCCTGCCGGCATTCCACCTGCACGACTCTGTACGAAGCAGTAAAGGGTCGAGGAGTCGTTTCATGCCGGGAGTTTGGGCTTTATATAAGACAGCCGCAAGATGCATTTCATACACTATGGGATGGTCATCTGCAGCGGAATCTATCGAGGGAGATGAACCCATATCGACGCTCCGGTGGCCCGACTGGTAAGCACCAGGGTATCGGCAGAGAACAGCGCCGGGACGATGCCCGCCACCTTTGAGTGAGGACCCTGTAAGCAAAGTGGAGGTCCTTTTATGGAACCCAAGACAAGATTCTCCTGCTGGATGACGAATTCCCGACCACCTATCAGTGCCCGCCACAGGATGGTCGTTTTTACCTCCCAACTTGCCCCTCGATAATGCTGTACCCGGACTGTGTCCGGATAACCCTTTCGAGTTTGAAACCGGCTGTCGCGAAGAGTGTCCGGTATTCGCCTTCGGTACGTTCGCGTCCGCCTGTCAGCGCCAGCATATGCAAATCTATGAGGATCACATGCGGATGATGCTCCACCCTGACCGGCAGAATGTGTTCGATCAGGAGCAGCTTGCCATTTTTCTTCAAGGCCTTGCGGCAATTTTTCAGGATAGCAAGGCTTCGTTCATCGTCCCAGTCATGAATAACGCTCTTGAGGACGCATGCATCGATTCCGCCGGGTACGCTGTCAAAGAAGCTTCCCCCGACAATCCGGCACCTTGAGGCGACTCCCGCTGCTTCCATGATAGGCAGGGCACCGTCAATCACGTGTGCCTGGTCGAACAAGATGCCGGTAGCCGCAGGATAGGCATTTAGAATGGCGGAGAGTAGGGCTCCTTGGCCCCCTCCCACGTCCGCAATGGTGCGAAAAGACGAAAAATCGTAAGCGGCAAGCAGGTCTCGGGCGACACCGTTAGTCACCGATCTGAGCCAGTCATTGAAATAGTAATTCAGCTCTTGATGCCGCTTCCGATGTTCCCATTGACTCATGCCAAAAACATGGTTGAATGCGGCATCGCCGGACATCACGCTATGAGCGAGGCCCAACCAGGCACTCACGAACTCTTCGCCGCAAAGGATGGCGAAGCCGCGAAGGGAATCCGGTTTGCCGGACTGCAAAGATTCCCCCAACCTGGTCAGTCCAAAAAGCCCGTCACGACCCTCCGTGCACCCCCCAACCGCCACGAGGCCTCGCAGGACCCGATGGAGAGAAGGCACATCCGCTCCTATTAACCCGGCCAATTCTGCGCTACTCCGGGGCCCGTCGGCCAGCAGATCGGCGATGCCGAGCTTTGCTCCCAGATATAGTAGGGCCGTGCTGCGGTAGCCATCCAGTAGATCATGGATGGTTCGAGGATTGTCAGAACCGGCTCGCCTCCCGGTCTGCTTTCTCCCCAACCAGACCAGCGTCAATCCGATTAAAGCGGTTGGCAAGAAGAGGCCGGTCACTTCAAGTATCACTACGCTTCCCGGTGCGATCAGCGAAGCGGCGAGCCAGGCGGATGATGCGAGAACAAGAAGAGATCCGACTACCTGCAGGAAAGTTCCCATGTGTTCTGAAATTCCACTGAATGAGCCATTGCGATCCGAAGCCGCCGATGCTGTTTACGAGCGAACTTCCCGAAAGGGTGCCCCATTTTCTATTATTTCGGCAAAAGGGACCAAATCCCATCCACCAGATCACCGACAGTCCGTGCTGTGGCTTCGGGCGTGCCCGGCCCAAACGGTGTTCGGTTTACGTCCAGGATGGCGGCTCGGCCCTCATGAAGGGTATACTCGATCTTGCCATAGTCCAGGCCGAGCTTGCGGCTGAGGCTGATCACCTCTTCCGGAACTGGACATCGCTCACAGGGTGATGAAAAAGGGTTCTCCGGTGGGAGAAACGCCTGAAAATTGCTAATCATTTCGTCATCTTAAAGCAAAGGACACCGGACACTGGACCCCGGCCCCGGGATTAGACACTTCCGGGGCAGGCTTCGCCGGGGTAACGTTTATAGGGTTTTTCGCCCTGATGTGGGAATTCCAATCCTTTTTCATCACCCTGCTAATGTTGGCCCTTCGGCTTCCGCTCTTTCGTTACGTTCTGCACCTCGACGATCTGGGCAGGTGTCATTCTCCCGGCGAGTTCGTCTCTGAGCTTTTTGGCTGCGGAATTGCCCTGTGCCGCCGCTAAATTAAACCACATATGGGCTTTCACATCATCCTGCGGTACACCTTCGCCGTGGTAGTACATCAATCCCAGTTTATATTGCCCCGAAGCATACCCATGCTGTGCCGCCTTGCGATACCACTTTACGGTTTTAGCGAAAGGTTTCACTGTCTTGTAGAGAGGATAAAAGAGAAAGAATGAAGTTACACCATAATTATCTTTAATTGCTTTGAGTGCGGCGTGCCTTGAAATACGTTTCTTCTTGTATTCTTTCCATATTTGATAGGCAGCATCATATTTATTCCAACTGATGATTCGCCTCAAGAACCTTCCCAGTCTAGAGCCAAAGGCATTCTTAGACCTGCTGAGCTCGGCCCTGAGCGAGTCGATCTCTACCGCTAAGGCTTTTTGGTAGGAGCGAAGGGCTTCGTTCTGCTGATCGAGGTCCCTGATACGGGCGCCGCCCGGGCTAAGGGAAGTCATTGTCCGTCTCGCGCCCTTCTGACGGTCTCCCTTGACGAAATGCGGCCAAGAGTGGAACCATGAGGCGAAGTTGTCGATGCACAGCGTTGCGGGCTTAAGACCAGCACACCGGAAAGCCAGATTGACCGACAATTGGTCACGGCGTGAGTAACGCAGCACATGGGCCAGCCAGACCTCGAGCATGGTGCGTACAATAGGGTTGCGGTGATCGCGCAGCAGTATGCCGGACCAGTAGGGCTTTTCCTGCAGCACTTCGGGGACTTCGATTGAATAATGATTCAGTTGCTCGAAGATCCGGTTTTGGTCATCAAGGCCGGATCTCGCCACTACCAGGAATTCATCGAGCACGGTGTCC
>Ga0074046_10001150_pt1 | contig 24441 bp, 24 predicted proteins | sample BogForMeECP23OM3_FD_94441 | JGI IMG/M metagenome (GOLD analysis project Ga0074046, IMG submission 94441) | Bog forest soil microbial communities from Calvert Island, British Columbia, Canada - Bog Forest MetaG ECP23OM3 | ecosystem: Environmental > Terrestrial > Soil > Wetlands ...
GAGCAAGAGCAAGCTGCTTGAAGACTTCGCCGACTACTCTCTGGAACGGTCATTTTAGCGTAACTAGGCTTCAGTCGCGTAATCGGTCCCGCATGTGCCGCATTTCCATTTCCACAGAACCTTCCCTTCCTTAAACACGAGTTCCGACTCGGCAGGAACCTGCTTCTTACATTTTGCACACCAGAAATGAGTTGTACCAGCGGAATGCCAAGCCATATTCGTTCGCCTCAACAGAAACTTTGCATAGTTTTCCTATTCTATTCAGGCTCTTTAACGAGTGCTAATATTTCTTGCGGCTTAATAGAATAGCTACCATCAGGCCCAACTCTCGTAGCGAGCGTGCTCTTGATTCGCATGATTTATATTCGGTTGATTTCAGTCACACGGAGATTCGTCTGAGTCCATTACAGTGACTAGTCTTGGCTCTCAACCCATGGTTGCTGATCACAATCTGGGCAGTTCTCATCATCGTTCTCACCGGGCCGCTGCTTACTTTGCCGATGTTCTGGTCTAGGCGAAAACCAGACCCGTTTCGCGATATGCCATTCGAATCGGGTCAAGTGCCGCAAGGCGAAGCCAGGACGCGACTGGTAATGCAATACTACCCTTACCTTCTAATGTTTGTAGTTTTCGACGTCGTTGGAATGTTCCTCTTCGCTTGGGGAATGAGTTTCAATCGAATATCCTTCAACGATTCCATGTTAGTGGTGCTCTTCCTAGTGCTCTTAGGAGCCCCCTTGGGTTATGCGCTAAAGATGGCGTTGCGTCGGGAGAATTGGTAGATTGGTTAACCTTCCCGCGACACCGGCCGACATACTACCGTTCATTATCGCAGTCATAACCTCACATACTTTCATCACGATCGTGATTTTCCCAGGTTTCATTCATCTAATGATCGTTGTCATGTTTCTAACCTGGTACGAACGGAAACTTCTCGCCAGAATACAGTTGCGAATTGGGCCCTTGTATGCGGGAGGGCCGGGAGGAATACTGCAACCCATAGCTGATGGAGTTAAGTTGATTTTCAAAGAAGTCATGATACCGTACAAGGCTGACAAGCCGCTCTTTCTCGGCATCCCACTTATGCTCGTCCTCTTGGGCGCCTTGCCTTTTGCGGTGATTCCCTTCGGTCAACATTGGGTTATCGCCAACTTGGACGTTGGTTTAATTTTCGTCTTCGCAATGACCTCACTCTTCCCAAGCATGATATTGATCTTCGCCTGGGCAAGCAACAGCAAATACCCCTTCCTCGGAGGGCTCAGGTCACTGTTTCAGCAAGTAGCATACGAGATTCCAATGTGGATCTCCGCATTGAGCGTCGTGATGCTTGCCGGTTCCCTCAACCTCACAGACATCGTCAACGCTCAACAGAAGATCTGGTTCATCATTCCAGCCTTCCTATCATTCATCGTCTTCTTCATCGCAACCATGGCAGAGCTTGAGAGATTGCCATTCGACCTCCCCGAAGCCGAGCCTGAACTTGTGGCAGGATGGTTCACGGAATCGAGCGGGGCGATCTTCATGGTCATATTTCTAGCGCTCTACATGAAACTGTACTTGATGTCTTCGTTAGTGACCGTACTCTTCCTAGGTGGATGGTGGGGACCCGCATTTCTGCCGCAGCCAGTTTGGTTCATCATGAAGACGTTATTCGTTGCGACTTTCATCATCATACCGCGCGGAGTTTATCCGCGTCTTCGAGTTGACCTGTTAATCAAAATAGGCTGGACCAGGTTGCTGGTTATCGCCATCGCGAATGTTTTCCTCACAGTAATACTGCTTAACACCGGAGTTCTTGCAGCGTGGGGGCTCTGAATTGGTGGGCATCGCTCTAGAAATTCCACCTGACGTAACGTTCGTTGTACTAACGACAATCACACTGCTCGCCGCGATCCTCGCCTTACAGGCGAAGGAGCTCATTTACGGCGCCGTAGCGCTGGCAATTTGTTTCATAGGAATCGCTGGATTCTTCGTTTTTCTCGACGCACCCTACTTGGCAATGCTGCAAATAGCTGTGTATGTGGGTGCTGTAGTCGTTCTAATCCTCTTCACGATAATGCTAGTGCGTAGAGAAAACGTGGAGCCCGTTGAGCGGCCTGAGGGAGGAGAAGGTGCAGCTGGGCTCTGGATTGCGGGACTACTCGCGGTTTCAATTGCAGGAGTCGCGGCGCTAGCCGGACCAAGTCTCCCTTCATCAATTCAGCCAGCAAATCTTCCCGTATCGCAATTGGGCCCAGTGCTAGCAAGTGAATACCCAGTTCCGCTCATTATACTCGCCTTACTACTATCCGCTGCCTTACTCGGTGCTCTTGTCCTTGCTAAGGTGGAGAGGTGAGCCGCAATGCCTACTCTCGTTAGTTTCATCATAGTCTCCGCCGCTCTCCTCGGCATCGGAATCTACGGTCTCACTGTGAAGCGAAACGCGATTCGCATTCTATTTGCAGTTGAGCTCATCGTTAACGCTGCAAACCTGAATTTTGTTGCTTTCACCCGGTACATGAACCCGCCTCGGGTTTCGGGGCAGGTGATTGTGTTCTATTCGATTGCTGCTGCGGCAATGGAGGCAGCGGTAGGTTTGGCGCTCATACTCGTGGCATTTCGACTCAACTCATCAATTGACGTAAGGAAACTAGACAAGTTGAAGGGATAAACCCCATTGTACATGCAGCTTCTTCAGATATTACTAGTGCCACTGGTTTTCGTTTTCATTACGTACTTCGCAGGGACTCGTTGGGGCGCCAAAGCCGGCTGGCTTTCTTTCATTGCTCTCGGGTACTCTACGTTTCTAACTCTATTAGCGGGTTGGCAGGGTGGTGTTCAGGAATTTTACAATTGGCAACCTATCGGACACTTTGGCCTGAACGCCGATGGGCTCAGCGTCCCAATCCTATTCACAATCGCGTTGCTCTGCACGCTCATGTCGATTTACTCGATGCCCTACATGAATCACATCATTGGAGAGGATAAACGGCAGTTCGGACTGTACTACGCCCTACTCCTGCTCTACTCCGTTGGAATGATGGGCGCCGTCCTGGCCACGAACCTAATCGAATTCTATCTTTTCTTCGAACTCATGTTAATCCCATCTTACTTTCTCATTGCCAAATGGGGTTATGGCGAAAGAGACCGGATTTCCTTCATGTATTTCATGTGGACTCACATCGGCGCCTTAGCTTTCTTGGTTGGAATTCTCTCCATCGGTTATCTCACTGGAAGCTTTGACCTGGCTACAATCATCACTCAAACGATCCCGGCTAACCTGCGAGCCCTAATCGTGATCGTGATGGTTGTCGGACTCCTCGTGAAGATGGCTGCATTTGGACTACACATATGGCTGCCACACGCTCACGCTGAAGCCCCCACACCCATCAGCGCCTTACTGTCACCAGCGATGATAGGCATAGGAGGCTACGCCATCGTTCGTCTCGTAATGTCAATCCTACCCACCGCGTTCTTTGCGATTTCAACTGCCCTCACCGTCTGGGCGGTAGTTACAATGTTCTATGGCGGGGCCATGGCGCTGGTGCAAGACGACATCAAACGGTTGCTGGCGTACTCTAGCGTTAGTCAGATGGGATACATTCTTCTCGGCATATCCTCGGTTCAAGTGCTCGGAGTTTCCGGCGCAATGTTTCAGTACGTGACTCATGGGCTCGGGAAAGGAATTCTCTTCATGATGGCCGGAGCCATAATACTGCAGGCGCATGGCCTTCGGAGCATAAGCAAGATGGGAGGATTGGCTTCCAAGATGCCAATTACTGCCACGGCCGCCCTTCTCGGATTTCTGACAATTATGGGCATACCGCCCACGACGGGGTTCTTCTCCGAATTCCTGATCTTTGCAGGAGCCTTCAAAGAAGCGTTTGCTTTGAGTTCGATGCTTAAACTTGTGTTGTCGTTTTTGGGCGTCGTCTCTACCGCGATTACCGCGGGCTATTGCCTCTGGGCCGTTAAGCGGATCTTCTTCGGTAAACTCCCGGATGAGCTGAGCAACGTGACCGAAGCACCTGCAACGGTAATTGGCCCAATGATTGTTCTCGCCGCGATATCTCTCGTATTGGGCATCTACCCTGACTTGGTGGAGCGAATGTTACTCCCTGCCGTGAAGATGATAGTTGGAGGTTAAACTAGTGTTCGAAATCTTCGGCTGGTTGACATTCGGCTTTCCCTTCATAGGCGCAGTCCTAACCCCACTGTTTGGGATGATTCATCCGAAACTCAGAGATTATTGCGCGGTTGCGTTTTCATTTCTTGGCGCAGTTTCTGCAGGTCTCTTGGCACCTCTGATTATCTCGGGTTCGACACTGGATCTTCAGGTGAGCTGGATTGCGAGCCTAGGTATCAACGCAGGTGTCCTACTGGACCCATTGAGCATCATTATGGCCAATGTCGTTGCTTGGGTCAGTTTTCTGATAATGGTCTACAGCCTCGCCTACATGCACGGGGAAGAAGGGTTGTCTCGCTACTGGTTTTTCATGAATTTCTTCATAGGGAGTATGCTTCTTCTGGTTATGTCGGATAATCTTCTTCAGCTCTTCTTCGGTTGGGAGGGCGTAGGCCTCTGCTCATACGCTCTGATCGGGCATTGGTACAAGGATCCCTTGGACAAATGGGTCGGCACAATCGGCGATAAGTCATTGAACGTCCCGATGGCCTACTCCCCAAGCCACGCGGGAATGAAGGCACTCATCGTAACAAGAATTGGCGATATCGGACTGCTGATCGCGATCTTCATGATCTACGCATACTCAGGCACTTTGAACTTTGTTCAGCTTACACAGAACGTTTCGTGGGCGTTACCCTTAGCCCAGGCGGGGTTATTGGTTCCACTCGCATTGCTCTTCTTCTGGGGACCGATCGGTAAGTCAGCGCAATTTCCACTTCACGAATGGCTTCCGGATGCGATGGCTGGTCCCACATCAGTTTCGGCGCTTATTCATGCCGCGACAATGGTGACTGCAGGAGTCTATCTCGCAGGTAGGGCAGGACCAATGTTCTATAACATTGCGATCCAATATGCGCAACCGACTTTCTTCTTCGAGGCTGTGGCATGGGTCGGGGCATTCACTTGTTTCATGGCAGCGACGCAGGCAGTGGTTTCAAAGGAGCTCAAGAAGCTTCTAGCCTATTCCACCATTTCTCAAATTGGATACATGATGCTCGGAATCGGGGCCGGTGGATTGGCCTCGCAGTTCGTTCTAGGCCTTACTGCGGGCATCTTCCATCTGGTAACGCACGCTCTATTCAAGGCGGCCGCTTTTCTCGCGGCTGGAGCTATACTCCACGCGGTAGAGTCGAGGTTCATGGGTGACATGGGCGGGCTTCGCCATTCGATGAAGATCACCTTCGCTGCTATGGTCGTAGCTCTGCTTGCACTTTCAGGTGTGCCTCCCTTGAGCGGTTTCTGGAGTAAGGACGCCGTGATTACTGCGACAGTCCTGACCGGGCAACTGCCGCTTATGTTGCTCGCATGGGGGACAGTGGCCCTGACGTTTCTCTACAGCCTCAAAGTAATCGGCTTGGTATTCTATTCGCCGAAGAGCGAGCATGTTAGGAAATTGGAAGAAGAGGGGCATCACATTCACGAGGCCCCAGCCCTAATGTGGGTTCCGTACGTGATCTTGGCCGTGGCAACCGTTGCAATTGGTTTGACAGGACCCTACGTTGAAGCGTTCATCCGCAACGCTCTCGCAACAGCAACTCCACTTGCCGCCGCAGCCCCAGAGTTAAGCCCAGCAGTCGAGCAAAACGCGAGCTTTACGGCCACCATCGGTTCGTTGATCATGCTTGTAGTCGGCGGTTTCTTCGGCTACATGCTTTACATCTCCGGCAAATTGAAAACACCCTCGATCGTAGGAAACCAAGGTTTAGGGAGGACGGTGTACAACTTTCTCTGGCATCGATGGTACATTAACCCTGTCTACTACCGAACCTTTGTCTACGGAACCGTTTCTGTAGCTGGGGCGTTGAAGAATACTGTGGAGAGTGGATTCTTTGATAGGATTAGCGGTGCAGTCTCACAAGCCTCAATCCGCCTTTCGAAAGGGGGCGAAAGTGTAGACCTGGGAATTGTAGACGGTTGGATTAACGGCACGGCAAATCTGGGTAGAAAATTTTCGTCAACCGTTAAACGCTTTGAGACAGGGGTTCCGCAGGAATATGTTACAGTATTCGCCTTGGGCTTGTTCGCCCTAATCGTCCTCGTGCTCTTCTTCCTAACTTGAGGCAACCAGATTGCAACTGTTATCATTTCTAATCTTCGGCCCAATCATCGGGGCCTTCGTGGTCTACTTCGCAGGGTTCGCGAGCGATAAAGTATCGAAAGCGCTAACAATCATAATTTCTGCGGTGACCGTCGGAATTACCGCATTCATTCTTTTGGGTTTCAACTGGAGCACCCCTGGCTTTCAATTGGTCGAGAGCTACCCCTGGGCCAAGGATTTCGGCCTTACGTATATCGTTGGAATTGATGGCATCAGCCTCCCACTGCTGATCATCTCAACGGTGCTTACCACTCTCTCCGCAGCTGGTTCATGGGAACAGATCACTAGCAGAGTGAAGGAGTACAACGCATTGCTACTACTTTTCGAGGGTGCGATCATCGGCGTCTTCACGTCACTGAACCTGATCGCGTTCTACGTCTTCTGGGAACTCGTGCTCATTCCAATGTTCTTCCTGATTGGTGTCTGGGGAGGCCCGCGCAAGAGATATGCAGCCATGAAGTTCCTCATCATGACCCACGTCGGAAGCATACTTCTCCTTCTCAGCTTCATCGCACTCTATGTCTTCTCGACCCCCCATACTTTCAACTTCACTGACCTTACGAACATGCACTTCCCACTTCTAATCCAGATCCTAATCTCCCTCGGATTCTTCATAGGGTTCGGAGTGAAACTCCCAATCTTCCCCTTCCATACCTGGCTGCCGGACGCTCACGTTGAGGCACCCGCCCCGATTAGTGTGCTACTAGCTGGGTTGCTGCTGAAGATGGGTGGGTATGGTTTCATCAGGATGAACCTGTTTCTGATGCCGCAGGCATCTAAGTTTCTGGCTCCATTCTTCATTGGCGTTGGAATCTTCACCATGTTCTACGCAGCAATCGTAGCTATGAGGGCGCAAGACTTCAAACGCATGGTAGCGTTCACAAGCATCAACCACATGGGCTACGTTCTCCTCGGTGCATTCACACTGACCACGATTGGTGTCAGCAACGCGGTTTTTCAAATGTTCAACCACGCCCTAGCCATAGGCGCCCTCTTCCTAATGTCGGGCGTAATCCACGAACACATGGGCACGAGAAATATTCGCGAACTTTCAGGCCTGGGAAGTGCCATGCCCAAACTCAGCTTCCTGCTTGTGCTCGCCTCCCTCGCGGCCATGGGCTTCCCGGGATTCAGTAATTTCATCAGCGAGTACTACATACTACAGGCTGGCATATCCGTCAACACGCTTTACGCGGTAGCCGTTCTCGTTCCAGGGATAACGGCCGGTTACTTTGTCTGGACGTTGCGAAGACTGATTCTAGCTCCAATCGCGACGCATATGACACTCAGAGACGCGCCTTGGTACACGCTCATAACTCTGGCTCTCTTCCTCGTTCCGCTGATCATCCTCGGCCTATACCCCGCCCCTCTCTTGCAACAGGTAATCATACCTGCAGTGCAAACCATGCCGCACTGACCTGATTTGTTGCCTTGCCTACGCTTCCCAAGACCAACATACAACAGGCATCCCCTCATGTGAACCTATATCATCACGTGACTTCCCAAATTTGCAGTGGGTGCAGTGGGATTCGGCTATTACCCACCCGGCCCAATGCAATTCTCGAAGAAAAATGAAACCAGCTAAGATTGGACTTGAATGTTTTGGAGAACTAGTGGTCACTCCAGACACACAGCCCTCAAACGACAATTTAGTTTGGGGGAATTGGCGCTTCCAACCTGAAGATTTCGCCATCAACGCATACAATGTAAAACGGTGCGTCATCAAATCATAGGAGATGACTGAATGACAGCGACGGTTACAGAATCGATGCCGGAGCGTCTCGTCAACACTTTGCCTTTGCTGACCTTGAGTGACAATTCAAGTGACGAGCTCGTGATGATGAAGCGAGTCATCAGGAATACCATGGGAGACAAGGTTCTCGCGGTTCTCGAGACCGTGGTTAGGCGCGAGCTTGAGAAACAAAAATCGAAGCTAGAGGCTTAGTCAACCGTACCGAGGTGGGGCCTTGAAGGCCCGACAAGCGTGGAGTCGTGTCTGTGGTTTATGTCGTCGTCCATTTGCCCGTTTTTCTGAGTTGTTCGGCGCCCAGCAAGACACCTAACCCCATTAGCACTCCGCCGAAGGCAGCCAAGGTAAGTGAGAGGAAGTCTAAGGTGATCATTGCATAGGTATAGCCGAAGATGAAAGTTACGAATGAGCCTACAAAGTAAAGGTAGCCGATGATCCGCCTGATCTTCCCGGTTACATTGAACGCTTCGAAGACCAGGATGCTTGTGACTAAGGCTGGTAACCGCAAGAATGCGAAGTCTTGATGAAATCTCGTGTAGGCCTGATCAAACGGTAGCCCCGCCTTCATGATTCTGAAAGTTGGCGAGTGACTTCTGAAGAGCGCTTTGGGAGGTTGTACAGTAGAGACCCGAGTACAGTAATGGTACGGAGGCTCATGTTAGACTAGAGCAAGCTCTCTCTACTTCTCGTGAGCACGGATTATGTTCATATTTACTCAACATACGAAGATCTTAAGTATTTACCGAGGAGACGGCTGCTGAGATTCCATTGACTATTCAAGAAGTACAGTCAATTACCTATACGCACAACTACTTGTTGTCGATCAAAACGCTCACGTGGGCGACGACCCTAATCATCGTTGTCATGGCAGGCCTTTACGCCTTCCTCGGTTTACCTCCAGGGTTGGATACGTACTATGGCATATTGTATTTCCATTCAATAGGCATAGGAATTGCAGCCCTAGCCACGTATTTGGTGATTTCAATTTTTAATCTTCAGAAATATGAGCCCCCAATTGATTTCCCCATGTCCTACAGAGCTTATGCGGCTGTTGTCTTTGCAGCAGTCGGCGGCTTTTTTTACTTGAGCCCTACCCTTGACGCGAGTTTTCCTGACATACCTTTAGGTTTGTATGTCGTAGCGTTCATCATCATGGGCGACGTGGGTGGCGCCCTCTTCGTTCAACTCCTGCTCTTGCCAAGAAAGCAGGCCGGAACCTACGCGCCGAAAATGAAAGCATTCCCACCTCGTATGTGGCCACAATACGTGCTCAGGATGGCTCCGAGTAGGAAAGAGTTTTCAGTGTATTCAAAGGCTGGCGCAGGCTACTGGCTGGCACTGTTCTCCGTAGGGGCTGCATTTGTCGCAGGGATGATTGGATTCCTAAATCTTTGGATGATGATTTTTGGTGTAGGCGTCTTTTCTTTTCTTGTCCCGTTCTTCGGCGACGCGGGGACCTTTATTTCTGCACTGGCTGGCCCTCATTCTCATGACATGGGGATTGCAATTATGACCGGAGTTGTTGCTTTAGTAGCACAGCATTTCAAGGTTCTAGATTTGAAAGGGCTGAGGAGGAGCTTGGCCAATGTCGGATTGTGGATAACGTCAATCGGCCTAGTCGCGATTACAATCGTCATGGTCTTCGAGGCTGTCGTCAATTTCGTTCCCCCAATACTTTTCCAAAGCGGGCCTCAGGGTGTGAATGGAATGGCGGCTGACGATACCGTCATGACGATTACTGCTCTTGGAGCAATGATCGTGCTGATTCCTTTGGCGTTGACCAAGCTAGACGGAAAGAGTTCATGGAAGGACAGCGTTAGGTTGACTTTGCTTGGTGTCTGGGTTGCTGCGGTTGTAAACAGCGTGATTGAAGGGTTTTACATAGAGTTCCATGAAGACGTTTTTACTTCGACCTTATCCGCGAACCACGACGTGTTCAGTAATGTTAATCCAATGTTCGGTATTATGACACTAGCCGCTTTATCTTTAGTCCTTCTGGCCGCTGACTACTATGGTGTTGGTGGAACGCTGAAACGTGCCACTGGTTGGTTAGCCGGTGTTGGTCTCATCGTCGCAATGCTAGGTACGTCTTTATGGATTTTTGTCGACCCTTCGATCGGTGGGTTGTTTTACTGGCTTTACATTCTAGGTGTACTGATCCTTGGGGTTTCAGCGCTAACTGCAACGGGTATCATTTACAAGGCTAAGATTAGGGGGATCTCGCGGACTGAAACCTAAATTCTTGCAGCAAACTATCTCTCCGGCCGTATACCCGACCCCGGCTCTCCAATGAAGAAATCCTGTCTGGAAACGTTTAACCCCGGAACTTCACTATTACGTCAACCCGGGTTCAATTCCGAGCCGCATGTAACGTGAGGGCACCGAATTCCAAACGCAACCTTGTAATATGCGTCAGGCGAAAAACGAAAGAGAAATGAAAAATGAGACGGATAGGTTGATTTTTGGGTCAAGCGTATTCATAATCATACCCATTGCCGGGATCTATATCGAGTTCTACTACCACCGCCATCGTGACAAGCATCCTGGTCTTCGAAGGGTAACGGTACCCTAACGTCAGTTAGCTTGCCCTGTTACTTTTCGTCGGCTACGCTAATTCTTTCTTGACGACCATCCGTAGCGTAGAACATCTGTCCCGATTCCTCTTCGAAGCTCGGAAGACCCCGGCCGAGACCCCACAGAGAATAAAGGAGTATCGCAATCATCACAACGGCCAACAAATTGAAAATAGATAAACCAACTCCCGTTAATGTCATGGAGCATCATCCCCGTTGTCGCAGCATTGATAGACGTCGCGCTGATTATACAAGTTCCGACACTACTTTGGTCACTGTATCAATCAGCACCAATGTATGAAGCAGGCACTCCAACAAATGCGGCAAGTAATTACCGTTGTTCAGCCCTACGATAATTATCTGGTCTTGTGGGCTTTCTTTGTTGTAAACTCGCGTTTTAGATGATTGTAAGCCACTTATCGTCGCCTTCTACGGCTATCCCCGCCTTTTCCGCGGGTGTTTTGCCTTCATCCGGAATTTCGACTCCGTCCGTCCTTTCTTACCGATCGTGCCGCTCAACGAATGAAGGCTTGTCCATCCATTTTGAATGCGAGCTCACCTGACCTCGGCTCTTTTCTTTCTGAGTGTGATGATTGCGATCAACGAAACGAGGCTGAGGAGTAGGGCAGGTTGATGAATTTCCGGAAGCGCGTATCCCGGAGGCGGTGTGGTAGTCAAGTGGTCTAGTTGGCGAAGTGTAACGTACTCTAGAAATCCGCGAGCCGCTGCTTGCTCGTACGAGTACGTCACATCGTCGAGTTGCTGTGCGCAGTCAACCGTGAATATCGTCTTCCTCGCCGCTTGGAAGACTTCTAGATTCTGAAGGTACTCGGCCGTATAATTAGATGGCAGGTCTCCTTGAACCTGCTCTGATGTACCATCAAACCATACCCATTCCTGGGCTACGCGATCGATCGCTGAGAAATACTATTGGGTTACGGTGTCGTTCGGTATGGCTAGGTCAAGGGCATTCTGTGGCATGACTGTGAAGTTTGATTTCTGAGCACGAGCGTACGACCCGAGTTGACTAAATTGATCGAGGCATCTCTGCCGCGTCAGGCTTAGATTCTGGAGTATATGATGAAGAACATTGCGAGTCCGTATATCGCAATCGCTTCGATTAGTACGACGAAGAGCAACGTTCTGCCTAACATTTCAGGCTTCTCCGCGATCGCTCCTATAGCGGCCGCGCTGGCTGTGCCCAGACCTATGCCGGCTCCGCATGAGGCCAATCCGGCAGCAATTCCCGCCCCAACTATCAAGAGACCTCTATCGCTGGCAAGGGCCGCTGTAGCTTGTGACGGGCTGGATGAGAATGCGACTGCGACCATTGAGGAAATCGTAATGACTCCAACGGCCATCAAGAGTATGCTCAAGGTTAGTTGTCGACTGCGCTTCATTACTCGTCAGCACCTGTTGCGCTGAAAGCTACCAATCCGTTATAACCCTTACTAGAATCACGAGGTGCGACGGATAAGAGATTCCAACACTCGTTCAGCGGGGAGATTGTTCGCTTTCGCGTTAACCAAACTGAAGAGATCTCTCAATTCATAGCTCTTGAGGAATAGAAATGCTAACGCAAGTCCCACGTTGAACGGCGACCCCGCAAACATGTTCAAACAAGCCTCAGCGTGGCTACGGTTGAGTTCGCATTCAACCCGCCCCCCATCGAGAGTCGTCCCTGCTTGGAAGGATTTCGCATAGCGGGTCTTCTCAAGGATGCGTTCAAGGTTCTGAACGTTGTTCGCTTCTGGTAGTTCATTGAATGCTTGGCCGAGGCTGTAGTTGATAGGGATCATCGTTTCCGAAGCGGTTCTGGCGTCTAACCCCATTTGTCGCGCTCGCAGGGCCAACAGTATATTTAGGTGGTCTATCGCTTCCCCAATCAAGCCCTTCGCCGATTGCGCGTCTAGTGGGTCGGGTAGGTTTGACGCGGCCCACATTTTCATGAAGTAATATTGGTCTATTGCTGCGACGGTTTGGAAGCTCGCCCTTTCACCGGTGAGCTTAGGCGCGACAAACCGTCTGAGTGCTTCGTCGTCAATGCTTTCGATTACTCGATTCGGGTTGTGAGATTCGATCAGATCTTTGCAGCGATCTGCCGTGAACTTACCGGCCGGAACGATGTGCCTCAGGGCCTCCTCTGGGTCGACCTGGTCTGAACTTGCTTTCAGGATCTCCTTAACACAGGCATATTCGAAGCCTCTGGAAAAATGGTTCACCAACTGCCTAGAGTCTTGAGGTGCGTAGGAAGCTAACCTCTTTGCAAGCTCCATTGATTTTTGCACGAGAAGTGACTCTACAGGGCTCAGGTCGGATGCGTCGACCGAAGTGATTCGGCCGCCTGTTATCGTGCTTACGATTTCGGCGAGGGATCCGGTTTCGAGGAATCGCTCTAGTTGCGAGGGTTGGATGAGTTCCGCTTTGAATGAACGGACAGCGGCCGCTAATTCGGCGTACCGTCCTGCGGCGGTCATCTCAAACTAGATCTCGCAACGGTTTGATTCTATTGGCCAAAGAGCGATTTCCCTGCTTCAATCAACAACTTTGATTCCAGGGCGTCAAATCTCTCATCCAAGGTATTCACGATCCTCGTCTTGCCGTCGGGACTTGAAACGATCGCACCGCCAGCCGCCACGATCGGTTCCTTTGACCATTCGATCTTGATAGGTGTCTTTAAGCCGCTAGCGATCTCCCGTTCTACGTTAGCTCTGTCAATCCTCGCCATGTCCGCTTTATTCAGGTGGACGAGGAGAGTTTGATCTCCCAGTTGGCGGATGGCGCTTTCGACGAGGTTCGTTAGATAAGGCAGGTATTTGTCTACGTCTTTCGCCATATCCAATACACGTTTCTTCGCATGGTCCAATACTTCCGTCATGATTACATCCTTCTCACGCTCCTCACGAAGCTTGGATTTGTGCCGAGCTTCGCTAGTCTCTCGGCGTTTTACCGCTTCGGCGTCAGCGTGGGCGCTCCGAATGATCGCCTCCGCCTCTCTAGATATGGAGGCTTTCGCCTCATCTGAGGCCCGTTGAGTTTCCGCTTGAGCTTCGTGAATGATCTTGTCGGCTTTTTCCGCAGCCGCCTTCAATATGTCTTCGGTAAATCTGCTAGTCTCTGACATCATTTCTCCCTTTGCATGACCAATGTCACAAGCTTCTCAACGGTTTCGCTTTTCTTCAAGGATGCTCGTGCGATTAGTTCCCGCGTCCTCACTGCCGATTCTTTCTCGTAACTTTCCGCTTCGCGCCTACCTTCCTCCTCGGCTTGTTGAACAAGCGCCGAAGCCTCTTTCTTTGCGGTACCCAGCATTTCTGTCCGCTGTTGCTGAATCAAAGAGTCGATTCTCTTGCGTATATCAGCCGCAGTAGCCTCTGCATCTTGTATCATCTTCGCGGCTTGCTTCTCCGCGCTGACAATGACTTTCACCGTTTCTATTCCAGACATTGCTCACTCACGAGTTTACGAAGTTCAGCCTGAGACCGAGTGTCGGCAAGAAAAAGGTTTGCTCTGCGAAACGTTATTTATGTAAGCTCTTTGGAAGTAGGACGTTCTTGAATAGGCGAAGCCAATGCAGATGCCGCTGACGACTGCTGTATTGCTGGTCACCTTACCCCTCTTCAGCATTCTCGTCCCGTTGATCCAAGGGCTCGGAAACCGTATTCGTTCACGCATGATAGTCGCCTATTGGTCTATTCTCGGACTTTTCATTGTACTTGGGGCTGTCGCGCTCATTCTCCGTCAAGGCATCGCAACGACTCAAGTTATACTGGGAGTGCTATCCATCGACAGCTTCTCCGTCTACTTCACTGCGGTCTTTGTCGTGGTCACTCTGCTGATTGCTATCGGTTCAATCTATTATATGCGTAAGAACAAGAATTTTGATACTTACTTTAGCCTGCTTCTTCTCGGGACCTTCGGGATGATGTTGGTTGCTTTCTCTGTAGACCTCGTTGCGCTCTTCCTTGCATGGGAGTTGATGAACGTCCCCTCCTATGTTCTGACTGGAATTCAGAAGGATGATCCGAGTTCGAACGAGGCGGCAATAAAATTCTTCATCTTGAGCGCACTTTCTTCCGCATTAATTATCTACGCAATTTCAATCGTGTTTGGAATCACGGGCACAACCAACATGTACGGTGTCGCGCAGGGCCTGCAAACTGTACTGCCCAAACTGAACCCCCTGGCTTTGCTCGCGATGGTGCTCTTCATCGCAGGTTTCGGCATGAAGGTTGCTGCGGTACCGTTCCACATGTGGATACCAGATGCGTATGAGGGCGCCCCAATAACAGTTGGCGCGTTTCTGGCTGCTGGAACCAAGAACGGCGGATTCGCGGCTCTGTTCCGCGTGTTCGCGGTGGCGTTGATCGCCCTGCGTTTGGATTGGTCTGGAACATTTGCGATCATAGCGATTCTCACAATGACTCTAGGGAACGTGGCCGCTTTAATGCAGAAGAGTTTCACTCGAATGCTTGCGTACTCAAGCATCGCGCAAGCAGGTTACATTCTGATAGGGTTTGCCGCTCCGAATCCTCTCGGGATAGCTGGGGCGCTATTCCATATTCTGAACCATGGGGTCATGAAAACAGCGGCTTTCATGGCTGCGGCCGCAGTCTATAGTAGACTCTCAACGACTTCGCTCGATTCGTATTCCGGTTTAGGTAAGCGTATGCCAATAACCGCATTCACCCTCACAATCGCTCTCTTTGCGCTCGCCGGAGTCCCTCCTCTGAGTGGGTTCATGAGCAAGCTAATTTTGTTCACGGCCGCGGTGGACGGTGGCTTGTGGTGGCTGGCGCTCGCGGGGGTCCTGAACAGCGCCTTCTCCATGGCATATTACGGATGGGTGGTGAAGCGAATGTACTTCGACGAATCCCCCGTACTAGAGAAACTGCAGGAACCACGATCACTGGTCGCAGTCCTTGTAGCGTGTACGGCGATAATAATCATCGTAGGACTATATCCTGGGCCGATCATTAGCTACCTCCTACAAGTGGCGAACTCTTTGATACCCGCAGGCGCAAGCGTTAGCCATTGATCGGCCAAATGATGATTGGAGCGTCTTGTAGTTTGATAAAGGAAGTAGATCTCGCAGTGGCCGGCGCCGGGCCTGGGGGGCTCTATGCCGCATTAGAGGCGCTGAAGCATGGGTTGAGCGTTTACGTCTTCGATAAGAAAACAGTGGTGGGTGCTCCGGTAAAATGCGGAGAATACTTTCCCGTCCGGAGAGAGATGGAGAGCTTGCTTCCCAGCGCTGGAGAATACATGCATGTTTTCGATGTTCCACAAACCTCCGTCAACAACACATGCAAGACTCTGCGAGTAATCTCCCCAAAGGGGCGTGAGTATGAATTTGATTTTGAGGCATTCATACTCGACCGAACGACCCTCGAACAACACGCGGCAAAGGCGGTCGAGAGGTTAGGAGGCACGATACAGTTACGAACGGTAGTAGATTTGTTCACGGAGAACGGAGCAACCTCTGTCGGACCAAGTAAAGGTGAGGGGGTTAGGGCGAAAGTTGTAGTGGCCGCCGACGGCTTCCCTTCGAAAGTTGCAAAGTCCGCCGGTATCTTGACCGACGATTACATGACCGCCAATAATATCGCGATCAACTACGAATATCTGATGACCGACCTATCCGTCGACCAAAGCGTCACTGAGATGTATATGGGTACGGAAGTTGCGCCCGGCGGATATGGGTGGATTATCCCCAAAGGAAACAGATCCGCAAACGTAGGGATAGGAATCCGAACATCATACTCGAAGAAGAACGATGGAAGAAGCTATCTCAAGTTCTTTCTTGAGGACTGCCCCCTTTCGAAATCGAAACTTGAAGGCGGAAAACCTGGGCCAATGATTGCCGACGTTCTTCCAGTGGATGGGCCACTGCCCCGAACTTGTTCTGGCCAAGTGATGGCGGTTGGGGACGCTGCGGGCATGGTAATGCCCACCAACGGCGGCGGAATCTCAACCGCTATGATCAGTGGCGAAATTGCTGGACAGGTTGCCGCCGATTATGTTCAGCACGGGGTTCCGCTCTCTCGTTACGAGAGTAAATGGAGGGAGGTGATGGGGAGGGAAATGCGGGTTTCAACCCACCTGAGAAGGTTGGCTGATCATTTCATGGGCAACGACTTCGTCTTCCATTTACTCCTGGGATTTCTCGGCACCCAGGGAATAAAGGACGTCATTACCTGCCGAGCGCCAAAGGGCTTAGGCCCGTTCGTTTCCTAGAAGCCTAAAGAACTGCTCGAACGAGGCTGTCTATAATCATCGCGAAGAAGAGAGCGAACAAGTACGGGCTCGATACCTTGAACGCCTTGTAAGCCATGTCATTGTTGGGCTGGAAGAACAGTTTCAGGTTAATGTAGAGTACCCAAGCGCCGAAGAAGATTGCAACCCCTAGGTAGATCAGGCCGAAGTGGCCTGCGAAGTAAATCCAGAGCGAGAACGGTATCATCAAAACGACCGTAGATACAATGCATCTTAGCGCAGTCTTGAGTTGTGTAACTACCGGTAGCATTGGTACGTTTGCTCGCGTGTAGTCATCCTTCGTGAATATTGCCAGGCTCCATATGTGCCCCGGAATCCAGAGAACCACTAAGGCGGCCAGGAGAACTGGGAGGAGTGAGATCATGTTAGTTACTGCGCTCCAGCCGAACATCACCGGCAAGCCCCCGCTGACTCCTCCGAGGATGATGTTGAGCGGGTGGCGACGTTTTAGCAGGAGACTGTAAACAACTACGTTGTCGATTACGCCAAATGCGATCCATAGGAAGGATAACGGGTTGATCCAATATGCGAGGCCTAAACCCAAGCCAGCTAGAAATAAACCCCAAACAAGAGCTCTTTTCGGAGTTATACGCCCACTAGGTATTGGTCGGTTCTTGGTGCGGTGCATTACTGCGTCGATATCCCTGTCTACGTAGGATGTGAGCGTATCACATCCGGCGCTCGAAGCAGTAATGGCCGCAAGTGCGGCAATCAGTAGAGTTGGGGTGAGTGGTAGCAGGGTCTGGCTCCAAGCGATAATCATCGTCGCGAACGACGTAAAGACGAGGAGAAACACGATGGGTGGTTTTGTGACTTCTACGTAATTCTTCACGGTTTGAGTGGTAGTGACCTGCAACCAAAGTTCACCTATGGAAGTACGTCCAAGAGTCCATGCATGTTGGCGTGGCCTGCGCCGCAGAAGATTGTGCATATTATCGTATATTCCCCGGGCTGTGTCGGAACGATTGTAACTATGAGGTCCTGTCCCTTTTGCACCGTAGCCGGGGTCTGCATTATTCCTTCAATGAAGAAACCATGTTCGCTGAATGATGGGTCCTGCTGCCAGATTCCGTGTACGTGGAAGGTCACGTTGTCCCCTACATGCACGACTATGGGGGTTGTATGAGTGTCGATGGTTCCATTCACCATGAATGCCCATTGCTGCGCCACGATGTCGATGGTGATATTTTGCGGGACGTGCGGGGGTCCGATTTCGGCGGGCAGAATATGAAACTGGTAATAGAACATTCCAGTTCCCATCAATAAAAGCAGCAAGACTGCTACTGCTCCAACCCACGGACCTTGGATTACCTTTGGTTGTGACATTATAGGTACTCTCTATTTGGAATCTGATCCGATTCGGTAGAGGTGAACTAGTATTCCAAATGCGATCAGCCCGACGCCGATTTGTAGTAGAACGACGTTCTTGAACCCAGCCAATAATGCTTGCGATGAGTAGATGTCGAACAGTACTTGGAATCCGAGCAGTGAGAGAACGATTGCTCGCCATTCATTCGATGTCATCTTGTAAATTGGAAATTGTTTGCGGGAGTGTGTTGGGCGAGCACCTGGAGCAGGTGCGGTGGCTTTGAACCAGAGGTAGATCGTCGCATAAGCCACGGCGCCTATGAACACCACCGATCCGAAAAAGATCAACGGGTCAATTTGGAGTTGAGGGATGTCGTTGAGACCGTTGAATATGTCGGCCGCTCTGAAGCCCCAAACCGTCGTTAGGGCCAGTTGCGCTAAGCCAGCAACTCCCATGGCGGTATAGAATGGTCGATCGCGTATCGAAAGTTTCCTACTTGTATCTATGAATGGGACGACTAGAAATACTACTACAAAGATCATGGGTATCACCACGCCCGCCGTGAACTTGTCGATCCCGGTTCGTATGATCGCGTACATTCCAGTCAGGTACCATTCAGGCATTGTAATGCCCGCCTCAGCAGTTGGAATGAACTTCGTCCCTAACTCAACTGGAAAGAGGCCGCCGATAACCATGATCGCGCCCGAGACCATAGACACGACTGGTATGTCGAGGACCATGTACCGCGGAAAGTGAACCATCATTATGAGTATCATGATCATCGGGAAGATGAACACGTGGACGCTATAGAATCGAAGTATGAGGTCTCCAAGCCCCGTCCCGGCCATCAAACGAAAGGCCGTTGGCCCCATAAATGGGGTGCTTCTCGCTAACGCTCTCCCAATGTTGATCGCCAGCATCCCGCGAACGTTCAGCAATAGATCATACCCGGTGTAGGCTTCGATAATTGTGAGAATTCCGATGATGATTCCGGTTACCCAAAGGACCTCGTACCTTAGTTTGTACCGGCCCGAGAAGTACTGGTAGAACATGTGGGCGACAGCGAGAAGTACCATGCCGTTTGAGGCGTAGTAGTGGATGTTACGTAACGCTGACCCGAACGGAATTACCTGATCAATGTTTTGTACGCTGTCGAATGGTGAAGTTACCGCGCCCGTCGCGGTGTTGAAGATGACGGTTGGGCTATAGTAGAGCATGAGAAGCGCCCCGGATATTCCGAGCAGGGCAAAGGTCGTAAAGGTTAGGAATCCTAGAAATCCGAGGGGGCTCACGAACCTTTTGGGGAGAGTGAACTTCAACCCCATGAAAATGGTTCGTTCAAGCCGCTGGTTCAGCCAGTCGATCAGTAGCTGAACGGGGCTCTTCTCTTTACTTGCTTGGGGGCGTTGTGCTGCCATATCCGATCGCATTCAGATCTATGTTGTGTGCGTAAATATTGTCGCCATCGAATCGGAGTTGAACATTAGGTAAGTAACGCCCGATCTGCGCTGCGGGCCCTCCGATAGGCCAACCGTCAGTTGGCCGGTAAATGCTTCCATGACAAGGACATCCTATGATGTCAGAAGTACTTGCGCCCGACTGGCCGGCCGTACCTAAGTAAGATACAAGGCATTGGAGGTGTATGCAAGTCCGGTTGTAGGAAACGAATTCGTTACCAGCTTCACTTGCGAGGTCTGGCGGTAGGTGAAGTAGGACATTGGTGTATGTCGGGTCGGTTGTGAACGGGAACCAGTAAATTATCGACCCATTAATCGGAACATCGCCTTTCTTGGCGATCAATACGTCATTGAATTTTGTGGGAACCTGCGGAATTAGGAATTGGCCCGCGCCGGCGAAGGGTGCTGCCGCCAAAACAGCGGAGACTCCACCCATGATTTTCAGAAAATCTCTGCGTGATAGCTTCGGCTTCTTGGCCGGAGCCGCACCGTCGAATTGAGTTTGCAGAGAACTCCCACAGCAATCAGCAAAATCCGCACACGACAAGCAAGCACTCGAGAAGCTTTGCCCTCTGTACTTGAACTTCCGTCGCTGAGAACTGGTCTTGCTGGTAAGTGAGGTCAATTTATGCACCGTTTCATGCTACGTTCGAAAGATTTTGTCCGTCTAACAAAAATGCGTGCAATTAAAGTTTTCAGGAAGCGAACTCGCAATTGCTAACTATGCAAAATCGCCGCACTGATTTGACGGATCCGAGTGGTTTGTCGTTTATGAACTATCAATGAAACTCACTGGCTGCTTATTGTTCTGGGTTTCTCCAAAGAGACTCGCTTAACTGTTGAAGTTTTGAACTCAACCGGACTGGTGCAGGTTGCGGGTTGGTCAAAGCCCTGTACTTTGCTGGCAATGTGGCAAGACCTTTTTGCGCTCTTTCCCTAATTTGGCTGAGCTTAGGCATGGGGTAGACAACTTTCCCATTGTTGAATACTCTAACCAACAGTGGGTCACCCTCGATGTCATGATCTTCGTCTTGCAACGCGAGGGTATCTTCTTCAATCTCTCCGCTCGCGGAGTACTTCCTATAGACTTGTTTAGCTCCGGGTATTGTTCGTTTACCCTCGCTCGTCTTAACGCGGAAACTTACTTCGCCCCTGCGGCGGGTCGCGACGATCTTATAGATCGCCTGAAGTGCCGGGTCGTCTCGGGAAGTGACGAGCTCCGTTCCAACCCCGAAAGCGTCGATCGGTGCACCCCGCGCGGTAAGGTCGTCGATGATGAATTCGTTGAGATCCCCGCTCACGAATATCTTCGTCTGCTTCAGTCCGGCATCGTCCAAAATCTTCCTAACTCTTATGCTCAGATCGTACCGGTCTCCGCTGTCAAGCCTCACTAGGGAGGGTTTTAGTGGAACGGCCTTTTTCGCGGCCTGGAGAGTATCATAGGTGTCGAGTAGAAGCGCCGGGTTCGAGGGAAAGGCCTTACAAAATCTCTTGAACGCCTCTTCTTCTGTTTCGTAGTTCATCACGAATGAATGAGCCATTGTGCCATAGATTGGGATTCCAAATCTGTATCCTGCCAATACGTTCGATGTTCCCACGCAGCCACCAACAAAACTCGCTCTAGCCGCGAGGAGCGCGGCCTCAGGGCCGTGTGCACGCCTCCCACCAAATTCTACAACATCACGCCCCCTCGCACTCTGAACAACTCTCGACGCCTTTGTCGCAATCAAGGTTTGAAAATTGATGGTGGATAGAATGAAAGTTTCCACTATCTGAGCCTCTATGATCGGGGCTGTCACTCGAACTACGGGTTCGTTAGCGAAGAACACCGTTCCTTCGGGGAGTGCCCAGACATCGCCAGTGAACCGAAGTTTGAGGAGGTAGGTGAAGAAGTCGTCGCTTATGTCCTTGAAAGCGGAGTGTTTTCGAAGGAAGTCTACTTGGTCCTTATCGAAACGTAGATTTTGAAGATATTCCATAGCTTGTTCCAGTCCTGCCGCGATGAGGTATGAGCGATTCTTCGGTAGGTTCCTGACGAAGAGCTCGAATGTCGCCTCAGCAGACTCCTTGTTCTCAAAATACGCCGCCGCCATCGTCAGCTCGTAGAGGTCTGTCGCGAGCGCGTTATCCCTTGGAAACAACTCCGAACAAACTCTCGTCTGATTGATTTAGGGCGGAATAATAATCATTGTTCCGTCAAATGTGTCACTTTCTTATAGTTGAGGGTGAACCGTTAGGTTTGGTGCTATGCTGTGGGTGTTGCGGTCGAGCATATTTTCATTAGCCGTAATGATGTTTTGAATGTTCTGGGGGGCCAAACAAAATGAGAGTTTACAAGCAAGTAGAATCCTGCCCCGAATACAATGAACCCCACCAACACTTAATCGAGGACGAGAAGATTTTTTGTCATGCTGTAGGCAAATGGCTTAGCGACTCGACAGGCATCTCCTATAAGGAATTGAAGGAACGCTGGAAAGAAAACAAATGAGAAACGGTTGCAGAAATATGGTTATGACAACAAAGTCACCGAACCCTACAAATCCGACAACAGCATAACCGTTCTGAAAGGGAAACGTGGAAAATCCACCGCACAATATTGTAATGGCCCTTGCCCCATTAGGACCCTTATACCCAAACTCGAAGCGTTGAACGGTAAGACTCTGAGCGAAACTGCGGGAATCAAGATTGAAGGAAAATAATTGGTTGACTATAATTCGAAATGCGAGCACAATCAAGACTAGATTATGCCCTCTGGCATAACCGTATAGTTATACCGAACGGGTGCCATTTGCGCATGTGGAATGCGACTCTTGGAAACAAAATGCGACAAATTGATTCCGTACCACATGCTAACACATGATATGATTACTGCGTTCTACGACCGAATGAGCCAAGTTACGTCTCCGGAAGTCTCTAAGCTATTCATGGAAACCACGGCTGCAATTGTAGCCAAGAACATAGTCAAAGACGCACCAAATCCCGTTACAGAAATGAAACGAGTACTTGAGCAGTGGGGAGTGCAACTACATTCCGTCAAGATCGGCAGTCGTTCAGAGTGGAATATGGATTGTCCATTTGCAACTCAAGTCCATCCACAGCTGCAAAAGGAACATACCGTATGCCCAGCTGCTCTACTGATGGTGGGCGCCTCCCGTTTGCAGGAAAGAAACTCCACACTCGTAGATTATCACCTCACGGACAATGGCTCTAAGTTCACAATTGAACGCGGAAACTAGAACCCAATATCTCACACTCCAGCAGGTCTAGCACCATCGTCTCATAAACCGAAATTGCATACGATGAGCCATAAACCGTCAACTTCACGTTACCTAACGTAAGGTGGGTTAGATAGGACAGTTAGGTGAGGTAAGCGACTCTGCAAAATCGTTTTCCAGTCGCCGTTCTCAACAGTTATCACGTTAGAAGTTAATTGGTCATCGAGGGTCGTAGCCATAAGATTCGAATAGTACTTGATGGTTCCCCTCCGCAGTACCAACAACCACCGCGCCGGTCGGTCACCGACGGGGCCGAGAAAGCGCAGAAACTGCATGTCGCAAATGACTTTGCTACAAAATCACGGAAACCAACAAAAATGGTCGCAGTATGATGTTCTTTGTCGAGTTCGTTTCTTGTGTTGGCGGTTGGAAAGGTATAATTACGAGCCGGAGTCAACGCTACCGAAATCTTGCCAAAGGTACGTGAAGTGACTCCTTGAAACGCACATCAGCCGCATTCACGATACTCTTGGGGCTGACGGCTGTGATGATTGGTCTCTACCTTAACGAATTCAAAACTCTCACCGAAATACTTCGTACATACGTGATTCTTCTCCCATGAGTGATCGGGATTGGCAGAGACGCAACCAGTAACACAACCCCCGGCGAAACCGGAGGAAGATCTAAGGCGGTTCAAGTTCAAATGGACTCTACCCCGAATGATCGTTCAACTAATCGCCCTGGTGGCGGTAAACGCTCTCGCTTTGACCACGATCTTCCCAAACCTAAAAGTACAGCCTATTCCCTTTGGCCTTCCTATCCTAGTTAGCGTGAATTCACATTTCTCCGCTGTCTATAGTTCGCTGGATTTGATTCAGCTGGAACTATCCCAGCCTGAATTCCCCTGGATTGTTCTTGGGACTGTGTTGCTCATCGGAGCGGTGGTCGGTCGTGCATTTTGCGGTTGGATATGCCCCATCGGGTTCATTCAAGACATAATTACGACCCTCAAGGGCAAGTTGGACTTCGTCTCGCCCAGAACGCACAAGAGTTCGACGAGGCTGAAGTATCTGCTTCTGTGCGGAACGTTGTTGATCAGTGGGACTTTGGCTTTAGCGCTCGCGTTGGGTGGAGGTTCAGCTTACAAGACTGCGCTGGGTGTTCTCGCTTCGGGGCCGTTCATGGCAATTTCGCCTGACGGTACATTGTTTGGCACCATCCCGACTCTAGTCGGAATGGCCAGTCAGAACCTAGCCTCGTTTCTAACCAAACCGCCAACAATCCAAGAGGTTTGGGGCGATCTGCTTACTACTCCCCCTCTGCTCGCACTGCGAATATTGATTCTGGTTGGTTTCTTCGGCGCGGCCTGGAAGGTACCGCGGTTTTGGTGCCGATATGTCTGCCCAACCGGAGCATTGATGGCGGTCTTTCAAAAATACAGCTTTGCGGGCATCAAGAGGGATCCCGTAAAATGCACCAAATGTCCGCACTGCGAGATCAAATGCCCCATGCAGATCAACATACTCGACTTGCCTTGGGAAAAGTTCAACGACCCGGAATGCATCATGTGCATGGAGTGCATCGACGCATGCCCACAC
>Ga0074046_10001152_pt1 | contig 24431 bp, 16 predicted proteins | sample BogForMeECP23OM3_FD_94441 | JGI IMG/M metagenome (GOLD analysis project Ga0074046, IMG submission 94441) | Bog forest soil microbial communities from Calvert Island, British Columbia, Canada - Bog Forest MetaG ECP23OM3 | ecosystem: Environmental > Terrestrial > Soil > Wetlands ...
GATGGGAGCAACAGCGCGTATCCAACCGCCAACAGCAGGGGAAGTCTGGTCTTCTTCATTTGGGCTCTCTTGAAACCTGGGTAACACCCGAGGAAAAATTGTTCTCCTATTTTACGCCGCGAGCGGCGTGGAGGCCAATTGGGCGGGCAGGTTGGTGCGGGTCGGCTTGCTAATTTCCGCGTGTGAGCGTCAGTGCGGTCACGTCGTTGTGCTTCGGAGCCATGTGCATGAAGTCCTGCACGCGCTGCAGGATGCGCTGGGAAAGATCTTTGGCCGACGAAGGTCCCGCCTGCATGACGCCCTTGACTCCGTCCAGGCCGAATTCCGCGTGCTTCGACTCGGCCTCAACCACCCCGCGGGAGACCACAGCCAGCGATCCTTTTGGCCCGAGGCCGACGATGCGGGCGTCGGTGGGGGCCAGCGAAAACAGGCCGAGCGGCAGGCCGGTCGCGGGTAATTCGACGAGGCCCGAGTCATCGCGCAGCAGGCCGGGAGTGTGGCCGGCATTCACGTAGCAAACCGTCCCCAGTTCCTCGTTGTAGCAGCCGGCAAAGGCTGGACAACTTCGAACGCCTCCAGCCGCGCGCATGATCTCGAGATTCAGACGGCGCGACAGTTCGATCATGGCCTCCGATTCGTTCAGTTCGTCAGCGGCAAAGAGTTCTTCGCCGGACGAGCGGAAACAAGCCTGCGCGGCCTGCAGTACCTCGGCATTGGCTTCGCGCCTTCCAGCCACGTCCAGCAATCCGAAGAGGAAACGGGTCGGGCTGGCCCGGAGGAAATCGTGAAAATCGCCTCCCGCGCGCGAGGAAAAATATGCGACCGCCATATCCGCGCCCTGAAGCATGGGGCTTTCTCCCTGGACGATTTCGGGAACCTCTTCCACCTTGGAGCGGAACGGAAGCTTGGAAAGCAGCGCCTTCATGAAGGGCGAAATTTAACACAAACCTTAAGGCGAGGCAATGAGCGGTGGGTGCCGGTGCCGAAGTTCGATGATCGTGTGGAAGCGGGGCTTTGCCCCGCTTGGACGGGGTAAAGCCCCGTCCCCACACGGGCTTATTCGCCGTATTTATCTTTCAGCGTGCGGGCCATTTCGTCGCGGAGTTGGCGGTAATCGGCGTGCACGATGGCACGTAAGGCGGCCTCGGTGGAACTGCCTTGCGCGAGAAGTTCCAGAATGCGCGCGATCTCGCTCATGCCGTAAACGTCACGGATGTATTCGGCGGCGGCGAGAGATTCGGCGTAGGCAGCGGTAGCTTCGGGGGCGGAGAAGCTCATGAAGCTGCCTTCGAGCATATTGAAGGGAATCTCATTTCCGCCGGCGAAGAGCTGGGCTAACTGGCGTCCGTGGGCCGCGGACGACCTGCCTTCTTCGATTTGTGCGACGCCTTCGTTCAACCACGTGGGGCATCGGTTGCCCGACATCTGCGAAACAAAAGAGTGCGTCAGTTCATGTTTGAGGACGCGAGCCAGCTCGGGCGTGACGCTCTGGACGCCGCTGATCGGGAGGCGCAGCTTGCCATCGTTGATGGCGCCGGTCCAGGAGGGCGCACGGGTAACGTCGAAGAAGGCCTGCTGCGTATAGAGCGTGACGATGATGTTGTAGTGGGGCGAGTAGCCGAGGTCGCGCACCAGGTCGTCATACTCGGAGTCGAGGGTCGAAAGCAGGTCGCGGCGGAAGGTCTCAGAGGTTTCCTTGCCTTCGAAGTGGAGGTTGAAGTGGCTGCTTTCGCGCTGGGAAAAATCGGATTCGGCGTTCGATTCGCGTTCGGCGCGGGCCAGGTACTCGCTGATGGTGGCATCGGGACGCAGGGCGAGCGACTTTTTCCAGGAGCGAATCGCATCGGGCGTACGATCACTGGCAAATTGGGCGAAACCGAGCATGGCGAGGGCATCGGGTGAGTTGGGATCAATGCTGGCGGCATGTTGCGCCTGCGACAGGGCCTCCGCAGTTTGGCCGGTGCGTAGCAGCGTTGCGGCATAGTAGATCAGCAAGGTGGAGTTATCCGGCTTGAAGCGGAGGGCGGATTCGAAATAGAGCTTGGCCTGCGGAAAGTTGCCGTGATCGGACTCATGCTTGCCGGCGAGAAAGTAGGCGGTGGCCGCGATTTCGGGATTGGCGGTTGGCGCAAGGCTGGCGAGGAAATCGGTATCGACCTTGCCGTCGTGGATGACTTTTTCGGCTACGCCGGCATCCTGGCTGAACGAGGGTGCGGGCGGGGTAATATCGGGGACATTTGCGGCCGAACCGGCGTGAACGGGCGGGGCGACGCCGGCGTCGATATGGTCGACGGAGGATTTCGGGATGGCGTAGGTGTCGTCGCCAAGGTCATACTCAACGCGGTCTTTGGTTTCGCGGACCTGGTCGGCCCAGATGGTGTGTCCATTCTTAAGATGAATGACTTCGGCGGACGCGGGAAGCGTCGCGAGAAGCACTAGAATGAGGACGAGGATTCGCACTCGGCTGATTCTAGCAATGGGGTACGTGGGTCGGTAAGGTGACCAAGGTGCTGGAACTGGGGCGGCTCCCCGCCTAAAGGGGGCCTGATCCCCGTAGAGACGCGGCTTGCCGCGTCTCACTCCGCGGCGGGAGACGGGGCAAGCCCCGTCTCTACGGACGGAAGAGATATGGAGCCAGGTTTGGTTCGATCGTCGTGGATGATCGGGTTGGCATGGTGTCTGTTGGCCGCTGCGGGCTGGGCGCAGTCGGCAGGACCGAGCCTGCAGTGTCCGCAAACCACGAGCGGGCTTTACGCTCGGATTCGCTCGGTCGGACTGGATCCGCAACGGGTATACCACGTTCGCGAGGCTTCGATTGACCGGCCCAATCTTCATATTGATTTCGACGACGGCACGCTGGCGTTTACGGAAGACATTTGCGGACGGATCACGGGCGCGTTCTTCGAGGGTGAGGGCGAGGTACGGCTGCGGCCTCCGAACCGCGGGGAGCGCGGATCGCTCTCGCTGTTTACGGGAATGGCGATCCTCGAAGAACAGTTCTCTTCGGGATATCTGCGCTTTAACGACGACACCGCGGAGGTCTTGCAGCCCTTTCTAACGCCGGCTCCCGAGGGCGCGGAATTCACAAAAGAATGGAGCGAGGCCAGCCGCACCCTGGCGGAGTTTGATGCCCTGCGCTTGCTGCTCGACTTCAGCCATTTCCTTCCGGCGACGGGTGGCAGCGGTCCCGATCGAAAGTTTCCGCCGCTGCTGCACGCTCATTTGCGGGGCAAGAAACTGGGTAGCTTCGAGGTGCTCTGGGATGCGTCTGGCGCCGAGCCGTTGTGGGCAGGGCAGTCGCGACTGAAAGACGGCATTCTGTTCTTCGATATATGGACTTCGTTTGCGCCCAGTGGGGCGCGCAGCGCGGCTGCGGACCTGCGGTTCGATGATGTCTCAATAAAGAGTTTCCGGATTCAGGCGTCGGTCGAGCCTCCCACTATGCTGCGCGCCTCGACGGAGCTGAAGGTTCATGTTCGCAGCGGAGGAGAACGAACGCTGCTGTTTGAGTTGTCGCGTTATCTGAAGATTGAAGCCGTGGAGGCGGACGACCGGCCGGTGGACTTCATCCAGAACCCGGCAATGGAAGGAACCGAGCTGCGGCGGAAGGGAAATGATGCGGTGGCGCTGGTGTTCCCTGCTCCGCTCGCGCCCGGACAGGAATTGAAGCTGCGCTTCCGCTATGCGGGCGAAGTTCTGTCAGTGGCGGGCAACGGATTGCTGTATGTGGGCGAGCGCGGCACGTGGTATCCGAACTTCGGTTTGAGCCCGGCACGGTTCGAGATGGAGTTTCACTATCCCGCGAACTGGACGCTGGTCGCAACCGGAAAACAGACGTCACGCACGGGCAGCGACGGGGAAACAAGCGAAGAAGCAGGGGCGGAGAAGGTTTCGCGGTGGACCTCAGAGCGGCCGATTCCGCTGGCGGGCTTTAATCTGGGTAAGTACGTTCGGGCTGAAGCCAAGACGGGCAACATTCTGGTGGAGGCGTTCGGCACCAAGGGGGTGGAGAAATCGTTTCCCAAGGCGCGGCCGGAGTTGATTGGGCAGCTCCCTTTTCCCGGCACTTCGACGAGATCGGTGCCGCCGATTGTGTTGGTTCCGCCACCGCCCTCTCCGGCAAACGATGCGCAGGCGGTGGCGGACAGGGCGGCCAAGGCCATTGCCAGTTTCTCGGAGTGGTTTGGGCCGTATCCGTATAGTTCGCTGGCTTTGACCCAGATGCCGGGGAACTTGAGCCAGGGATGGCCGGGGCTGGTGTTCCTGTCGAGCTTCGCGTTTCTGAGTTCGCAGGAGCAGGCCGACCTGCATCTTGACCCGCTGACTCGCGTGCTCGACAGCCAGGTTCTGGTCCACGAAACGGCGCATCAATGGTGGGGCGATCTGGTGTTGTTTAAGGATTATCGGGATCAGTGGATCTCGGAGGGTCTGGCAAACTATGCGTCGCTGTTGATTCTGGAGCAACAGAACCCGGCGCAATTCCGGCAGGTTCTGGAGAAATACCGCCGGGATCTTTTGAGCAAGAATAAAGATGGAGAGTGGTTGCACGATGCTGGACCGGTGACGTTCGGGCAGCGGCTGGATTCTTCGCATTTTCCGGCGGGCTACGAGGCGATCAGCTACGAACGAGGGACGTGGCTGTTTCACATGCTGCGCATGATGCTGCGCGATTCCGAAACGGCATCCCGTTCCCGGAAAGGACGGGCGAATCCAGACGAGCCGTTCTTTCGCGCGCTGCGGAAAACCAGGGAACGGTATGCGGGAAAGAGCCTAAGTACGCAGGAATTGGTGCAGGTTTTCGAAGAGGAACTGCCGCGCCCACTTTGGTACGAGAAACGTCCCAAACTGGACTGGTTTTTGGAAGGTTGGATCGAAGGCACGGCGATTCCGGAGTTGCAAGCGCGAGAAATTCGCATCACGGAGAAAGCCGGTGTGACCACGGTTACAGGCGTGATCGTACAAAAGGACGCACCGGACGATCTGGTGACCGCGGTTCCGGTGTATGCGACAACCGCGGCTAACGCACTGGTTTTTCTCGGCGAAGTGCTGGCGGATGGCCGGGAGACCGCGTTTCGGCTGACTGCGCCGAGCGACATACGAAAGATTGTGCTGGATCCGAAGCAGACGATTCTGACCGCCCTGAAGTAAATTCCCAATAACATTCCGAACAGAGATCGAACGAGAGAGACATTGGTGCGGAGCGCACTGATTTGCGAAAGCGGCGCGGCGATGCGATTGCTGGAGGAAATATTGTCAGGAAAGTGCATTGGAGGACGATATGAATCTTCTGCCCTGTGTATCCGCAAACGATCGGCCCCGGCGGCGCACCATTCTTCTGGTTGAGGACGAGCCTTTTGTACGGGAGGCGACTTGCGGCATTCTGCAGAACGCGGGCTTTGAAGTTCTGCCGGCCGGGGATGCGCACGATGCCCTGGTGGTTTACGAAGCGTGCAAGCGGGAAATTGATCTGGTGATGACGGACATGGTGCTTCCCGGACGGACGGGACAGGAACTGGGGCAAGATCTGCGGCAGCGTTCACCCGGGATTGTGGTTCTGGTGACGTCGGGTTACGGCAATCTCGAATACGAAACGGAAGCGCCCGAGTTGCGCACGTATTTTCTGGCAAAGCCGTACTCGAGGCGATCGCTGGTTGAAAAGATTGAGAAGATTCTGGCGGCGGTGGCGCTGGGGCGGGTGGCAACGCAAGCGAGCTAGTGCCGCGACTGCACGCGTTTCTTGAAACCTTTAGCTTTGCTCCTCTTTGGACGTTATAATCTCCGGTTCCATAGGAGCACTCATGAAACTCGAGGGGCGAGTCGCGCTGGTTACGGGTGCGTCGCAGGGCATCGGTCATGCCTGCGCGCTAGCACTGGCGCGGGAGGGCGCGAGCGTCGCGGTGGCGGCGCGCAATGGGCAGAAACTGGAGGAACTGGTTGCGCAGATCACGGCGGCGGGAGGCAAGGCGGCGGCTTTCGTCATGGACGTGGCCGAGGAAGAGCAGGTGAAGTCGGGGATTAAGTCGGCGCTGGGACAATTCGGCAAGGTCGACATCCTGGTGAACAATGCCGGCATCACGCGCGATCAACTGGTGATGCGCATGAAACGCGCCGACTGGGACGCGGTGCTGAACACGAACCTGACTTCCGCGTATCTGTGCATCCAGCAGGTGATTGGTTCGATGCTCAAGCAGCGCTGGGGACGGATCATCAACATCACCAGCGTGTTCGGGCAGACGGGACAGGCGGGGCAGGCGAACTACGCAGCTTCAAAAGCCGGGCTGATCGGGCTGACCATGGCGATGGCGCGCGAGGTGGCTTCGCGCAATATCACGTGCAACGCGGTGGCTCCGGGGTTTATCGAGACCAGCATGACGGCGGCGCTGAGTGAGGAATTCAAACAGAACGCAGTGAAGGCAATCCCGCTGGGGCGGGTGGGCACGCCGGGCGACATTGCCAGCGCGGTGTGCTTTCTGGCCTCGGACGAAGCGGCCTATATCACAGGGCATGTGTTGAACGTGAACGGCGGAATGCTGATGGGGTGATGATTCGTACTGTAGCGCCGCCGTCTCGGCGGCTGTCCGGCGGGCGCCCACCGCGCCGAGGGCGGGACGCCCTCGAGACAGCCGGCAAGATGCCGGCGCTACGGCAGTGCCGGCGCTAGCGGCGACACGCGGAGCAGTATCCACCGACTTCAAGCCTTGCCACGAGGATGTGAAAGCGGCAATCGCGCTCTAACTGCTTCTTCAACGACTCGAAAGTCCTGCTGACAAACTCCGTGATTTTCCCGCACCGGAGACAGGCCATGTGAATGTGATCGCGGCCGAGCTTGCGCTCGTAGTAGTGGCCTTCGCCGTTCAGATGCATCAGGTCGAGCTCATCGATCAGTCCTTGCCGCTTCAGCAGGTCCAGCGTCCGGTAGACGGTGCTGCGATCGACGGAGGCGTCCACGGTGCGCGCCTTGCGCAGGATTTGGCTGGCATCCAGATGCCTGGTTGCGGTCTCAATGACGCTCAGAATGGCGCGGCGAGGGCTGGTCATGCGGATTCCGCGCTCAGCCAGTTGCATCTGCAAACGGCCGGGAATCTCGGTTTGTGGCAGCGGCATTCGTAATCTCCCATTGCTAGTCGCAACTGATCGCAAAGAACCTGCGACGAAATCTTTGAGCCCCCGATTGACAGTACGTGGCGGTGCGCTCTAGGCTGAGATTGTACCGCTTATTGCGACTGAGTCGCAAGACGATATTATCGGGCAGAGGAGATGATGGTCGCATACGTGATTCCTGGGTCGATTCGGCAGAAGCTTCCCGGTCTCTTTTTCCCTGTCCTTATTTTCTCGCTGCTTCTTTCCCGGCCATGTTTGCTTTTGGCGCAGGAGAGTCCTTACATCGTGACCTACGACCATTACCTGGAAGAGCCGGGCAGTCTGGAGGTGGAATATTTCTCGACCTTCGGCACACAGCGCGACGGCAACGACTTCCATGCCTTCTGGACGGAACTTGAATACGGCGCGACCGCGTGGTGGACGACGGAGTTGTACTTGGACGGGCAGACGACCTTCCACGACAGCACGGTATTTACGGGGTTTCGCTGGGAGAATAGGTTTCGTCTGCTGCAACGCGAGCACCTGGTTAATCCGGTGTTCTATATCGAGTACGAGCAAATCAGTGGGGCCGACAAGATTCGGAAAGAGGTCGAAGGACACGATGTAGAGTCCGACTACGCCGCTTCGAACGCCGTATTGCGCAAGCAACGCGACCACGAATTGGAGACGAAGCTTTTGCTTTCCAGCACCTTCAAAGGCTGGAATGTCGCGGTGAATCCGATTGTGACCAAGAATTTTTTGCCGAGCGAGCCCTGGGAGTTCGCCTACGCCATCGGTGCCAGCCGTCCGCTCGCCTTGAAGGCTCGACCAAACCGCTGCAATTTTTGCCGGGAGAATTTTGTCGCCGGAGTGGAAATGTACGGAGGTCTAGGCGATGCACAGAGTGCCGGCCTACACGATACGTCTCACTACCTCGCGCCCGTGGTCGCGTGGAACCTCCCATCGGACTGGACTCTTCGTGTTTCTAGCGGCTTCGGTCTTAACGACAACAGCCATCGACTTCTACTGCACTGGGGGCTTTCGCGGGAATTTTCCGGGTTTGGAGAAATCGTCGGGCGCTTCTTCGGAGGCCGGCCATGAAAGCAAGTCTCGCTTTACTTCGCCGAGAGCGACGCATCGGCGTTGCGACCATCGGGATCGGCGTTTTGGGGATGAGTCTCTTCGGGATAGCTCGGGCTCTGGCGCAGAACGAAGACATGGTTGAACATAAGAATGAGAAATCAACGTATGCCGCGCTGGCAGAAGCTCCTGAAAAAGCAAGAGAGAGAACGAACCCTTTCGAGGGCGATAGGCGGGCTATGGCTGCGGGAGGGAAGCTTTTCGAACAGCACTGCGCTGAGTGTCATGGGCCAAAAGCGGGAGGCACGAGAAAAGGCCCGAGTTTACTACGGGAAGAAGTGCAGCAGGCAACACCTGGCACGCTGTTTTGGATCCTGACCAATGGAGTTGTCCGCCGAGGCATGCCGGTTTGGTCGAAACTACCGGAACCGGAGCGCTGGCAGATTGTCACGTTCTTGCAGTCGTTGAAGGTTTCATCGAAGAACGATCAACCATAATGTGATTCCGTAGCGCTGGTCGCGTGGGACTCCAATCGCTATCCTAGCGCCTAAAGGCGCATTCATAACGCGGTGCTTGCGGCACGCCTGAACAGGCTGCGGAAAAATGACTCAAGTTGGTAATCCAAGCATTTTCTCGAACCAAGATTCAACAACTTACAGGAGCATTTTCGACTCAAAAAGCCCTGAAATTACTACCTTGGTTCATTTTTCCGCAGCCTGTGAAGGCGTGCCCTGATACGAACCGCGCTTCCGCCACGGTGCTGCTAAGCTCATTCTTTCGGAAACGGGCCTGCGTGGATCAGAAATACGACGTCCTCATTCTCGGAGCGGGTGCTGCCGGGCTGATGTGTGCCATGGAAGCGGGCAAGCGGGGCCGGCGTGTTCTGGTACTTGAACGAGCGGATCGAATCGGCAAGAAGATCCTGATCTCCGGCGGTGGCCGCTGTAATTTCACTAACCTGCACACTGGTCCAGAGAACTTTATTTCGGCCAATCCACACTTCGCCAAGTCGGCGCTCGCCCTTTATACTCCGGCCGATTTCGTGCGGCTTGTCGAAAAGCATCGCATCCCCTACCACGAGAAAAAGCTCGGCCAGATGTTTTGCGATCGAGCGGCGAGTGACATTACTGCGATGCTGGAGCAGGAATGCCGTGACGCCGGAGTAGAAATCCGGCTCAACACGAAAGTGAGCGCGGTGCTAAAGAACGACCAGTTGATGGTGCAAGCCGAGGACGCCAGTTTCGCTGCGTCCCGCCTGGTGGTCGCCACCGGAGGCCTATCCATCGCGAAGATCGGCGCTACATCATTGGGATACGATCTGGCCCGGCAATTCGGCCTGAAGATTGAGGCCCCACGCGCTGCCCTGGTTCCTCTCGTCTTCAGCGAACGCGACCGCAAGCGCTGGTGCGATCTGGCGGGAGTCTCGACGGAGGTGGTTGCTTCCACTCGCGGAACGAAGCAGACGTTCAGGGAGAACATGCTTTTCACTCATCACGGCATCAGCGGGCCCGCGATTCTCCAGATTTCTTCTTACTGGGATGGCCGGGAGCCGATTCATCTTGACCTTGCGCCTGACCGTAATCTCGTCGGTGAGTTGCGAGCACGTGGCCTTCGCGACCAGTCGAACTGGAAATCGCTGCTGCGAGAAGTTCTGCCTCGGCGCTTTGCCGATCGCTGGCTTGAAACTTATCCTTTAGGGGGCAACTCTGATCGCAGCTTCAATGATGCCGAACATCAACTGCATGCGTGGGAAGTCAAGCCGGTAGGGACCGAGGGTTACGGAAAAGCGGAAGTCACGGCGGGCGGCGTCGATACTGGCGAACTTTCCGCCAAGACCATGGAATCCCGGAAAGTGCGTGGCCTTTATTTCATTGGAGAAGTGGTCGACGTCACTGGCCAGCTCGGCGGCTTCAACTTCCAGTGGGCCTGGGCGTCGGGATTTTGCGCTGGGCAGGCGGTGTGAGGTCTTGTTCAGAAGTTGCCGCGACCGCAGGCAGTTGCCGAGCTTCGCTCGGCTTGGACGGGCGAGGGCGCCCGTCCCCACACGAGCGGGTCTTACTAAATCTCCGCGCCTTCCTACATGAAGGGCATGCGGGCTAGAATTTCGGCGGCCTGCTCTAATAGCTTGAGATCTTCGCTGGTGAAGTCCGCACCCGCGAGCGAAGCATCCAGTCCTTTGCGCGAAACCTGCACCACTCCCATCACGAGTCCTCCGGAGGAAGCCACCACCGGAACGGACATGATTTTCTGAATCGGCATTTGGTCCAGGCTTCGATCTTCCTCTCCGGATTCCACCTTCACCGCCTCAAACAGGCTGACATGTTTTACGCGCATGAAGGTATTCGAGAGGAGTGGAGTGCGAGTCGCAGCCGTGCGCGCCGCAACCGCGGTTCCAGTCAGCGGCAGTACGCCCGCGGATCGCAGCTCCGGCGGAAAGATGAATCGCAGACTATCTTTGTCTAACCTGAGCAGTGCCACTTCGCTGCGCCGCACATGCAGGATCTGCGCCACCTTGAGGCAAACCCTGTCCGAACTCGGAGATTCTGAAATCATGCTCTCTAAATCGCCGACGCTGGCCTTGGCCGCCTTGACCGCAGAATTTTGATTGCCCATTAATGACATGATCGTGGCTATGGTCCTTACTAAGCTATCCTGCGTGCAGCAGCAGCTTTTCAACAAGTTACCAGAGTGCTTTTTGCTGCCCTGGCAACGCTGGATTGGCCTTGCCCAAAAGGGTGCCTTTTTTTGTACGGAAAAAAGAATTGGCGGCACTCTTCCACAGGCGTTCGCGCTATAGTTGGTACAGCAATTGTCGTAAATAGTCGGATAGCGGCTATCGGAGTACGCGTATGTCGCTCATTCATTACGTAAGACCATTCTTGGAGTTGGGTATCTGTAAGGAGTACGCTATGGCTCGCAAGACAACCGGAAACGGTATCAGCAAGCGCAGCAAGAAATCCGGAGTCTCGATCTCGCCAGCCGCGGTGCAGGGTGCACTCGAGGTTCGCGAGGATGGAAAGACGGCCAACCAGGTTCCTGTCGGCGTTCCTGTCAATCTGGAAGAAGAGATTCGCCGCCGCGCCTACGAACTCTACCTGCAGCGCGCGGCCAGCGCGAGCAACGGGAGCGGCGACGAGAACCAGGATTGGCTGATTGCGGAGCGTGAGATCCGCTCGCGCCACGGCAGTCAGGAACAACATCCGGCTCAGGCCCAGGCGGCTTCGGCGCGCTGAAGGGTTACCGGACGCCGAGGACTGCCCTACGAACTCTCCGCCGGACTCGATACGACCGGCGTGCGAGTTCGAGTGCGAACTCGTGCCAGCCAGAGTCGCAGACGGTCGATGTAGATATAGACTACGGGAGTGGTGAACAGCGTCAGCATCTGGCTCACAATGAGCCCGCCTACGATGGTGATGCCGAGCGGTCGGCGCAGCTCTGACCCTGTGCCCGTGCCCAAAGCCAAAGGCAATCCGCCCAGAAGCGCCGCCATGGTGGTCATCATGATCGGGCGAAAACGCAACAGGCAGGCCTCGCGAATCGCCTCCGTCGGGGGCTTTCCGTGTTCGCGCTCGGTGTAGAGCGCAAAGTCAATCATCATGATGGCATTCTTTTTGACGATACCAATCAGCAGGATGATCCCGATCATCCCAATCACATTGAGTTCATTTTTCGAGATCAGCAGAGCCAGCAGCGCACCGACTCCGGCAGACGGAATCGTCGACAGGATCGTGACCGGGTGCGCGTAGCTCTCATACAGGATGCCCAGCACGATATACACGGTCAGCAGCGCACAAAGGATGAGCAGCCATTCGCTCGATAACGCATCCTGGAAAGCGGCGGCCGTGCCCTGGAAACCGGCGTGCATGGTGGCCGGAAAACCGATGCTGCGCTCAGCCTCTTCAATCACCTTGGTCGCATCTCCGAGCGCAACTCCCGGGGCCAAATTGAAAGAGATGGTCACCGATGGATACTGGCCCTGGTGGTTGACCGCGAGCGAGGTATTGGAAGGTCCAAAGTGCGCCAGCGACGCCAGGGGCACCGCCGTGCCATTTTTGGCGCGCACATAAATACTCTGCAGGGCATCCGTGGTGTTGGCAAATTCCGGCGCCACTTCCATGACCACGTGGTACTGGTTCAGTTGCCGGTACATGATCGAGACCTGGCGCTGGCCAAAAGCATCGTAGAGAGCGGCATCGATATCAGAAGCGGCGACTCCAAGCCGTGCGGCGGTGTCGCGGTCAATCACCACGCTGGCTTCGAGTCCCTTGTCCTGCTGGTCGGTGTTGACGTCGCGCAACTGCGGCAGGGCGCGAAGCTTCTGCAGGAGCCGCGGCGCCCATTGGTTCATCTCGGCCAGATCTTCTCCCTGCAGCGTGTACTGGTATTGCGCCTGGCCCATGCGCCCGCCAATCGTCAGATCCTGCGCCGACTGCATGTACAGGGTCGCGCCTGCGACCACCGCTAATTTCGACCGCAGACGCCCAATCAACTGGTCCGCAGTGATTTTGCGTTCGGAAAGCGGCTTGAGCGTGACGAACATGCGCCCCGTGTTGTATTGGGTGTTGCCGCCCGCGAAGCCCACGACCGTGGCCACCGCAGGATCTTTCATGATGATGTTCACGTACTGCTTCATTTTGCCGCTCATGGCCGCGAAGGAAATATCTTGCGCTGCCTGCACCGATCCGCCGATCCGTCCCGTATCCTGCTGCGGGAAGAAGCCCTTGGGAACCAGGATGTAGAGATACACGCTGAGGCAGGCCGTCGCGATCGTCACCGCCAGGGTCAGCGGCTGATGCCGCAAAACCCAGTCGAGGCTGCGGCGATAGCTGGCCAGCATGCGTTCGAAGACCCATTCGTTGAAGCGATAGATGTGCCCATGCTTCTTCTCGCCCGCGGACCTCAGGAACTTGGCGCACATCATGGGCGTCATGGTCAGTGAAATCAGCAGCGACATGCCGATGGCGACGCTGAGCACAACGGCGAATTCCCGGAAGAGCCGTCCGACAATGCCCCCCATCAGTAAGATAGGAATGAAGACCGCCACCAGCGACGTGCTCATGGAGAGCACCGTGAATCCGATTTCGCGCGCTCCGCGAAACGCCGCCTGCACCGGGGTCATCCCGTGTTCGATGAAGCGGGTGACGTTCTCGAGCACTACAATCGCATCGTCCACCACGAAGCCAGTCGAGATGGCCAGCGCCATCAGCGACAAGTTATCCAGGCTGTAGCCCGCCAGGTACATCACACCGAAAGTACCTATCAGCGACAGCGGCACCGCTACGCTCGGAATCAAGGTGGCGCGCAACGTACGCAGAAAAGCGAAGACCACCAGGATGACGAGTATGACCGAGATCATGAGCGTCAACTCGATATCGTGCACCGAGGCTCGCACCGTGGTAGTGCGGTCGAGCACCACACCCAAGTCGATGGCGGGAGAGATCGAAGCCTGCAATTGCGGTAGCGCGGCACGCACGCGATCGACAGTGGCGATAATGTTCGCGCCTGGCTGACGAAAGACGATGATCAGGACAGCGGGCTTGCCATTGGCAAGCCCGACGTTGTGAATGTCTTCGACAGAATCCTGCACATCGGCGACATCGCCCAGGCGCACCGGCGCGCCGTTCTTGTAGGCAACGATCAGGTTGCGATACTGATCGGAGCGGAAAATCTGGTCGGTGTCGCGAATGCTCCACGCATTCACGGCGTCGCTGAACTCGCCCTTGGGAGTGTTGGCGTTTGCCTGATTGAGCGCGGTGCGGACCGAGTCCAGACCCACGCCCAGCTTGTTCAGAAGCATGGGATTCACTTCGGCGCGGACGGCTGGTTTGGCGCCGCCGCCAACGAAGACTTGCCCCACGCCATCCACTTGCGCCAGTTTCTGGGAAAGGATCGAGTCGGCGGCGTCGTAAATTTTGGGCAGCGGGATGGTGTCGGAACTGAGCGCCAGGATGAGAATGGGCGCATCCGCCGGGTTGACCTTGCGATAGGTGGGATTGCCCGGCAGGTAGGCAGGCAGTTGGCTGCGCGCCGCATTGATGCAGGCTTGTACGTCGCGCCCGGCGGCATCGATGTTCCGGCTGAGGTCGAACTGGAGAACGATGTTTGTTGAACCCAGCTGGCTGGTCGAAGTCATCTGGTTCACGCCGGCGATGCGTCCAAACTGCCGCTCCAGCGGAGTCGCCACCGCCGACGCCATCGTTTCCGGGCTGGCTCCCGGCAAACCCGCCCCAACCGAGATGACAGGAAACTCCACCTGCGGCAGTGGAGCCACGGGTAGAAAGTTGAAGGCCAGCACTCCCGAAAGCAGCAGCGCCGCTGCCAGCAACGAGGTCCCAACCGGCCGCTTGATGAAGGGAGCGGAAATATTCATGGCTCAGTCTCCTGGGACCTCGGGAGCCGGTTCCTCCATCGGATTGCCAATCTTGTAGCGCGCGAATCTTTGCGCCAGCCGGTCAAACCACAGATACACGACTGGGGTGGTGTAAAGCGTGAGCAACTGGCTTAAGAGCAATCCGCCGACAATCGTGATGCCGAGCGGATGGCGCAGTTCCGAGCCCGTGCCGCCGCCCAAGGCCAGCGGCAATCCGCCGAGTAATGCGGCCATGGTGGTCATCATGATCGGGCGGAATCGAAGCAAGCACGCCTGGTAGATGGCTTCCTCCGGAGCTTTGTGCTCCACACGTTCGGCTTCGAGCGCGAAGTCAATCATCATGATGGCGTTCTTCTTCACGATGCCGATCAGCAGGATGATGCCGATCAGCGCGACTACTCCGAGATCGTTGCCGGTAATCAGCAGCGCGAGAATTGCGCCCACTCCAGCCGAGGGCAGCGTGGAAAGAATCGTGACGGGATGAATGTAGCTCTCGTAGAGCACGCCCAGCACGATGTATACCGTGATGATGGCCGCCAGAATCAGCCAGGGTTCGCTCGAAAGCGAATTGTGAAAGGCTGCCGCCGTACCCTGGAAACTGGTGTTGATACTTCGCGGCAGGTTGATTTCCTGTTCCGCCTTTTCGATCGCCGTGGTGGCATTGCCCAGGGAGACACCGGGAGCCAGATTGAACGACAGGTTCACCACTGGAAACTGGCCCAGGTGATTGATCGCAAGCGGCGCATTGCGCATTTCGAGGCGAGTGAAAGTGGAAAGCGGAACTTGGGTAGTGTTTCCGGTTGCGCCAGCCGCCGATGTATTGGTGGCCGACGCGCTGGTGCTTGATGTGGTGGTCGCCGTTGTGCCAGCGCTGGTTACAGTGTTGGTTGACTTGACGTAGATGTCCTTCAAGTCGTCCGGCGTCACCCTGAATTGCGGATCCACTTCCAGCACGACGTGATACTGGTTGAGCTGGGTAAACATGGTGGAGACCTGCCGCTGGCCAAACGCGTCGTAGAGCGTATCGTCGATGGCCTGCGGCAGAATTCCCAACCGCGAAGCCGTGTCGCGATCGATGATCAGATTGGCTTGCAATCCATTGTTCAACTGGTCGCTGGCCACATCGCGCAACTGCGGTATGCCTTGCAGCTTTTGCAGAAGTTGCTGCGACCAGGTAGCCAATTCGACGGCGTCGGCGTCTTCCATCGAATACTGGTACTGGGTTTGGCTGACGCGGCTTTCGACGGTGAGGTCCTGCACCGGCTGCATGTAGAGCGTGATGCCTTCCACCTTAGCCAATTCCGGTTGCAGATCACGAATGATCTCGGAGGCAGTTTCCTTACGCTGATTGCGCGGCTTGAGATTGATCTGGATGCGTCCGCTGTTCGGCGTAACGTTGGTTCCATCGACGCCGATGAACGAAGCCAGGTTATCGACATTCGGATTCTTCAGGATCACCTGCGCCAGCGCCTGCTGCTTCTGCGACATGGCCACGAACGACGTATTCTCGGCGGCTTCCGAGATTCCCATGATCACGCCCGTATCCTGCACCGGAAAGAAGCCTTTGGGCACATAGACATAAAGAAGCAACGTGGCGATCAGGGTCGATATCGTGATCAGAAGAGTGGTGGTCTGATATTTGAGGACAAATTTCAGGGTGCGGCCGTAGAACGCGATCACGCGGTTGTAGAAATCTTCAGTGACGCGGTAAAACCAGGATCCCTGCCCGGGCCGCTTCGGTTTCAGAAGCTTGGCGCACATCATCGGCGTCAGGGTCAGCGAGACCACGGCTGAAACCAGAATCGTCACCGCCAGGGTGACGGCAAACTCTCGGAAGAGCCGGCCGACAATGTCGCCCATGAACAGCAACGGGATCAGCACCGCGATCAGCGAAACCGTGAGCGATACGATGGTGAACCCAATCTGTCCCGAGCCCTTGAGAGCGGCGTCCAAGGGAGAATCGCCTTCTTCCAAATATCGATCGATGTTCTCAATCATCACGATGGCGTCGTCCACCACAAAGCCGGTGGAGATGGTGAGCGCCATCAGCGTCAGGTTGTTCAAGCTGTAGCCGAGCAGGTACATCACTCCGAAGGTGCCCACCAGCGAGAGGGGCACGGCAATGCTGGGGATGACAGTGGCGGAAAGATTCCGCAGGAAGAGGAAGATGACCATCACCACCAGGGCTACGGTCAGCATCAACTCAAACTGCACATCGTTGACCGAGGCGCGAATGGTCTGCGTGCGGTCGATGAGGATTTGCGCTTTGACGGCTGCGGGCATCGATGCCTGCAACTGTGGCAGAACCTTCTTGATGCGATCGGCCACGCTGATGATGTTTGCCCCGGGCTGGCGCTGAATGTTGAGCAGCACCGCGGGCGTCGTGTTCACCCAGGCCGCCTGCTTCACATTTTCCGCGCTGTCAACGGCGGTAGCCACATCGGACAAACGCACCGGCGCGCCGTTACGGTAGGCAACGATCACGCCGTTATACTGCTGGCTGGAGAGCAGTTGGTCGTTGGCGCCGATGGTGAACGACTGTCGCGGACCGTCAATCACTCCCTTGGCCTGGTCCACGTTGGCCGCCATGAGCGCGGCGCGCACATCTTCCAGGCCTAACCCGTAGGAAGCTAGCGCCGTCGGATTGGCTTGCACACGAACCGCCGGCTTCTGCCCGCCGCTGATCGAAACCAAGCCTACGCCGGGAAGCTGCGAGATCTTCTGCGCCAGTGCCGTTTCGGCCATATCTTCGATGCGCGACAGGGGCATCGAATCCGAGGTCAACGCCAGCGTCAGGATAGGCGCGTCGGCCGGGTTTACCTTGTTGTAAATCGGAGGATTAGGAAGATTCTGTGGCAGGTAGGTGGCGGACGCGTTGATCGCGGCCTGTACCTGCTGTTCCTCGACGTCGATATTCTGATCGAGAGCGAACTGCAAAGTGATCAGCGAACTGCCGAACGAACTGGTCGAGGTCATCTGGTTCAGTCCGGGGACTTGTCCGAACTGCCGCTCTAAGGGAGCGGTGACCGAAGATGCCATCACGTCGGGCGCGGCGCCGGGATAAAACGTCATCACCTGGATCGTCGGGTAATCCACCTCGGGCAAGGCGGAAACCGGCAGCTGCCGGTAAGCGACGAATCCGACCAGCATCACGGCCACCATCAATAGAGAAGTGGCAACCGGTCGAAGAATGAAAAGGCGAGACGGGTTCATGACTTCGGAGCTTTTGTAGCTGGCTGCGTAGTTGGCTGCGATGCGTTGGAGTTGCCGGCCGGGCTGCGAGCTTCAACTTTCGCGCCATTCTGCAATTTGTCCTGCCCGTCGGTGACCACGACCTCTCCTACCTGCAGGCCGCTGTCAATCGCGCTTTGATTCATCTGCGTGAGTGCCACGGTCACGGGGCGCGCCTCTACTGTCTTGTCGGCTTTCAGCACATAGACAAAACTTCCCTGCGGCCCGCGCTGCACCGCAACGCTGGGAACGATGGTACTGTTCTTGCGCACGTCGAGAAGCAGACGGATGTTGACGAACTGATTCGGAAAAAGCACGCCGTCTTTGTTGTCGAACGTGGCTTTCAGGCGGTCGGTGCCCGTCGTCTGATCAATCTGGTTGTCGATGGTCAGCAAGGTGCCGGTCGCCAGCTTGGTCTTGTCGTCGCGATCGTAGGCATCCACCGTAAGGGTCCCCTGCCTCATTCGCTGCACGACCACACGCAGGCTGTCTTCCGGCAAGGTAAAGATCACCGAGATTGGCTGCAACTGCGTGATGACCAGCATGGCATTGGTATCGCTGGCGTGGACGATGTTGCCGGCGTCGACCAACCGCAAGCCGATACGGCCGCTGGCTGGCGCCGTGATGTGGCAATACTCGATTTGAAGTTTCGCGTTGTCGATGGCTGCCTGGTCGGCCCGCACCGCGCCTTCGAATTGATCCGCTGTGGACTTTTGCGTGTCTACCTGCTGCTGCGACATCGCGCCGGATTCCTGCAGCAGATCTTTGTAACGTTGATAGTTGAGTTGGGCGTCGCGGAGTGAAGCCTGGTCCTTATACAACTGCGCTTGTGCCGACTCCAGTTGTACCTGGTAGGGACGGGGATCGATGAGGATCAACAAGTCACCCTTGTTGACCTGCTGTCCTTCCCGGAAATTCACCTGAATCAGCTGGCCATCTACCCGGCTCTTCACGCTTACCGTGTTATAGGCGGTGACCGAGCCTAAGCCGGTCAGATACACCGGCATGTCCTGTTCGACCGCGGACGCAACCGCAACCGGTACGGCGCGCGTCGTGGCTGCCAGGGCTTGCTTGTCTTTCGAGGAGTCGGCGCTCTGGCAACCGCCAAAGGCGAGCAGCAGGAGCAAGATCCCGCCGAGTTGCAGCCACCGGCAATTTACTTTTCTATTCATAAGAAAAGCCGCAGAAATCGATTCAATCTTCGCTGCCGACTTGAGAATTCAGTGCCAAAAACTACTAGACGATCATACTCTCCTAAAGTGATGGTTTCTGGAAAGCAAACGATGGTAAAAGTTTGTAAATCATAGATTTGCACGGGCTTCACGACAAGCCATCAAACCCCCAGTTCCGCCCGAAGTTGCGCTGGCGCCGCGGCCGTTTATGACTTCCGCAGCCCCGGCGCGGCGGGCGAGACGGCGGCGCTACGTAGTTACTGTTGTACAGCCTGAACCAGCGCCGGCCTTACCTGTTCGCGCTGAATCTCGGAGGCATCCCACGCGCCCCCCAGAGCCTTCACCAGATAGACGGAAGTTACCATTTGTTGACCGAGTAACTGCGTCGCCAGCCGTTCGTTATTCAGCAGCGCGGATTGCGCGGTAAGCACATCGAGGTATGTGGTGAGGCCCCCGACATAACGGTCGTTGGCGATGTCGAGTGCGCGGCGCGAGTCGGCAACCGCTGCCTGCTGAGTTTTCGCAGCCTGGTTAAGCAGCGCCAGGCCGGAAAGCCCATCCTCCACCTGCTGAAATGCGACCAGCACCGATTCGCGATAATTGGCGACCGATTCGTCGTAGGCAGCGCGGCTGGCCGCCAGGTTGGCCCGATTGCGGCCGCCGTTGAAAACCGGCTGCAGCAGATCGCCGCCCAGCGACCACAGAGCGCTGGGAGCGCTGATCAGCGTGGCGATGTCGCGGCTCTCATATCCGCCACCCCCGCCCAGCGTGATATGCGGATAAAACGCAGTCATCGCCAAACCTACTTGCGCATTTTCGAATGCCATCTGGCGCTCGCTGATAGCCACGTCTGGCCGGCGCTCCAGAATTTCAGATGGAACCCCAGTGGGAATCGCCGGAGGGGTAGCGCCGAAAGGCGCCTCGGCAAGGTTGAGAGCCGAGGCAGATCTCCCCGTCAGCACGGCGATGGCATGTTCGTATTGCGCCCGCTGCTGCTGTACGAGCGAAAGCTGGGTCGCGGTCGCATCCAGCAACGCGGCCTGCTGCGCCACTTCCAGCCCGGACGCGACTCCGCCTTCGTGACGATGGTTGACCAGGTCTAATCCTTTTTGCTGGATTTCAACCGACTGCCGCACCACTCCAGCTTCGCGATCAAGTTCGCGCAGGTTGAAATAGTCAGCGGCGAGTTCGGCGGTCAGCACCAGGCGCACATTTTCCAGGTTGGCCGCGCTCCCCTGGAGCGAAGCGTTGGCCGCTTCGAGATTGCGGCGTACGCGCCCGAATAAATCAAGCTCGTAGCTGACGGAAAATGGAACGGTAAAATTATTCTGGGTAAAGGGTGGCAATTCGCCGCCCGAAAACGGACGGTTGCTGGAGACTTCCTGTCGCTGCCCGCTAGGATCGACGGTGACCGCGGGAAAATACGCCGAAGATGTAATCCGCGCCTGCGACCGGGCCTGGGAGAGGCGATCCTGTGCTGCGGCCAGCGACTGGTTGGCCTGGAGCAACTCGTGCTCCAGCCGGTCGAGCTCCGCGTCATGAAATATCTGCCACCACGCGCCCTTGGGAATTGCATCCTTGGGAACAGCTGCCTGCCACGGCCCTTCGCCTTTCCACGCGTCCGGAACCTGCGCGGTGGGGCGCTTGTATCCTGGCCCGACGGTGCAGCTCAAGGCGCAACCCGCGAGCAATGCAGCGGCCAGCAGGGCTAGGTTCATGACTGGCGGCGAGCGCTTCACGAGTGAGCATCTCCGGCGCCTGGCTTGGCGATGTGCACCTGCTGTCCTTCCTCGATCGAGTCGGAGGGGTTGATGATGATCTGATCGTTTACGTCGAGCCCGCCAAGAATCTCGATCGTAGCGCCGAAATCGCGCCCAATGCTGATCGGGCGCAGATGCACCTTGCTGTCCTTGTCGACGACCGCGACCCGCGGTCCCTCGGCGCGGAACAGCATGGCGTTCACCGGGATCGTAATTCTTGGAACAGAAGTCCCGGTCGCAAAATGCACTTGGCCGAACGAACCAGGCAACAGCTTCCCGTCTTTGTTGGGAACATCCACTTCGGTGTTCAGTGTGCGCGTCGCGGGGTCGATCGCGTCAGCAGTGCGAGCCACTGTTCCCAAGAACTTCTGGCCGGGAAATTCCTGCAGCGTGACGTTCGCCTTCATCCCCGCTTTTATGTTCGGCGCATACGCCTGCGGAACGCTGACATACACGCGAAGCGGGTCGACGCGGGCGATGTCGAACAGCTCTTTGCCCGTCGCCCCCGCTCCGGAATTGATGAGCGCGCCCGGGTCAACATTGCGCCGCGTGAGCACGCCCGAAAAAGGAGCGTACACGCTCTTGAAAGACTCGAGATCCTCCAGGCGGTGAACATTCGCGTCCGCTGCCGCCAGGTTGGCCAGCGCCTGCTGGTAGCCGCTGGCTTGCTGGTCGGCTTCCTGCTGCGAAACCGAGTCGGACTTGCGCAAATTTGCCCAGCGGTCGGCGGAGATTTTCGCCAACTCCAGCGCCGCTTTGATCTGCTCGCGGCTGGCTCGGGCCTGAGACAGCTCCTGGTCGATTTCCGGAGTGTCAATCGACGCTAGCAGTTCGCCCTTCTCAACCTTGCTTCCCATGTCCTTGTACCAGCGCAAGAGGTAGCCGTTGGTTCGGGCAAAAATCGGGGACTCTATGAAGGCCTGCAAATTTCCGGGCAACACGAGCTCGTCGTTTCCAGGTTGGGCTTCCGGTTGCACCACGGCGACGGTCGGAATCGACACGGCTTCGGTTTCTTTCGCCAGCGCGTCGGTTTCGCTCTTCTTATTCAGAAAGGTGACTGCTCCAGCGGTGATCAGGACGAGCAGCACGGCGCCAATCAGAATCTTCCCCCGGCCCACCGGCGCGGGACCCAGATCGGAAGGCTCATAGTTATCTGGACGCACGGGCTCGCTGCCGTTCTGCTGCGTGGTTACAGGCGGCGGTTGCACTGGCATGATGGCGATCTCCAACAAATTTTCTACTTTAGCTCCGACTGCTGCCGCGCCTCGCGGCGGCCGTGAATCATCGTGAACACACTGGGCACGAAAAATAAGGTGGCTACGGTTGCAAAGAGCAGGCCGCCAATCACGGCGCGGCCCAAGGGCGCGTTCTGCTCGCCGCCTTCTCCGAAGCCCAACGCCATCGGCACCATGCCGATAATCATGGCGAGGGCCGTCATAATCACGGGCCGTATACGCGTATGACCGGCTTCGAGAGCCGCTTGCCGCGCGGGCGCTCCAGCGTTCATGCGGTCGCGAGAAAACGAAACCAGCAGAATCGAATTCGCGGTCGCCACCCCCATGCACATGACTGCCCCGGTCAGCGATGGAACACTGAGCGTGGTGCGCGTAATCAGCAGAAACCAGCAGATTCCTGCCAGCGCTCCCGGCAACGCCGTAATGATGATAAAGGGATCCAGCCACGACTGAAAGTTGACCACGATCAGCAAATAGACAAGTATGATCGCGCCCAAAAGGCCAACGGCCAAGCCGAAGAAAGACGACTGCATGGTCTCGATCTGCCCGCGAACCACGATCTGCGTTCCACGTGGCAGATGGTCCTGGAATGGTTTGAGCGCCTTCATGATGTCCGATGCCACCCCGCCCAGATCGCGCCCCTGGGTGCTGGCATACACATCGATGACCGGCTGCACGTTGTAATGGTTGACCACGGCGGGACTCGCCACCGGCGTGAGTTGGACCAGATTGCCGAGCACCTGGGGCTGCGCACCGCCGCCCGTCACCGGCGTGTTCATCAAGTCCTGCACCGATGTCATATGGTACTGCGGCGTCTGGATCGCGATGCTATAACTCACACCGTTCTTTGGATTCAGCCAAAAATTGGGAGCCGTCTGGAAGCTTCCACTTAAGCTGATCAGCACGCTCTGGGCGACTTCCTGGGCATTCAGCCCGACCTGATTGATGCGCGTGCGGTCCATGTCGAGGTAGAGAGTGGGCAGGCTCATCATCTGTTGCACATGTACGTCGGCCGTGCCGGGAATCTGGCGCAGCCGGTTTGCGATCTTCTGCGCGATGTCGTAGTTTCCGCGCATATCCGCGCCCACTACCTGAATATCAACCGGAGCGGGCAATCCAAAATTGAGAATTTGCGACACGATATCGGCGGGTTGGAAGAAGAACTCCACGCCCGGAAACCGCGATGGCAGTTCGCGGCGCAACCTGCGTACGTACTGCGACGTGGGATGATGGTATTCCGGATTCAACGAAATCAGAATCTCGGCATCGCTAGTCCCAATCACACCCGAACTGGAGTAGGAGAGATTGATGCCGGAGTAGGGGACGCCGATATTGTCCAGCATCGTCTGCAGCTCTTCCTTCGGAATCTCGCTGCGCAGCACCCGCTCCACTTCATCACACAGACGCGCGGTCTCTTCTACGCGCAGACCGGGCCGGGCACGAAAGTGGAGACGGATCAGGCCGGCATCCACCTGCGGAAAGAAATCCCGCCCCAGAAAGAACACCAGCCCCAGCGACAAGAAGCAGAAAGCCGCAAAACCGAGACAGAATCGTTTCCGGTGTTCGAGTGTGGTTTCCAGCAGTTGCCGGTAGCCGCCGCGGAATCTTTCAAACCAGCGCTCGAATCCGCGCTGCCATTTTCCTATAAAGCTTCTTGGCTCGGCCACGCGGTGCTCATGTCCGCGCATGATAAACATCACCATGGTCGGGATCAGGGTACGCGACAGCAGATACGACGCCAGCATGGCAAAGCTCACGGCCTCGGCCAGCGGAACGAAAAGAAACCTTGCGACTCCGGCGAGAAAAAACATCGGCACAAATACGATGCAGATACTCAGCGTCGATACGAACGCGGGCACGGCGACCTGTTGCGCACCGTCGAGGATGGCCTGCTTCATCTCCTTGCCCATGGCCAGATTGCGCTCGATGTTTTCGATCTCCACCGTCGCATCATCCACCAGGATTCCGACCGCGAGCGCCAGTCCTCCCAGAGTCATAATGTTGATGGTCTCGCCCAACGCGCTCAGCAGAATCACGGAGACGAAAATGGACAAGGGAATCGAGACCGCGATGATCAGGGTCGGACGCCAATCGCCTAGGAAAACCAGAATCATGACGGCGGTGAGGCAGGCGGCGGTTAGGCCTTCACGCAGGACCCCCTGAATCGAGGCGCGCACGAAGAGCGACTGATCGAACAAAGCTTTGATAGTAAGATCGCGCGGCAGGGACTGTGCCGCCCGCGGTACCATCGCCTTGATGCCATCGACGACGGCCAGGGTAGAAGAGCCGCCCAGCTTATAGATCGACATCAGCACGCCGCGCGCGCCGTCATGCCGCACGATGTTGGTTTGCGCCGAAAATCCGTCACGCACGTGCGCCACATCGCGCAGGTAAAGCGTGGAGGAGCCCGTGCTTTTCACCGGCAGATCGTTGAGTTCGGCGACATTCCGAGGAGCGCCGTTCAGTTCCACGTTGTATTCAGTCGGGCCGATCTTGGCCGTGC